>QQTW01002073.1_pt1 | contig 14409 bp, 12 predicted proteins | sample 1904831 | NCBI WGS metagenome assembly QQTW01 (sample SAMN09435610, study PRJNA476489) | Subsurface metagenome, whole genome shotgun sequencing project. | reverse complement strand
GTCTACTCGCCCGACCTCAACCCCATCGAGTTGATCTTTGCCAACTTCCCCGTCCGAGCCTAAAATTACTGGCGCTCCTGAAACCGAAGACCTGGTGCACTCCAACGGATTTCGCTATTCCTTAAGCTGCGCCCATAACGTTATGGGCGAGTTACTTCTAGCCAGGACTCAAACGTATGATAATGCGGTTCAAGGTATCGCTCCGCGAGAAACTGTTTAAATATAGGTTCAATTAGTGCGTGCTTTAAATGCTCGCTGAGCTCGAAGGTAGCGCCCTGCTTGACGACCTCGCGTTTAGCAAAGTCGAGGGCAAATTTGTTTTCATGCGACAGGTATGAAGGAAAGTCTGTTATCAGCTCCTTCATAGAGTGCCGCGCATACAGTTGTGTTATTAAGTCATCCCGTCCGTGCTCAAACTGCGACCGCAGTAGATCACGTTCCACTTCTGCTTCTTGCTCTTGTTGTCGCTCGAGTCGCGCAACCTCCCGTTTTTCTCTACGCGCACGCTCGGCTGGCGTTTCCTTCTTTCTAAAATCCTCTTCTAGCGCTTTAAGAGTGTACGGGGTGACTTCTTTAACTTTACCCTCCTGTAAGCGCTTGAACACAATAGCAAGGTTTTCTTCAATATAGGCTTCTGGGTATTTGACGAGCACCTCCGCAGCCTGCCTCTCTTTAAATCCGAATTCTTCAACTAGACGTCGGGAGAGAGCCGTCTCAAGCAGTGGAGGTTCGGCTTCCCCCGGCGGGGCTCCCCGCAAACGTGTAGTCTTTGTTGCCGCTCTATTGCCCCTGATGACAAACCGAATACGGGCGATTTTGCGCCCAGTCTTGATCTCCTCGAAATCGAAGGAAAGGTCCGTGTGGCGGTTCAAGTCCTTCTGCGCTTGTAGGATGATGCGCCGCTTGAAGCTCGCATAGTGTTTGTAGCTATCAGGAAGCTTGAGCAACTCACGCAACTCGTCTACACCCATCACCCGTTCACCTAACTTGACGTACTGCTTAAGCAACTCATAAATGCGGATGGAATAGAAGCTTTGAAGAGCAAGGACATTGCGGATGTCGTACTGCGTAAATCGCTCCTTGAGCTGAAGGAGATATGGCTTGAGTTTGGGGTCGAAACTCAACTCTACGTAACCTGTACCCGTTATGTACTCAGCACTGCTAAGGAATGAGACCTGGAGATAACCCTTTTGCCTAGGAATTTCCATAACTCGTTTCATTAGGTTTAAGGTAATCTCACGTGCTCGTTCGTACTCTCCTTTATGAGATGTTCCAATCGCCTCCACAAAATCTTTGATGTAGATGCGGTAAGGTTTAAAGTCTTCGTCGTCACGCCCAACCTGTGTAATCATCGTGAGGACAATACGCATTTCCGCCACGGTAAGTTGGTGGCGGGCATTAATAAAGTCGTTACCTTTAACGACAAGTGTCGGATGGGTCGTAGCACGTTTCTCCATGACGGTGACACTTATTATGATGCGTCACGCATATCGGGTCAACTACTTAGTAATGACTCCCACCCCATATCCGTCACCTTTGCTTACATTTGTTGCAAGGGTAAGATGGTGCTAACGGTCAATTGCTGGCCCCATATCCGTCACAGTTACCCCACATCCGTCACTTTTAAGCCCCATATCCGTCACCTTCTACCCCATTATTGTCACTTTTAGACCCCATATCCGCCACTTTTTACCCCATTGTTGTCACCTTTAGGCTGAGAGTTTGCGTCCTATACAGGCTTTACGGGGATAGAAAAGCTTAAAAGGTTTTAAAAGTTTAAAAAGCAACAAACGGAAGGATGCGCTATTACAGAAATGAAGAGTGTCGCTGCTTCTTGTTTTCTTGTTAGGATAACAACTGAAACGCACCATGCACATTAAAATATCTGAGTCTAAACTGTATAGTATAATTGTGAAACTTTTCTTTAACCTATTATTATGTTTGCCTATGCCCTCTATGTTCATCGCATTCTCGACTATCGACGCCAGCGGCGTAGCTGTACATAATAATTACAAACAGTGGATCTAAAAGAGATAATGGTTCGATTAGGAGAACAAGGACGTGCGCGAAGGCTCACGCTTAAAACCGTTGTTGAGAGGGGCAAGTTTAACAACGATTCCGCTGTTCGCAGGTTAGAGCAGCCTGATAGCAATCCAACGCTCCGCAGTGTTCTGCGGTACGCTCATGCCACTGGTGTAAAGCTCACCGTGGAGGTTGAAAAGATGAAGGTGCTGACGTTTTTCAATCACGCTGGCGGAGTCAGCAAAACAAGTGGTGTGCGCGACGTAGGCTTCACGCTGGCTGAGCTTGGCTTCCGCGTTCTGCTCATTGATGCCGATCCGCAGGCGAGTTTAACGAAGTGGTTAGGTTTCTCCGATGGGGTTGGGCTGGAGCAGACCATGTATCCCGCTGTGATCAGTGATGACCAGGGGAGACTTCCTAAACCCATACAGGTGAACGGCTTTGACTTCGTTCCTAGCAGCCTTCAGATTGCTGACATCGAGTTGCAGCTTCCCACTATCACACTGGGGGTCCTACGGCTGCGTGATGCGCTCGAGAAGCTTGAAGGGTACGATTTTGTGCTCATCGACTCGCCGCCGTCCGTCGCACAGCTCTCCGCTCTGACGCTAGTGGCTTCAGATCACCTCGTCGTGCCTCTCCCAACCAACAGCAAAGGGTTAGAGGGCCTAGAGACCATCATGCGGATGCTTCAGCAGTACCGCCGCGCCAACCCCGGCATCAACATTGCCTTCTTCCTACTCACCCAGTATGACCCACGTACGTCCCACGACAGGGAGCACCTAGCCATGATGAAGGAACGGCTGACGCACATCGCGCCCGTCTCTAGTCCCATTCATAATCGACCCGGCGTTTACAAGGATGCACAATCGCGTAAGCAGCCCATTCCACTTTTCCATAAAGGGAGCCCAGCCGATAGGGAAATCCGTGTTTGCACAAGCGAGCTGCTCGAAGTCCTAGGGATGAATGTCCGTGCCTAAGGCCGGGCGGCAGAACACGAGCGACGCCCTTTTCGACCGAGTTCTTAACCCGGGTCAGGAGGCGGACGCCACTCAAATTACAAAGGTGTTCACGCGCCTTGTTCAGCCCAACCCGAGGCAACCTCGTAAGGAAATCAACGCAGATGCTTTCGAGATGCTCGTCGCGAGCATTCGGGAGAAAGGTATTCAGCATCCCTTGCTGGTGCGGCCGAACGGCCGCCAGTATGAACTAATTGCTGGACAAAGGCGCCTGCTCGCCGCGCAGCGCCTGAACCTCACGGAAGTCCCTGTGGTCATCCGCGAGTTGAGTGACGCGGATGCTCTCGCAGCAGCTATCATCGAAAACCTTACCCGCGAGGACCTCAATCCGGTTGATGAGACGGACGCCATATTGCAACTTCTTAGCCTCGAATTGAGTAGGCCAGTGAACGACGTCACTACCCTGCTCTACCGTATGCAACGAACGCTCCGCGGGGGCACCCATAACGTTATGGGTGCGGACGAGAAGGTAGTGGAAAGGGTTTTTGGTGGCCTCGGTAAGATGACTTGGGCATCGTTCGTGCAGAACAGGCTACCCATCCTCGGCTATCCTGATGACCTTCTGAACGCAGTACGCTTGGGTAAACTGGCCTATACCAAAGCTAGAGAGTTGACCAAAGTAACGGACGCCGACGCACGGCAGGAGTTACTGGAAAGGGCAGTGGGGGAGACTCTCAGCTTACCGGATGTTAAGAAACTCGTCGCATCGCGACCTAAGGGGGATGAAAACCAAGCTCCTGCCGCGCAGCGCCTCGCCCACCTCCGGCGGCAGCTCTCCCCAAAACGCTTGGACCGGCTTGAAACCCTGAAGCGTAAAGAGGTCGAGACGTTACTCGAGCGTCTTCACGCGTTGCTCGCTGACTGACCTCTCTATCGGCACCGGTCGTCTTCAAAACTGGGTGAAACTTCAGGATGTCAAGTTGTTGGTTAAGGACTAAGGGCGTGACCTTAGGGGCGGTCGGGGAGGAAGCACGTGCGCCTCTGCAACTAAGGCATGTGCTCGTCCGGTACCCTCAAATCACCGCCGGACCTAGATTTAAGTTTGAAAGCGCCTTGATAACACGTGGACGAGGCTATGTTTCTCAGTGCCCCGCCAAGCTAAACGCGCTTTAGGGAGGCCACTATGTTGGCGGATGCAAAAGACGTTCCAGCTTTACTGTGAAAGCTCAACGGTGACGGATTTGGGGTTGCCCATTCAGGCCACGTCTGACAGTCGTTGACCAACTTGAATTACAAGAGAAGCCAGTCGGACGCATAACGAGGTTCGATTAATTAAGGAAGGGGTGGGGGTGTTAAGCACATCTGCCATAGTAAGTACAGAAGTGGTGGGTGTGCCTCGAGGCAGAGGTCTGGTGGAGAGTGCTATACCGTGAGGCAGCCGAGAAATGGGTAGCTTAATGCCCATAACCGACTTGGAGATGTGTAAAGGGTGTCTGATGGCAGGACAAACCTATAGGAATGTGAGGCGGTCCTCAAGAATGCCGGGCGCGTCGGAGTAGAAAACTCCAGAACCATTAACGCTTGCTCAGGCCGCCGTGTATACAGCCCCGCTTTCAGAGGATCTGGTCGACACCCTTTATGGCCCCGCCGAGACTCCCGCAGTTTGCAAATCTTTTCGCACCCCACACTTGATGCTTCCATCCCGCCACCAAGCTAGGGAATCGCTCCCAGTTTCCGACTCTACAAATATGAGCTTGCACTTGGCACGAGTCACGGCCACGAACCGCACGCAATCCTCGGCCTCCCGTTCCTCCAGCGTCTCGGCGTTCGGCAACGGCATCAGGTGGGGGAGAAGGATAAAGACGTTCTCCGCCTCCTTCCCCTTGGCCCTGTGGACCGTAGAGAGCGTCACCACACCGCGAGCGTCTCCGAATAGACCGTCGATGCGAGTTCCTAGCCCTTTTAGGGTCGTCACGCCTCCACGCACTGCATCCTCAACAACGGCACGCAAGCACGCCAGTTCGTCCTTACGGCGGTAAACCATCCGTTCGCTCACGTCCTGCGGCAGCTTCGCCCGCCTGATCCCTTCGAGCTCACGCGCTTCAAAGCGGCTGAGCTTGGCCTTCCAGTCCTCGAGCCCTTGCTTGAATACCAGTTTGGAGTCGGCGACGAGCTTACCGGCGATGTCCCGGCCCAATACCTGTGCCGGGACGCGCTGCTGAATAAGTCGCAGGCACGTTTCTACTAGCGGCGCGTTGATGCGGCAGAGCACCAGGTCCCCTGGTGTCACGTATTTGGGGAATGCGCCTTCGGGAATGGCCGTCACTCTTCCTTCGACCGCACCTGGCGCTGCCTGGATAGCCGGTGCAAACCGCTTGGCGAGCCGCACATGCTTCTGGGGACACCGGTAGGTGACAGAGAGAGGCAGCACAGTGGCCTGGGTGTGCTCCACGATCCGGTTCATCGCACGCGTGTCGGCCCCAGCAAAGCCGTAGATGGCTTGTTTGGGATCGCCGACGAACAAGAGCCTGCCGGTAGGGCAGGGGAGACGCAGGATGAAGGAGAGTTGCATAGGGGAGAGGTCTTGTGCCTCATCGACGCACACCATGTCGAAACGCTGGGTAGGGGAGAGGTCCGCTACTAGGGGTGCATAGATCATATCCGTATAGTCGTAGAGCCCCTCGAGTGCTAGTGCTACGCCGTCGCGTAAGATTTCCCAGAGCTGGGCGTGCAGGTTGCTGACCAGCTTGGGATGTTCCGGCGGTCGCAGGTAGTAGGTCCGGGCAAGTCGCTCCAGCACGCCCCGGTCGGTCTCTTGGGAGAGGTTGACGCGGGCGTAGTGGGTCAGCTCTCGAAGGTAATGAACTGCCTGTGACGCTGTTTGCGAAGACACATGGTAGCTCTCTTCGGTGTTGCGTAGTCGTGCCTTGACGAGCTCCTGGTACTTGCGGGGATAGACGCGGGCGAGCTTACGTCCCTTAACGGACGCAGCGAGCGTCTTGAGCCCCAGAGCGTGAACGGTACGGGCGGTGACGTGCGAGGGAAGTCTATCTTTAAGCTGCTGAGCTGCGGAGGTGTTGAAGGCCAGGAAACAAGCGCGGGTGCCTTCCGGTAGCCGGTGGGCAACCTCGACCAAAGTGGTGCTCTTGCCACTCCCGGCGGTCGCCATAATGACGCCATGCCCCGACCCGTACTCGACAAAGCGAAAGATGGCCTCCTGGTGGCTGCTGGGCGTCGATGGTCGGCTCATGCTACCTCCAGGTCAGTATAGGGGCGCTCGCTAAAGGGAAAGCCGTTAACGGAAGTGGTTTTACAGCGCAGCATTACCCGGGCTGCACCTTGAGGTGCGTTCCTTGTCTTCCCGGATTGGCTTAACCGGCCGTGCTCTGAATAGAGGAGAGGTGACGGGCTCCTCTATGCAAGCAGTCGATGGACAAGTGAACTTGAGGCGACCAAGGCGCAGGTGCAGGCGTGGCGCGGTGAGGTGTTGGCTGAAGACTAAAGCCAATCTGTGGGTTTCTGGGGGACAAACCGATTTTGATGGTTTGTCCTTGACCTCGCCTCTTGTTACCTCTGCTGTTGCCGCCTGAGCCGCCGCCATAGGGCCGGGTCTATCGGTAAGGGCCGGACCGAGCCGGTCTTGAGGTCAACGAACGAGCCGTGGTGTTGTATCTCACCGTGCCTGAGCAGACGCCAGAGCAGCGCTAGTGCTGAAGTGACGAGCGTGTCGTTGATGAACAGATCCTGCTTTTCCAGCGCCTCCATTGTCGAGCAGCTCGGGGTGTTGTCCTCGGGTAGGGACGTGTCCGTCAGCTCCGGAAACAACTCATAAGCCGTTCGCAGCCTGTCCTTCGTGCGCCGGTTGTAGTAGCCCAGGGCGGCCCCCAGTACGACCTGACCACAGTCGCGCAGGTTGCCGAAGTCCACGTGGTAGACCACCCGCTGGCTGCGCTCGAGTCCGGAGGCGATGTCTCGCCTGGCTGCGCGAGAGTCCACGCACGAGGCCAGCAGGTCGATCCGGGTACCGCCGAGGTCGTGAGCTGTGAGGTGGCGGGGTACGGCTCCCCAGGCGAGGCCGCAGCTGGTGTTGATGCGGTTGATGAGCACGGTGGCCTTGTTAAGCCCTACATCACTTGGGTAGAACGGTTGCCGGACCAGGTTGCTGATGCTCACGGTGTCGCCATCAGCGATGGTGAGCTGAATACCGGGATGCCCGAGCGCCAGGAGCGCGCCGTGCAGGTTCTTCATGCCTACAGTGAGCTTGCTGCCGTTGCCACCCGCACCCACAACGAGCACCCGGAGCGGGGAACGGGACGAGCGGAGCGCCTCATGAAGCGTGTGGGTCAGCATACTTGACCTCCTCAAGAGGCGGCTGCACGCGCCGTGCGTTTCTTAAGCGCTCTCGGTGGGTGGAAACGCCGTGTGGCGTACCCCGTCGAGTTCCGGCACGCTGAGCTTTCGAACCTTATCCGCTCAGACGTTGATGACGTCCTCGACCGTCGTCTTCGGGACAAGGTGTTGCCTTGGGAATGCCCCTTGCTGTTTGGCGTGCTCCCATAGCTCGCCATACGACCCACCCCAGCCGTTGAGAAGACGTTCGGAGGTGCCGTGGGTAAAGGCCGAGTGGAAAAACGCGTCCGAGTAAGCGTCGGTCTCGTGAACGCTCAAGGCAGTGGGCAGAGGCATACTGCCGATGCACACGCCAAGGTGGTCAGTGTTGTAGTAAGGCGCGGTGAAAACAGGGCTCGAGCCCGTCGGTCGTTCGTTCTCTCCCAGAGCGAACACCTTGAGTGAGCGCTCCCCGGCGATGAAGAGCAGGGGTGGCTGCGGGAAGGACTGACCCGAGAGTCCGTTAAGGTAGGCGTCACCGGACTGAAAGAACAACACCCGGCTCCTGGCGGGCTCGAACCACACCAGCCGCTCAGGACTCACGGCCAGCACGTGCGTGGGCATCACCTCTAGCTGCTGCACCCGGTAGAGCGCTTGGTGGATCTCCCTCAGCCCCTCTACCGTGAGGAGCTGGCCGGGGCCAAGGGCAGGCTGCCCGTCGTCCACGCCCGTCACTTCATGCACGGTGGCGAACGCGTCGCCCTGATGACCGCTGTCCTGGTAGAGCAGCACGGACCTGGTGAGCTTGACCACGCTCTGTCTGCCGAGCGAGACATCTACGGTAGTAGGCATGTTGTGACCTCCAGGGTGGTGTAAAGCTCCTGGGTGAGCTCCACCATGCGTTTGCACGTCCCGAGTGCGTCCTTAAGGGCGGTGAGCGTACCCGGGATGCCGGGGTCCAGCTCTAGGGCGTATACCGGCTCGAACTCGCCGACCTGCCAGGCGTGTTGCTCGTGCTCACGGAAGACCTCATCCACCAGGTCGAGTTCCGCGTCTTCTTTCTGCAAGCCGACGACCAGGCCGAACGGGGTACATCCTTCTATGTAGTCGTAGACTTCATGCGCTCGCTCGGGTAACGCGTCTGTAAGTGCCCTTAGCTCCGTAAGCAGCTCGCACACCCTGGTGAGGTTGCTGAAGCCGTGACGGCGGCACAGCGTTGCACACGCTTTCAGGGGGAGTTTACCGGGGTTCTGGTAGCGCCGCTCGATCAGGCTGTCCACCCGCTTGGGCGTGAAGTAGTGAGAGTCCGCGTAGCTTTCGACCTCTTCATGACTGAGGCAGTCCCCGTCCACTCCTTGTGCCTGAGCGAGGTCGAACCTTGCCAGCTCGAGCAGGTTCTCGGCCTCGTCCCAGCCTTCCCAGTGGTAGGAGACGATGAAGTCGCGGCACACCTCGGGGGTGAACGCGGGTAGTAGTGGGGTGCTGGCATACATGTGCGTCAGGAGCGACGGCCCTAGCTGCTCGTGAGCACGGTCGCACACCCTAGCGGCCGGGGTGAAGTCGAGGTAGTTGCCCTGGTTGATGCCGATCAGGAAGTAGAGTCCCTCGGCGATGGTGGCGAGGTTGTAGGTGAGCGAGAAGTGCTCGACACCTTCGGGTGCCCACAGGCGCTTGAGGCTGCGTGCTATGAACGAACTCGGGTCGGCTCCCGCTTGATAGTCGTCGGCGTCGATGATTCCGGATTGTAGGAGTGCCAGGGCAAGGTTTGCGCCTTCGCTGACGTCGGTATGGACCCCGTAGCTGGTGGGGATGCCCGTGAGTCTGGGGAGGCTCAGTCCAGCAGCGGCAGGCAGGACGAGGGGGGTAACAGGGGCGTCTTGCTCAGGTGATAGCTGCCCGTGACCCGCTCGAGCAAACTCGCCACTTGTCCGGCGCGCTCGTCGGCCAGGTACGCCTCGACGACGGGTGTGTTGGCTGCCTCTTTGCCGCTGGCGAGGGCTCGCAGGTGCTTCTCGAGTGCATCTTTGTCCATTCACTAGAACCTCCAATGGCAAAGGAATGCGCCCTCCATGGAGGGCGCGTTCTTACTTGAGATGTTCAAAGAAGACGGATGAAGGCCGAGGTGCTAGGGCGAGCTTATGCGTGAGTTGGGCCGTTATGCCGCGTTGGGGTAATGAAGCACTCCAGCTAAGAGTGAGTGTTTCAAGAACTGGCTGGCCTAAACGCCTGCTATGCTGCGGCCAACGCGCTCCGGTATCGGCAGCGCTTAAATCGAGGAGTAAGTTATGTATCAACCCCCGCACTTTCGGGAGGAACGTTTAGAAGCACAGCATGGGCTCATGGCAAGCCACCCCCTCGGCCTGCTCATCACCGCAGGCGCGGGCGGACTCATGGCAAACCCGATCCCGTTCTTCCTTGTTCCTTCAGCGTCCGAAAAAAGCACCTTACAGGCGCACTTGGCGCGCGCCAATCCGCAGCTTAAAGAGCTGGAGGCGGGTGCCGAGTGCCTAGTCGTGTTTCAGGGGCCGCAGGATTACGTCACCCCGTCCTGGTACGAAACTAAGCAAGAGACAGGTAAAGTTGTGCCTACCTGGAACTACGCCACGGTGCACGCCTGGGGAAAAGCGCGCTTGATCGAAGACACGTCTTGGCTCGCTCACCACCTTGGTATGTTGACGCGGCACAAGGAGCAGGAACGCCTTGCTCCTTGGGAAGTCGAGGATGCGCCCGCCCCGTTCATCGCTTCGCAGATGAAGGGGATCGTCGGCATCGAGATCGTCATCGACCGGCTAGAAGGCAAGTGGAAAGTCAGCCAGAACCGCCCGGAGAAAGACCGCAAGGGCGTGCTCGCCGGGTTCCGGCAGCAGGGCGAAGCGTCGCACGCAATGGCCGCGCTGGTGGCCGAATACGGCCACGTCGAAGAGGACGAGCGCTAAGACCGGATCGCTTTCCGCAACACCTCATAGAGCCGATCATCGAGCGACTGGGCGACGTTGAAGCGCAAGAACCCTCCCGCCGTCTGCGAGAGGCTGAAGGCGTTGCCGGGCGCGAGCACGATATCTTCCGCGAGCGCTTCACGGGCCACGTCGGCCGCATCGATCCCTTCCGGCAGGCTGCACCAGAGGAACATGCCCGCTTGGGGCTCGAGCCACGGCATGACCCCTAAAGCCCTAAGCCGGCCGCTGGTTTCGCCCCTGGCACGCGCCAGGCGCACACGCAGGCCCTCCATGTGCTTACGGTAGGAGCCGTCTTGCAGAACGGTCAACACCACCTCCGCCGCGAGCCGCCCTCCGCCGAACGAGGTCGCGATCTTGAGGTCGCTCAGCCCTTCCAGCCAGTCGGGCCGCGCGGCGATATAGCCGCAGCGCGCGGAGGCCGAGAGCGTCTTGGAGAAGCTGCCGATGTAGACAACCCGGCTGAGCCCGTCGAACGCCGCGAGCCGCGGGGCCGGGACGTGCTCGAAATCGGCGAAGATATCGTCCTCGATTATCGTCATGCCGCTCTGGTCGACCAGGGTGAGCAGCCGGTGCGCGACGACCGGCGACAAGATGGCTCCGGTCGGGTTATGGATTCCGGCGTTGGTGATGTAGAGGCGCGGTCGGTGCTCGGACACAACTCGAGCAAAGGCGTCAAGGTCAGGCCCGGTCGGGGTGTAGGGAACGCCGACGACCCTCGCCCGGTGCGCGCGCAGCAGCGCGTGGAAGTTGAAGTAGCAGGGGTCGTCAACGAGCACCGCGTCGCCCGGTTCGATCAAAAAGCGGCACAGCATGTCGATAGCCTGGGTGCCTGATTCGGTGAGCATGATCTGCTCGGGCGGCGCGGTCACGCCCCGCTCGCTCAGCTGCCGCGCCAGGAGCTGCCGTAAGGGGGGCAGCCCGAGCGGCGTGCCGTAATCGGTCAGGGCGGCGGTGTTGTCGGCGCGTGCAAGTGCCCGGAGCGCCCGCCTGAGCGCCGCCTCTGGAAGCCATGACGCTGGTAGCCAGCCGCAGCCGGGTTTGAGCGCGGCGTCGCCCGCCTCGAGCGATTGCCGCGATATCCAGAATGGGTCGACGGCGCGGTCGAGCCTGGGTTCGACCGCAGCCAGGTTTAATGGCGCGAGAGGCCCGGTGACGTAAAAGCCGGAGCCTGGCCTGGAACGGACGACCCCCTCGGCTGCCAGCCGCTCGTAGGCTTCGACCACCGTCGAGGTGGACACGTGTAGTGTCTTGGCCAGGCTGCGGATCGACGGCAGCTTGTCGCCGGGGACTAGGTTGCGGGCCGCGATCCGCTGACGGACGGTCGTCATTACTGCCGAGATGCGCGTCGTTCCCTCTTCCCTTGCTACGCCCCAACTGTCTGTCTGTACTGGTTTCACTTCCATAACAGTTCCAAAGTATCGTACCGCACTGTCTATGGCGTCATAACCTTACGCAGCCCATACTGCAAGAGATTAGGGGAGCACGATATGGAAAAGATGACGAGCGGATGGATCAACGGGTTTCTCGGGGTGCTAATTTTCAGCGGCTCGCTTCCGGCGACGCGGGTCGCCGTGATGGGCTTCGACCCCGTGTTCTTGACCGTCGCGCGCGCCGCTATCGCGGGCCTGCTGGCGCTTTGCCTGCTGCTCGCCTTCAAAGAGAAGCGCCCGGAACGCCGCCACGTCCTGCCGCTACTGGTCGTCGCGCTGGGCGTGGTCGTCGGCTTTCCTCTGCTAACCGCGCTCGCCCTTCAGCACGTCACCTCGGCACACTCCATCGTCTTTATCGGCCTGCTGCCGCTCGTTACTGCCGTTTTCGGCGTGCTGCGCGGCGGCGAGCGCCCGCGAGCAGCTTTCTGGGTGTTCTCGGTTTTGGGTAGTGCGCTGGTCGTGAGCTTCGCGCTCACGCAGGGGCTAGTTGCTTCGCCTGTCGGTGACGCCCTGATGCTGGCTGCCATCATCGTCTGCGGGCTTGGTTACGCCGAAGGTGGGAGGCTCTCACGCACGCTCGGCGGCTGGCAGGTCATCTCGTGGGCGCTGGTGCTCTCGCTGCCGGTGACGATGCCGCTTGCCTTGCTCTTTATGCCGTCATCCTTCACGGGCGTTGAAACACCTGCCTGGGTCGGCCTGGCCTATGTGTCGCTGTTCAGTATGCTGATCGGCTTCGTATTCTGGTATCGCGGGCTGGCACAGGGGGGCATCGCCGCGGTCGGTCAGTTGCAGCTACTTCAGCCCTTTTTCGGCCTGGCTCTGGCGTCGACACTCCTGCACGAGTCGGTCACGCCAATGATGCTCGCGGTGACGGTCGGCGTTATCCTCTGTGTAGCAGGTTCAAGGCGCTTCGCCAAGCCGGGTCAAGACCTGAAGCGAAAGACGGTGGGTGGTTAGCTTCGCAGCAGTTTTGGTAGTTTGGTCGCGCATAGCGTCCAAGCTGGTACTTCGTCGATACGGGGGAACACAGCTCTTGTACTCAGAAGTGTTGCGTCCTATCACACGTCGATTTATGCAATTGTTGAGCGCTTCGAACGCGTAATGCTTTTTATCATCTGTCATCCCTTAGACCCTTAACCGAAACCAACTTGTATAGGCTCCAGCATACTCAGGCCGTCACCTGTAAAGGCGTTCGGGAATGACTGGTTCAGCTTGCTACACGCAAGTAGTACCCCCGGTATCTTTGCCGCCTACCGTATCGCGCAGCTATAGCGAGCAGTTCTGCGTGGTTTAAGGGTCCGTAGACTCTCGAGCTGGCCACCAGCACCTCCCTCATGAGTCGCATAGCTGCGCGGACTGATCCGCTGTGCCGAACAGTCTTACGGTGAACGCGACGGTCCGTCCGGAGATACGAACGGTGTCGGTAAGCGTCTGACGGTGCACGCCCTGCTCCCCGCTTGTTGGCCGGAACTTGCTGGTAGGTCAGCGACTTCGTGAAGTCGAAGGGTAGCGCCAGTCGTAAGCGGTGCTGCCTCGTGATGCTCATCAAGTTATCCACTCAGCCTTGATGGAAGGTGAGCTGGTAACCGTCGGGGTCGCGCACTACGAACATCCTTCCGAACGGCCCGGGCTGCGGGGGAGAAAGCACGTGTCCACCGGCCGCCACGATCCTGGTATGGGTCGCATCGGCATCCTCGACGGCGAACCACAGGCCTACGCCTAGACCAAGGTCTTTACTAACGTCCGTATGCGGAAAGGGTTCGCGGATCGCGAAAATCGCTCCCTGTTCGTCTTCGAACACCACCGCGCCGGGCCGCTCGAGTGGCGCGAGGGCAAATCCAAGAACCTGTGTGTAAAACTTTTGTGAAGCACCCAGGTCGCGTACCTGCACTGAAGCGAAATCTAAACGAGTGTTCATCTCGTCCACCTCCTCCCTCAGTGTGCGAGAGGCGTGTGACACCGTCCTGTCAGCAGCGCTCAGGGAAAACGGGACAGGACCGCTATCGCTTCCTCACGCAGCCGTGCCCGCAACTCCAGAGGTTCGAGCACCTGCACCGTGCCCCCCCACGACAGCAGCCATGGCAGCACCTCCTCGAGGGTACGGGCGCGTAGGGTGACGAGCAGCCCATCAGGGGTATGTTGTTCGTCGGTCATGTAGTACGAACGGTTCTGCCTGACCCGACGCGCGGTGCCAGCATCGAAGAGCACCCGCACTACCAGGTCGCGTCCTTCCCGGGCCTCATCGCGCTCCAACCGGAAGTTATGCTGCCGCTCGAACACTCTACTCGTTAGGGTAACGGCTTCCATGCGGTCGAGGCGGAAATTGCGCATGTCCTGACGACCGCGGTCGAACGCAGCTAGCAGCCAGGTCGTGTTTAGGCGGAACAACGCGTGGGGCTCTACATAGCGCGCCTTGACGTCGCCTGTGTGCCGCTTGGCATACCCGAACTTGACAGCCTGCCGTTCCACGATGGCCCGTCGAAGCGTCAGGAGTGCGGCGTGCACTACATCGGCGTCGGGATCACGCTGCACGAGCTTCAGGTTGTCTCGCAGGAAGCGCACTTCGTCCTGTACATCGCGCGTGAGGACGGCACCAACCTTGCGTCCCAGTCCGCTTCGGCTTTCTTGCTGTCTAAAAACTGCTCAAACACCTCGATGTAGCACTTCAGGTGGTTGACCTGAGCGGCGCCGCTCGTGCCGTCCTCCGTGCTTCAG
>QQTW01002072.1_pt1 | contig 14410 bp, 10 predicted proteins | sample 1904831 | NCBI WGS metagenome assembly QQTW01 (sample SAMN09435610, study PRJNA476489) | Subsurface metagenome, whole genome shotgun sequencing project. | reverse complement strand
TATAAGCCTTGGTTCACTGGCAACCAAGCGAGCAGGGAATCAGTACTACGCGAGGCAAGTATCCATTTGGCTCTGGTAGCGGTGGAAATGGCACGCATCCGGGAAAAGACGGGGAAGTTGCTACATGTGGATCTAGAGCCGGAGCCGGATGGCTTGATTGAAAATGCCACTGAAGTCATTGATTTTTTTAAAGAGTGGTTATTGCCGATCGCAGGAGCCTGTTTAGTAGAACGCCTGGGTATTTCGCGGCAGTCAGCCGAGGCTCTATTACTGGAGCATGTGCGCGTTTGTTATGACACTTGCCATTTTGCGGTGGAATATGAAGAGCCTGAATCAGTCTTCGCTCGTTTTCAAGCTGCGGGGATTCGCGTCGGCAAGATTCAGCTCAGCGCTGCAGTGCGAGTGAGCTTGCCGGAGGATTCCCAAAGGCGGAGTATGGTGGTTGAGCGGTTGCGTCCCTTCGCGGAGTCTACCTATTTGCACCAGGTTATAGAGCGTCATGGTGACGGGACGTTGTATCACTACTCTGACCTAGTGACAGCATTACCGTACCTTGAGCAGTCTACTGCTCAGGAGTGGCGCACTCACTTCCACGTGCCAATCTTTATCCGCGACTACCAAATATTACACTCCACGCAAGACGACATTGTGAGTGTTCTGGATTTATTGCGGACAAACCATGCCTGCAAACACTTGGAGATTGAGACTTACACTTGGGATGTCCTGCCGCCGGGGATGAAGATGGATTTGCTCTTTTCCATTCAGCGGGAGTATGAATGGGTGTTGGCAACATTTGCTGCAACCTGAACCGTTGTGATGCTCTACTTGGAGTCTATACTGCTTGCAGATAGCGCCGGGAAGAGCATCACTCAATTGCCAAACTGCTGTCGTCGCGAATACTTATAAATCCAGATTTTGTAAGTAATTTCTGACCCTCATCTGTTAGCAGGAAGTTAGCGTAGGCTTCACCTGCTTTTTGATCACTTGGACTATTCTGTTTAATAACCACAAATAACCTACGGGTGATGGGGTATTTACTATTTCGAAAAGCCTCTACATTCAAATGATTGCGCTCCTGCGGGCATTGGGAAAGGGGTACGAAGGGCTCTTTGTAAGGGGGAACCAGTTCCGAGGCTTTCCAACCCAGTGGCAATGACTTAACCGTACACTGGCTCACTACTTCTGGTGCGGACGCGTAGTAAATGGCCCCTGGATTTTCTGCCACTTCTCTTAGGGCTTCAGTTGTCGTAGAGATCAACCGAACATTAGCAGCTAACTTCTCCTCCTCTAAGACGTTTTCAGTAAACATTTCAATTACGCTTTCAGCAAAGGCTTTGGTAAAAACTCCAATTGTGCCGCTTTCTTCCGGTCGGCGCGAGTAGGGTGTAATTTTTAGATTGGGACCACCAACTTGGTTCCAGTTAGTCAGCTTGCCAGCGTAAATGTCCTTGAGTTGGGCCAAGGTTAAACCTGATACGTTGAGGCTGTGGTTGACCGCGATCGCAATGCTGTCAATTGCTACTGGGATCTCTTTTAAAACCAAGCCTTTGTCTAGAGCCTGCTGGTATTCCTCATCAGTAAGAGAGTGAGAGGTCTGGGCGAAAGCCAGCTGATTATTCGACAACATCTTAACGCCGCTGAGAGAGCCGGGAGCACCAGCAGTAGTCTGAGTATAGTCCAGCCGAAACTGAGGCCAAGCAGATTGAATCAGTGGGTCTACGTCTCGCCGGATGGGAGCCCAACTCGTGCTTCCACCGTAGTTGAATAATCCAGATGGAACATTCTGCACCTGAGCAAAATTCACACTAGACGATCTAGAGGGCTGAGAGCTATTATCGACTAGATCCTGATTGAAGTCAGAACGTTTGGTAAACCACCACAAGGCTCCACCCACCGATCCAAGTATGAGCAGCAGGGGCAAAGCGAAGACGATCATTGCGTTTTTCTGGGACATAAGTTTTTTATCCTGTCAGCGAATTGATGCGTTGTAGATTTTCTGACTTTTGGCGGGGAATTGTTATGACCGTTTAAGTATTAATGGTTAGACGTAATGTAAAGGCGTTGTGTAAAATGTCTCTACATGATTGATGAAATCAATTTCTTACCGCAATTTTGCGTAGAAGATATAACAAGTCGTAGCATGATTAACGCGTTATTACCCGTGCTGATACTGGCGACAATTATAGGACTTTGCGACTAATATTAGTCAATTGTCACAATTGTTATGTTCCTGCTCCACGCCAGCATTTCAGTGTCGGCGATGCCCTGATATTTAAATAAGACCTTGCAGCTATTTGTATGAAGGCGATCGCATGACACTTTCTAAGAAAACATTATTTTACATTGGTATAACAATAACTAGCTTGATTGGGGTTCTATATGCGACGTCATCAACAATTCTGCTAAATAGTATCAGAGAAGCAGAGAAACAGAATACTCGCCAAGCTGTTGCAGGAGTTTTGGGTGTCTTTACTCAAACTCAAGATGACTTTAATTACCGTTTTAACGACTGGTCGGCATGGGATGACACTTATGTTTTTATTAAAGACGCTAACAAGAGTTATATTAAATCGAATCTCATTCCAGAATCGCTGGTAAGTTTAGAGGTCAACTTAACGCTATTTATCCAGCCTTCTGGTCGGATTGTCTTTGGCACAGGTTTTGATCAAATACACCAGAAAGAAACACCTATTCCAGAAGCGTTACGAGCCCACCTTTCTCCCAAAAGTCTCCTACTCAGACATCGAAACCCAAAGAGCAGCATAAGGGGAATTATAGTTCTGCCGCAAGGTCCGATGTTGATTAGCTCGCGACCTATTGTGACTAGTGAAGAAAAAGGCCCAATTCGCGGCACTCTAATATTTGGACGGTTTCTGGATGCAGATTTAATTGCGAAGCTAACTAAAATCAGCCGTTTGTCTCTTACCATGCATGCGCTGAATGAAACGATGCCTGCTGATTTCCAGCTAGCACGCAACTCGTTATCAGAGGAGCCAATTTTAATTCGTCCACTGAGTGAGCAGACAATTGCTGCTTACACCTTACTACCGGATATTTACGGTAAGCCTGCTGTGTTATTACGAGTGGATATCCCTAGAGAGATATACCATCAAGGACAAAAGAGCTTGCGTTATCTCATTGCATCTTTATTGGTAGTGGGATTGGTATTTGGTGGAGTAACTCTACAGCTTTTGAGGCGATTGGTTCTGTCGCAGCGCAAGTGGCAGCAGAGCGAAGAGTACCGTAACTTAGTTGCGCAGGCTTCGGAAAGTATCTTCTTAGTTGATGCTGATACCAAACGGATTTTGGAGACCAACGCCGCGTTTGAAAAGTTGCTTAAGCTTTCATCTGCTGAGGCTTGCTTCTTGACACTTTATGATATTGTTGCTGGTGATTGTGAAAGCATTGATCATAATCTTTTAACTTTGACAGAAACGCATCACTTCACAGGGGAACAGCAATATCACCGTCAAGATGGACAATTAGTAGATGTTGAGGTCAATGCCAACCTCATCTCTCAAAATGGGAAAAACGTTTTTTGTATTATTGTTCACGATATCACCAAGCGTAAGCAAATTGAGAAACAATTACTGCACAATGCCTTTCACGATTCGCTGACAGGTCTAGCAAATCGGGCTTTATTTATGGAGCGGCTAGAACATGCGATCCAGTTGAGTAAACGCCGCGAAAATTATCTGTTTGCCGTGCTCTTTTTAGACCTTGATCGCTTCAAGGTGATCAACGACAGCCTTGGACATATGGCTGGAGATCAACTACTAATCGCGATCACCCACAGGCTCAAGGGATGCCTGCGTAGCGACACCTTTGCCCGTCTAGGAGGGGACGAATTTGCTGTACTGAGCGAGAACCGTGGCAACGCGACTGAGCTTGTCGAAAATATTCAACAACAACTCAAGGTGCCTTTTAACCTGAATGGGCAAGAGGTATTCGCCACTGTCAGTATTGGTGTCATTGACAATATAGTATACTATGACGGGCCCGAGGAACTTCTGCGCGATGCTGACACCGCTATGTATCGTGCCAAAGCACGAGGTAGGGCACGCCATGAGGTGTTCAACGTAACCATGCATGACCACGCAGTAGCGCTGTTGCAGTTGGAGACTGACCTGCGACGGGCGGTCGTTGCTGACGAATTTCAGCTGCACTACCAGCCCATTACGTCGCTACTAAACAATAGGATTGTTGGGTTTGAGGCACTTGTACGCTGGCACCACCCTAAGCTTGGTCTAGTTTCTCCAGCAGATTTTATCCCCATAGCGGAAGAGACTGGACTGATTATCCCGCTTGGTTGGTGGGTGATGAGGGAGGCATGCCGTCAGATGCGTGTTTGGCAGGTACAATTTCCTGTAAACCCACCTTTGACAGTTAGCGTAAATTTTTCTGTTAAACAGTTTACTCAACCCAAGGTAGTTGAGCAGATTGCCCAAATTCTAAATGAAACCAACCTCGATGCCCGTAGTTTAAAGCTAGAACTCACGGAAAGTGTACTTGTAGAATATCCTGAATCTGTAACCGCTGTAATGCAGCAACTGCAAGCTTTAGGGGTTTTGTTATACTTAGATGACTTCGGTACAGGTTATTCATCATTAAGTTATCTACATCGTTTCCCGATCAAAACCTTGAAAATTGACCGATCTTTTGTCAGTAGAATGACCGATTGCTCGGAGAGTTGGGAGATTGTTCGGGCAATCACAATGCTGGCACAAGCTCTGAACATTGATGTGATTGCAGAAGGGATAGAAACTTCAGCTCAACTAGCCCAGCTGAATAAACTTCAATGTAACTATGGGCAGGGATACTTTTTCTCCAAGCCGCTAGATGCTGCAACAGCGGGTGCTTTGATTGCCCAAAAGCTAACTAAGAATGAGCCGAGTGTGGCCTGCCGGATGTAAGTTGTAGATTTGTATCATGTATAAGACAGTCGTTCTAAATGTGGTGGGGTTGACACCTAGCCTGTTAGGGGAACACACACCGTTTCTGGCGCGTTGGGCGTCTCAAGGGCAAGTGGTTCCAGTTAAGCCAGTGTTGCCTGCTGTTACTTGTTCAGTACAGGCATCTTACTTAACTGGCAAATGGCCGGATTGTCACGGAATTATAGCCAACGGATGGTACTTCCGAGACGAGTGTGAAGTAAAATTCTGGAGACAGTCTAACAAACTGATTCAAGCTCCCAAAGTTTGGGAGACTGCGCGATCGCTCGATCCGACATTCACCTGTGCTAACCTCTTTTGGTGGTACAATATGTACTCCAGCGTAGATATTTCGGTGACGCCACGACCGATGTATCCCGCTGACGGGAGGAAAATTCCTGATATTTATACTCAGCCTGCTACCCTACGATTTCAACTACAACGTCTGGGAACTTTTCCCTTATTCGATTTCTGGGGTCCGAAGACATCCATACGTTCCAGTCAGTGGATTGCTGAAGCAGCCAAAGTTGTGGAGCAAATGTCTGCCCCAACGCTGACGTTAATTTATATTCCTCACTTAGATTACAACCTGCAGCGGCTGGGTACCCATGCTCCTGCGATCGCAAATGATTTAAGAGAGGTAGACGGGGTATGTAAAGACTTGATTGAGTTTTACGAGTCTCGTGGATTGCGGGTAATGTTGGTTTCTGAATATGGAATAACGCCTGTGAATCGGGCAGTCTCATTGAACCGAGTATTAAGGGAACATGGCTACCTGACAGTGCGGGAAGAGCTAGGGTTAGAACTATTGGATGCAGGAGCAAGTGTTGCTTTCGCCGTGGCAGATCACCAAGTAGCTCATATATATGTGAACGACAAGGATAAAATTTCAGCAGTGCGGAAACTAATAGAAGAAGTGCCTGGGGTAGAATTTGTTCTAGGAGAAGAGGAGAAAGCAGCTTACCATTTAAATCATCCTCGCTCAGGTGAGCTAGTGGCTATTGCTGCTCCAGATGCTTGGTTTACGTACTATTACTGGTTAGATGACAGAAAAGCACCAGACTTTGCCCGCACTGTAGATATTCACCGTAAGCCTGGTTATGACCCAGCGGAGTTATTTATAGATCCTACTATTGGGTTTCATCAGTTGAAAGTGGCTGGGTTTTTGCTCAAGAAGAAGCTTGGGTTTCGCACTCTCCTAAACGTCATTCCTGTGGACGGCTCATTAGTTAAGGGCTCTCATGGGCGTCTTCCTAGTTCTCCGGATGTTGGACCGTTAGTCATCACTCATAACACCAATCTGTTGCCATCCACCTTACAGGCAACTGATATCCATGATCTGATCTTGTCCCACTTGCAGTCAGAGTGAACACCATTAGCGGTTAGCTAGATTGAAGTGGCAAGAGTTTTGGTGGGTTGTCCTTGTTGAATATGTCCTTTGAGCAACATTTTCACGCCACTAGCAGGAGCGAGGGTTACACCTCGGCGTTGTGGTTGCACTGTCTGTTCAGCCAGTACTAATTGGTAATGGGATAAAATAGTTGCCAAAACTACCTTCATCTCAAATTGAGCCAAAGCTTCACCAATACAGCGACGGGCACCACCGCCAAAAGGCATAAATTCACAGGAAGAGAATTGCCGTTCTAGAAAACGCTCTGGCTTGAACTGCTTCGGATCAGGATATAGATCCTCACGGTGATGAGTGAGATAAATACAGCCAGTCAGAAGTGTACCAGGTTCTAACTGATTTCCCAGTAGTTCAACAGGCTCTTCCACTACTCTTGGAAAAGTCAACATGGCAACTGGGTGAATCCGTAAGGTTTCATTGCAGACAGCAGTCAAATAAGGGAGTCGGAAAATGCTCATGGGATCGGGTGAGTTACCAAGAGTTGCTAGTTCCTCAAGCAGCTTTTCCCGAACTTGCGGTAAATGATGAACCCAGTATAATGCCCAAGACATTGCTGTTGCCGTAGTGTCATTGCCGGCAACCAGCAGCGTCATCAACTCATCGCGTAACTCCTGATCCGTCATTGGTTTGTTTTCTACGTCACGAGCTGACAGCAACAATGAAAGGATATCGGTGCGAGTTAGATCTGGTTTCTCCCTGCGCTCCCTAATCTCGGCGTAGAGCAATTCATCAATTTGCTGGCGTTGACGGAGAAAACTGCCCCAAGGGCTCCAAGCACCTAAATCCTTTTGTAGTAAGGGAAAAAATAGAAATGCCGAAGTCAAAGGAGAGCGAAAAACGTCCGACATTCTAGCCATTAGTTGCTTTAATTGTTGACAACGCTCTCCTTCATGCAAGCCAAAGACGGCTTCTAAAATGATTTGCAGAGAAATATCTTGCATTGCATTACGAGCCAAGAAGGGTTTACCTATTGGTAATTGATTGAAGACTTTTGTTGTCAAATTACCGATTAGCTCACCATAAGCCTGCATCCGCGCTCCATGAAAGGGAGGTATTACGAGCTGTCGTCGCCGTTTGTGGCGATCGCCTTCCAGCATCATCACCGAGTAATCCCCTACCAGAGGTTGCAAAATCTTGTTTACTTCACCAGGAGTGCTAAACTGCTTTCCATTATTGGCTAGAATTTGCTGGACGGCCTGAGGATTGGATACAAATACCAGGTTATTCCCAAAACCAACTATTCTGGCACTGAAAATGTCAGGAAACTGTTGAGCAGCATTTTCCATGTAGCCTACAGGATCACCGATCCATTGCAGCTTCTGCAAAAAAGAGGGAGTTTTGAGATCATTGATCATTTTCATTACTATTGTTAATTTAAGATTCTGGTAATCTGTATTGATCCACAATCCGCTTGGCGAATTCTGGTACATGGGCGTCTAATTTTTCTGGGTGATGCCTTTTCACGTACAGATAGTTGCGGGTAAAGTGGGAATCAATTGAGAAACGGGCATATTCTAAACCTTTGGGACCAATCTTCTCAATGACTACACCCATCAGCTGAGCAGCCCACATAGGCAAGGTGACGCCTTTGTCATAGGCAGGGATGCTTTGCTGTACAGCTTGGTGGCGATCGCCTTTAGACATCACTGGCTGAGTTTCCAGCTGATGCTGTATCAAGTCTAGCATTTCCTGCCCCTGGTCATTGCGTACCACAATCCACTGCCAGCCAAAGGGAGCACCCATGTAGCCCACAACTAAATCTGCCAAGGAGTTCACATAGTCAAAGCAGCTCATACAAGAGGGGGCAAAGACATCCTTGAGCTGGTTGGTTTTAAGTCCAAAGAAAGGCACAGTTTCAGCCGAGCCATCCTCGTGTTTAAAGTGCACTCGGAAGTCTTGCATGAACTCGTAATGCACTACTGTTTCTGGAGAACGGCTGGTTGTCTCCAGAAATTTTTGCAGCCCAGCGCGGTTCACATTGTCTACACAGGGCGTACCCAAAACATAGAGCTTTTCTAAACCCAACTGTTTTTCAACTGCTCGTAGGGCTTGGATTTGACAACCAACGCCAATTACTAAGAGCCGCTTCATGCCCGATTGCTCTACTTGCTCTAAGACGGAAAGGTTAGGCGAAAGTGTTGGCTTATTTACCCGCGCTGCCAAAATCTCTTCTGGGGTACGTGCAATGATTGGCATGGGACCAAAGCGGTCTTCTTTGGTGTTCTGGACGCAAACAACGCCTTCGACGATACCGCGATTGAGCATTTCAATGGCAATAGTACTCACAATCCCCGTCCACTGCGCTCCAGGAATTGGCTCAGTCTTCCGAGCCGCCATCATATTCTGATTGACGCCAAAGTACAGTTCATCTGGATCAGCCAAGTTGCGGCTGCGATCGTGTGTCTGTTCTTCCAGTTCAGCTATTTGCTGATTCAGAAAAGCACAGGCATTCTTGACATAATGCACGTAGTATGTATCACATAGTCCACATTCGCTACAGAGTTCCTTAGCAGGACGGCGGCTGGAAGGTTTTAGAGCTTTGGCTTTCTTATGAGGGTGTAGCGCGGTCATATTATAAGCAGCTTGTTAACTAAAAACAATTGACTGAATTAAGATAGCCCAAGGCTCTCCTTCATATCAGAGTAATAGAGGCAATCAAGATTTCCGTAATTGTTAAGAAGCCGCAACAGTACAGGCAATAATCGGCATTGCCCTCATCCCCAACCCTTTTCCCTAAGTGCTGCCTATGAAGCCGCTCCAGATGAGGCTACACCATCATTAAGAAATGAGACTAAACAACGGCAAGGCAGCGATCGCTTGTGTAGGAAAACATAGAGCGAGGTGTTGTAGCTACCCAAAAAACGAGGTCGTAATCAGATTGAGGGGATTCCGATGGATAAGTATCTATCAAGCTTCATCACAATTGAAAAATCTATTCAAAGGCTTATGCGCTGTCCAGTGAGCTTGGTCATTAGGCTGCAAACTCTTCATTAGAAGGAGATTTCAAGGTTATTTTTTAGACGATTAGTGCCTTGGGCTCAGTAGACTGATAATTCCCCTATCATAAAAGATTACTCAGAGCTACAAATCGTTATGCTAGAGTTACGCAGCAAACCATAAGGGTTGTGAGATGAGCCTGAGCCAACTTCCGCTTGAGCAGACTGACCCTCCTCGCTCTCCTCAAGAGACTCTGCCGACGATGTATGATCTCCCCAGTGAAGACCCAGAGGAGCCTGGGTTGCCTGATGAATTTCACCTGTGGCAGGCAGAACTGCTGAGCCAAACCTTTTGTCCACCGACTTATCCAGTGGAAAGGGTTTTTGTGGCTAGTGATTTAAATCTCTACTATGACCCTCAAAACACAGGTTGGTACAAACGACCAGACTGGTTTGCAGTCGTTGGTGTTTCTAGGTTATACCAGGGGCAAGACTTGCGCTTGAGCTATCTGTTATGGCAAGAAGGGGTTAGACCAGTCGTTGTGATCGAACTGCTTTCTCCTGACACCCAGGATGAGGATTTGGGGAGAAGAGAGCCTCAAGGTAAGCAACCTGGAAAGTGGAAGGTCTACGAGCAGATTTTGGGAGTGCCCTACTACATTACGTTCAATCGCTACAAGGATGAGTTACAGGCTTTTCAGCTAGCAGGTAGTCGGTATCAAGCAATGGAATTGTTGGCAGGAAGGCTTTGGATACCAGAGTTAGAGCTAGGTGTAGCACTATGGCAGGGAGAGTACCGGGGTGCATTGCGGCAGTGGTTACGCTGGTATGACGCCAAAGGCAACTGGATTCCCACGGAAGCAGGGCGGGAGCGACAGCAGAAAGAGCAAGCTCAACAACAAGTTGAACAGGAGCGTCAACAAAGAGAACTGGCAGAGCAACAAAGAGAACTGGCAGAGCGACGAGCTGAGATGTTAGCCCAACGCCTGCGAGATCTTGGACTCGAACCCTGAAAAGACAGCCTGTTCTATTTTACAGTTGTCTTGTCTGCATGAACTAGGATAACAAGCATGTATCAACTATATGATTTTTTACCTTCTGGAAATGGATATAAGATTCGCCTGCTGCTGACACAACTGAACATTCCCTTTGAGAGGATAGAGCTTAACATCCTGCGAGGAGAAACCCGAACTCCAGAATTCCTCCTCAAAAATCCTAATGGTCGTATTCCTGTTTTAGAAATTCAACCAGGCAAATTTCTTTGCGAGTCAAACGCCATTCTCTTTTACTTGAGCCAAGGAACTCAGTTTCTCCCAAGCGACTCTTGGGAACAAGCCCAAGTGATGCAATGGCTGTTTTTTGAGCAGTACAGCCATGAGCCAAACATCGCTACTCCCAGATTTTGGATTACAGAACTTGGTAAAGCAGATGAATATAGAGATGCGATCAACCAAAAACGTGAACTTGGTTATGCCGCTTTAGGGGTGATGGAAGAACATTTAACAAGCCACGCTTTTTTTGTAGGAGAGCGTTATACCATTGCTGATATTGGGTTATTTGCTTATACCCATGTTGCTGATGAAGGTGGGTTTAACTTAACAACATTCCCCGCGATTCAAGCCTGGTTGGAACGTGTTAAATCTCAGCCTAAACATATTAGTATCAAAGACACATCATATTAAAATGATATAGCAAATGTTGGGCGAGGCTTTTACCTTTCGCCTTGTCCTTTAAAGTTGTAGAAATGAATTTAATCTGGCTGCTTTTACGCGCTTCTTGGTTGATCGTTGCGATCGCTGTATTCACAGGTCTTGTCAGTGGAGCTTGTAGCGCTCGACTCATTGCTCTAATCAACAATGGTGTAAATAGCAACGGTATAGAGACAAGTACTCTGGTCTGGAGCTTCGCTGGACTGACACTGATCGTCTTAACTACCAGCATTGTCTCCCAGATTTTCTTAATTCGCTTGGGGCAAGGAGCCGTCTACGATCTGAGGATGCGCTTGAGCAGCTGGATTCTATCCTCTCCTTTACGTCACCTAGAAGAACTTGGTGCCAACCGTCTATTAGCAACACTCACGGATGATGTGCAATCGGTCTCCAACACAGTTTTTGTGATCCCCTTGCTTTGCATTGACATGGCCATCATAGCGGGCTGCTTCACTTATTTAATCTGGCTTTCCTGGGCAGCATTTTCGGTAAGTGTTGTCTTCATAGTTGTGGCAATATTCATAATTCAACTGCTTTTAGGGAAGGCTAGGAAGTTTCTAGAACTCGCCCGTGAGGAACAGGATCGATTGTTCAAGCACTTTCGTACTATCACTGATGGTACCAAGGAACTAAAACTGCACCGTCAGCGCCGTCAAGCTTTCCTCAGAGAAGAACTCCAACCTACCGCTACAGCCTCACGTGATTACAATGTGGTCAGCCTGACCATCTTCGCGATCACCTCCGGTTCAGGTCAACTGCTCTTTTTCGTCGTTATCGGCTTACTGGTGTTTGGTCTGCCTCAACTAGTGACTATGAACACGCCGACTATATCTGGGTATGTCCTGACACTCACCTACTTGATGCGGCCTTTTGGAAGCATATTGGAAATACTTCCAAATCTCAATAGAGCCAGTGTTGCCCTGCAAAAAGTTGAGTCTCTAGGTTTATCTTTAGCAAGTCAATTTGAGGCTAGCTCAAATGACCTGGCTGATCCAAAGTCCTCCTGGAGTCGTCTAGAACTGATCGAGATTACCCATGCTTACCGTGGAGAGCGTGAGGACAGTAGTTTTATCCTCGGTCCTATCAATCTTACTTTCTATGCTGGAGAATTGATATTTCTTGTAGGAGGCAACGGTAGTGGCAAGTCCACTCTCGCTAAACTTATCACTGGGTTATACATCCCAGAAACGGGCGAAATTCGTCTTGACGGCAAGCCTATCACCGATGAAAGCAGAGAGTGGTACCGCCAGCATTTCTCAGCAATATTTTCGGACTTCTATCTTTTTGAGCGTTTCTTGGGCATAGTGAGTGATGATATTGACCCCCAGATTCAACACTACTTGGTTCAACTTCAACTTGAGCATAAGGTTCAGGTAAAGGAAGGTGTGCTTTCAACTACAGCTCTATCCCAAGGGCAGCGTAAGCGTCTCGCTCTCCTTACTGCTTATTTGGAGAACCGTTCCATTTACCTGTTTGATGAGTGGGCATCCGACCAAGACCCCTACTTTAAGGAGATATTCTACAAGCAGCTTTTACTAGAGCTGAAACGCAGAGGCAAAACAGTATTAGTTATCAGCCATGATGACCGATATTTTCACCTAGCAGATCGGATAGTCAAGCTAGATTATGGCAAGGTTGAATACGACAAGCACTAGCCTTAATTTAAGCAACGCTAGTGCCAGAATCTTGACTAAGAGTACCGGCATTAATGACCTCATATTTGTATGTCAGCGATTCTCTAGGCAGCGGACCGGATGTTGTCCAAAGCCGGCCGGAGTTGTTTCCAATTTCAATGCGAATAATCTCTGCCTCTACCCAACGGGGCTGGCCTTGCCTGAAGACGATATAGGAAATGTGCTGTCCGATTCTCAGATTAGCAAGCATAACTCGCTTGCAATTAATGGCGTTGCTCATATTAGCCTCCTTTGAGGCGGTTGGTCCCCAAAAGGGGAAGACTACTCGGATTTGACTGAGTATTTATACTTATTATAGTACGGTTTTAAAATTCGCGCTCTTGCTGTCAGATAAGAGTTAGGATTTACACATTGACAGGAGTTGGATTCTATGCATTAAGCCTCATCTGGTTTGCTGAATGGAAGTTTTGCCGAGTTGAGCTTTCCTTCTGTATCCTTAATAGGTGTAGCCGAATCGACTTATGCGCTCTTATTGTAAGCATTTTGCTTACAGACTGGAGGATGGGGATACACAAGCCGCTTTGCGAGTGTGTTGCGTGTGGTGTAGGTTGGGCGAAACCTGCGATGTGGATGTATTTATACAGTGCGTAAGTTTTGAGAGTGGCCTTATCTCCAGAGCTGGCTGAGGATAGCTGCGGCTACCACTAGCGCCGCACCAACCAGACCTCGTGTTCCAAAGCTCTCGCCGAGTAGCCAAAACGAGAAGATAGCTGCGAACACTGGCTCCAGTGCATAAATTAAAGCTGCTTCGGCAGCTGAGACCCAGCGTTGACCAATCGCTTGGGTCCAGGTAACGACAGCAGTGGCGATCAAGCCCAAGTAGAGGACTGCCCCAAAGTTTGCGCCAAGTTCCCCCAATTGCTCAAACAGCTCAGGGGCTGCCCACGCCGAACCCAGCACTGCTGAAACCAAAAGTTGGACCGCACTGAGCGACATAGGGGGGTGCCGAGACGCGACAGCTTCGAGGAAGAGGATGTAGACCGCGTAGCTGAGAGCACAGATGAATATCCAAAGGTCGCCGACGCCGGGTAATCCACCCTCCCAGGACATCACCCCAATACCAGTGAAAGCAAGCCCAGCTGCCAGAAAAGCTACTATTGTTACCCGCCGTCCCAGCAACGGCTCGAACAGGGGCACCAGGATTACGTTAAGGCTTGTAATGAAGGCGGCTCGGTTTGCGGAGATGGTCTCAAGTCCAATCACTTGGCTGGCTAAAGAAATGAAGAGCACCAGCCCAAGGAGTGTTCCATCAATCAACAAGCGAGCATTTAGACTGCGAACAAATGGGACAAAAATCAGTGCGGCGATCGCCAAGCGGGTTGCAACTAGTGTAGCGGGCGAAAGGCTATCGGTTGTGTCTTTAACAACTGCGAATGTTGTGCTCCAAACAAATGTGGTCGCAACGAGCAGCATGATGCCCTGAGTGTGCAGAGTCTTCCGGCTTGGGTGAACCATAGGTAGGGTGTAGGGGGCAGGGGAGCAGGGGAGAAACAACCCCATACTTAAAAGTAGAGTTTTAATACTGATGCTTTTGCATATTTGCACTTCGTATCTCTAGGCAAATCTTTTCCATGAATTCAGGGGCTTGAAACCACATAGCAGGAACAACTCTTTCCTCCCTGCCCCCCTGCTCCCCCGCTTCCCTGCTCCACTACACCCACCCTACACCCCATAGCAGTTAAACTAGTTGTCATGGAAAACCCTCGCCATCTGGCTTTTGTCGCTCTCCGCT
>QQTW01002071.1_pt1 | contig 14410 bp, 11 predicted proteins | sample 1904831 | NCBI WGS metagenome assembly QQTW01 (sample SAMN09435610, study PRJNA476489) | Subsurface metagenome, whole genome shotgun sequencing project. | reverse complement strand
GGCCTGAGTGGAGCAAGCGTCGCCACGCCGGCATGATGCGACATCAGGGCTACTCTGATTCTGTACATGAGTCTCGTGCCGGCCTTCTGTCAACTCTTCGATTCGATGTATGTAGAACACGGATGCAGCCCCGGAGATTATGCCGCTCGCGGTAAGTCCAGGAACGCCCCCATGTTCTCCGCTTTCGTAATAGCCGACTGGGCAGCCGTTCCCCAGCCCTTGCGGGGCGCGCACGGTTTGGCTGAGCCCGAGCGGCAACGAGTGGCCCCAGTGGCCTCCTCGGCCCAAGCCTTGGGAGACGTCCGCGCTTGACGCAACTCGGCATCTGCTCCGAGAGGGTTGCTCAAAATTAAAGGCATCTCTTCCAGGCGCGCGATGATTCTGTAACTCTCTGCGCACGAATTGAAAAACAAAATAAAATCCATAATCATCGCCAATAGAGTTTGAGCAAGGAAATTCTCTCGAGAATTGACGTGCGCCTCGGTATAAAGCCAGCACATGTGAAGGCGATGACAGTTGCAAGAATCCGCAGAATGACTGGATAACGGCATCAATGTCAGGGTTCATCCCGGATTTTTGTTGTTTCTCACGCCCTACATTACTTCTAAATATAGTCTGCAGTGTCTGCAAGGGTTCTGGGTCGTTGCAAGTTGCATACCTCTTTTTATACACCAGGCTCATGATGCTCCCCGGGGTTCCTATGGATGTATGGTCTCAAGAAGCGCAACTTTTGTGATGCGTTGGCGACATTGTCAGTCGTAAGACCTCGATGGCTAATGATATTAAATAATGGTGAAAGTAGCATATGTAAAGAGGCTCTTTGACGGTAATGCTGGTGTTCGTTGCGGTCATGGATTTCGGTTTTTCTTAGTTGACAAACAGACGACTGATGCTTATTACTCAGTAAATGTGAACGAACGCGGTGGGATATTATTCAAAATATAGGAAGTTTTGTCATATGTACGGACCTATATTCCAGTTACATAACGTGATAGGGAAACGTTATTTGTGAGCACTGAGCACTGTTCACGGACCAGCTCAATTAACACCGACTGACCAAAAGTAAAGCCCTTCCTCCATCACTTCCGGAGCAATGGCATCTCCTGTATCTGGTCGTGCCGCGCCTACCAATGCGGCGGACGAGGAAGAAGATGACTACATGTCGATGGTGATTGCCGAACCCCACAAAGACAAGGAGACAACCATCCAAAAGCGTGCGCGAAAGCAGCGAGAGGTGAGTGCATGATGTGCAACTTCCACTGGACGGCGTCGCATCTTTCTTGTTGCTGAGAATCTCTTCACAGGCAGAAATCAGAGGCCGGGTAAAGTCGAAGCAAGAACGGGAAGCCGATGAAGCCGCGGCGCGGGAGGCGGCCCTGTCGGCGTCGGCCCTGGATGCCTCCAACAAGGGCTTCAAGATGATGGCGAAGCTGGGATTCAAGCCCGGGCAGACGCTTGGCAAGACCGAGGGCGCGCGGACAGAGCCGATTCATCTGGCCATGAAGGAGGACCGTGGAGGTGTCGGGCTGGATTCCGAGAAGAAGCGCAAGTTCAGAGAGCAGGTGGAGCATGAGGCGAAGAAGGTCAAGGCGGAAGAAGGGGACTATAGGGAACGATTACGGCTTGAAAGGGAGGCTAAGAGGATGGAAGGCCAGATCATCGGAGCTCAGAAGGTTGCCGAAAAGTTTGATACGGAAGTTGATGGGGAGGTAGCTGACCCGAAAAGTGCTGAGCCGGTTGAGGACGGTGATGAGGAGACGGTCAAGGCGCCTAAGAAGCAGACCAGACCGCTCAAGTCGCTCAACATCCTCTGGCGTGGGCTGGCTCGACACAGGTTGGAACAAGAGCGTGAGCGAAGGCTGCGGTACGACTTGCACCAGAGTTTGTCACGACTCCCGACATACGAGGATCCCGACGAAGACGAGGACGACAAACGCGCGATTGGAGCAGGTGATGCGTCCAAGGTTCTCGAGGAAGAGGTTGAAGAGGAGGACCCCGAGCTGGAGGAATTCAACTCGCTCGAAGTGGCTGAGAGACTGAAGAGGTTGGTTGAGTATCTCCGACAGACCTACCACTATTGCTTCTGGTGCAAATATCAATATCCCGACTCGAGTATGGATGGATGTCCTGGTCTTAAGGAAGAGGATCACGACTAGAACTTGAAAGACTGACACCTTTGTCTTTGTGCTATACAGCTATGTACATGGCTTGCAAGACAAAGCCTATTTTTTACGCCAAAAGATCACGGCACACTGGAGCTGTCAACATCACCAGTTGTCACATCCGTGACGCCCATCTCCACCTTCGCCTGCTCTATCGATTCCTCGATGCCATCCCGTGCTGAGGTCCGCACTAAAACAACGCGAATGAACTCCGAAACCAAGTTGAGATTCTCCTCGTCCCTCTCTGGACCCTGCAGTTGTCCGGTATCAACACCCTCTCGCATGGAAGCCGCCCGCCGTTGAGCGGCAACCATGTCAAGCACCTTTGCCGCTTTGGCAACGTTGCGGGAGTTCTGATCCGATCTCATGGCGCGCCGCTGTCTTATCGATCTGACTCCAGCACTGTCCAAACGTGAGACTTGTAAGACGAGCAGCCGCACCACGTCCTCGTCCGGATTCATTCCGAAAAGCTTCTTCAGGGCATGAAGTGCCACCAGCGTGCCCTGAAGGTCGAGCGACAGACAGAAGCAGCGCACAACTTGCTCGTACGCGTCGTCCGTGAAGTGTTCTTTGGCTTTCTGAAGCGTCCTTTCATCCAGGTTGGCTAGCCAGGAGTTCATGTAAGCAAAAAGTCGGCGTGGCTCAGGGAAGCCCTGCAGATTGGCATTCTTGGTTCTGTCAACATGCACTTTCATGCAGTCCCAGAGACAGATGTAGGTTTCCATATCGACAGGGACAGACCGCCGAAGCTCCTGGAATTTGAGCCAAGCACTCCGATGTTGGTGGCTCCTCAGATCCGCATATAGCAGATGATTCATGAAATATGAGTTCATCCTGATTTCCGCAGGCCCAAGCATGTGTCTCAAAAGTCTCACGTGTCCGTACATCTCGCGTCGGAGGTAATGTAGCACCAGGATCGAGAAAGTCTCGATCGTGGCTGGCGGGACCGGTCTCTGAAGGAAGCGCGGGATGCGGACGCCTTCTTCTGTCGTTTCGATTGAGGGCTTTGGGGGTAGTTCATCACCTCTGTTGGCAGCGCGACGGCGCCACGCAAACTCTAACCTTTGCTGGATCATCGACCAAGCCATCTGCTCCGCTCGCTCTCTATCCTTTGCGCTGCCTGTCCTCAACCAAGCACCAATTATCCCGTTGACATGGGTTGCATCGGGCTTTTGTCCTCTCTCGTACATCAGCTCTATGACCTGAGCTGCAGCATCTGCCTCTCCCATGCCGATGAGCTTCTTTAACCACTTGGCGTAAAAGTACTTGTTCTGAAATCTTCGCGGAAGAACAGTCAACGCCTCTAGCGAGACTGCATTGACGTCTGCGGCGCTCTTTCCCTCCTCTTGCAGCGCTTTGAAAGCCTGAATGTACAGATTGTTAAACTCCTCCGCCTTGTCAGTGCCTGTGAGCATCATGTCTCGGAAAACAGTCATAGCCAGCGCCTCCTGCTTCGCCTCCAGAAAGCTGAGCGAAACGGTGTCGTAGTCCGGCACTATTATTTCTGCGCCCAGTTCTTTTCGAAGACGTAAATATAGAGAAAACGCCTGGCGGTGGCCGGTTGGCGTCTTCGTCTTGTTGTAGGCGCTTATGACTGGGAGAATGAGTCTCGCGTTTCGACCCTTCTGGTCACCGAGGAGTTCTTCCAGGAGAACCTTTGCAGCTTCTGGTTCCCCTGCCGCAGCTTTCATTCGAATCCCCAACTCGAGGTATGCAGAACGTGTGCTCTCATCCGACCACTCCAGCCTTTCCCACTCCTCAAGGGCCTCTTGCGGCTTCCCCCGAACGAACCTGGCTTCGATTTGTACCAACTTCTGTTTTTGTGTTGGAACTATGCCCGCAGAAGCCATGTCCTGGCAGAGTGACAATAAGTGATCTAGACGGTCGGGATTCGTAGGCGACTCAAAGGACTGACTTTTCCAGAGGACGTCCCACGCCTTGGACGGGATATGTTCCAATAGGGACGGGATACTTTGCTTGCTTCGACAGTAATATCGCCATAGTTCTCGTCTGACATCTGGATCATAGGTCCCCTCTAAAGCATCATGCAAAGATTTGTTGAGTCGTTTCAAGGTGGGCACAGCAGCGCGCGGTGCGGACACCCGAATCTCGACCCCCTCCCAGTCTTTTCTCTCATCGTGCAGAAGCTCCTCGAGCTCGGCTTGAGCTTCCACCGAGAGGTCAGAAGCCGGATCGTACCCTGGTTCCTCAGAGCGTAGCTCTCTTATCTCCTCTCGCAGCTGCTCAATCTCTCGTTGTAACTCCCTGTTCTCCTTGTCCGGATCATAGCCCGCAATCTCTTCCAGGCCAAATGCGGTTTTTGCTTCATGCTCGTCGTAAAGACCCGGTTCGATGTCATCTTTGCTGAGCTCATGATCGAAGAACTTGACCGTCGGAGGCCTGGCTCTGGAATAAGCCCTCTGGAGTAGGGGTCGGTACGTCGGTTGATGTGACCTCAGAACCACGAGTCGAAATGACCTCAAGAGTCGCATGAGATTGCGGAGAGGCGGACTGCTCTCTGCAGCTGATTGCTGATGTCTGGCGGCGGATCTCCGGTCCCATATGTTGTTTGTTCGCTGTTTGGGACCGTCTTCAAATTTTTTGGATAGTTCGGAACTTCGGATGGGTCGATGACCAGGTTGGAGGCGCCAAGCGGCCACTGCCAAGAAGCAGCACCCTGAAGCTCATCGCGACCCGCGACCTCGACGCGTGTATTCCGCGGTCAGCAAACATTATGCGCATCACGAAAGACAACGAATGCTACAATGGAGCATCAAAAGTGCTACGTCTGGGAGCTTCCCAAATCAAGCTCGGCCAAGCACCGCCGTATGCGCGACACTACAAAAGCTTCATGGCAGCTGAGAGAGGACATGTTCACAAGAAGCTGGGCGGGCCAGAGTCACCGTATTGAGGTACCTTGGACAGCGCTATCAGCCTCTTTTTCTCGGTTGACCGTGCCAGGAAGTCTTTGGAGCAGCCGACGAGGTTACCATTGGGAGTATTCTAGACTTCGTCAGCAATTGCGACGCAATTCGTCGTCGATCCAAGATTCCAACCGCGCTGGTTGTGGCAGGACCAAATATCGCCTCCCATGGGCCTTTCTTCCAGCATCTTGCCCGCGCCGTTACAAAGGAGACCCGAAGCGCTTTCGTTGTTCTGGGCTCTGCCGATGCGACGAATCTGAAAGGTCTGCTGAAGCACCTTATTCAATCCGCAACACAATCAAGAGACAGCCTCAACGATGAAGAAGATGAAGTGGCGCCCGAGAGTCTCCGTCCTGGGCCACGCCTGCTCAATTATGATCTCAATATTCTCTCCGATTGGTTCGTGTCACAAGAACTGGATCAGGTTGTGGTGGCATTTCGGGATAGTGAAGCATTTGACGGCGTCCTTCTTTCTGAAGTGATCCAGCAGCTAAGGTTGGATGTTGTATGCTTGTACGAAAACCTTTGCTTACATCTCTAGCTACTATCAAGATCGTATTCCCTTCGTGCTGCTTTTCGGCCTTGCAACGTCTGTGGAGAACTTCCACACCAAGCTTCGTCCGGTCGCAACAAGGCATCTGGAGGGTCAACGACTCGACTTAGCTCGTGCGAATGACGTCTTCGAGGAGGTGTTTTGGACCACTGTCCATGGAGACCACGTTCGTCTTCGGATCGGACATGTGCTAGGGTCCATGCTTCTTGACCGGCAGAACGATCACGTTCAGAGTGCTCAGGCGTTCGTTGACGCCATTCACGTATGAACCTCTTGCCCCTTGATCAATCGCTCTAAGCATTCCTAGTATGCTTACATGTCCCACTACTACGCGAATTCGCTCGCCATATTTCTCGATGGAAACTTAACCTTTGGCGATGTGTCAAAAGATCACTTCGACGCTGTGCGCAATTTGCCTTCTTTCCGCCGGTATGCTCAAGATCCGATCTCATTGGGCGATGTTCTGATTTGTATAGGTCGATCGAAGCACTGCTAGGCCAAAAGCAAACGACCGTGGTCAGAAGCCTACTTAGCTCGAATACTGAGCTATTTCACTACCTCAAGAGATCTATTGAGGATGCACAGATGGCCTTGTCTCACCTAGTTGCAGCGGTGGGAACTTTGTACGCCGTTCATAGCTGCTTGACGAAGCCATCGCTCACTCGATCTTCACTATATGTCAGTGCTGTATCTGGAAGACTCGGCTCGTCTTCTACTGTTCGGGATCTCCTTTTGACATTGAAAGTTGCGTCGTCAGATGTACTTGCGAAGGTGCTGGACATTTTGGCTAGTACGCTGACGGGGAGCGAGTTGACCAAAGCCCAGAACATTCGTACGGAATTGGATAAAATCATTGGCTCCAACCCGCAAGGTGGAGTACCATTGAGAAGTGAACATGACGTGCGTCAGCAGACGCTTAGAACCACGGTGGTTGCGCAGAAAGTGGAGCTCAGCAAGCAAAAGTCAACCTTCACCAAAAGAGATGCGGCCTACTCAGAACTTGTGAAAAACACCCATCAGCACTTGGAATCATACTTTACAGAAGCTTTCATCGACCCGCAAGACCTGCCCTTCCACGAGATCGTGTTATACGACCTCAAATCGCCTCATCGCGACGTCTTTATGCCTATGCCTCGGTTCTCCATTGAACGTGCTTTATCCTGTCCTCATGACTACCTCAATTGCCGATGCTGTCTTCCATCAGGTGGAGACGGTGATCCAGGGGTAAGCTGCACCGCGACCCTTTTCTAAGTATTCCTTCACCACACTTTGTTCTTGGTAGCTAATTCAGGGACTATAGGGAGCCCTTTCATCAAGCCAACCCACCACTGCCATTCTCTATCAATTATACCTCGAGTCCGGCTCTTTGATCAATGTGTCTGACCTTTGGTCTGCATTTAACGCTATACTAGGTGACGAGAGTGATGATAATCCATTGACAATGTAAGTTTGTCGGTGCACGCTGCGCTCATATCCCGCTGTGCACCTCTGACCTGTCATCAGGGCTCTCTTTCAACGTGGCCTAGCCGAATTGACATACTTGGGATTGATCAAAGCCAGTAGAAAGAGAACAGATCATATCGCCAAGGTGGCTTGGAAAGGCTTATGAGTCGGCATGATTTATAGTCGCCATCCGCTCCATATCCAAAATTTTGCTGCTCAACATGGTCGAAACGATAACTCGGCTACGCACAGCACACTGAGTGCTGGCTCCGCGCGTCAAAGTCATCCCGCGCGCTGTCCCGGTACCACCTCGCAGACTTCCCCACACTTCGAGCAAGTTCTCGCTCTCTTATCTTCCTTGAAGCGATTGACAGCATCTTTGATCTGGGTCCCAAGATTCGCGCAATGGAAAGAATCCTCATGCACAATCTCTCCACAGTTCTGACAGTACCACCTGAGTCTATCCAAAGAGCCCGCGGGCCGCGGTTGCTCTAGGACGATGCCGACTGTGTCGGCGAAGCGTACTGGATTATGTGGCGTATTTGCAGGAAGCAAGAACATCTCGCCTTCATTGATCGGGATGTCTCTGAACCGACCTCCGTCCACAGTCTTCAGCAGCATGGAGCCTTTGTACTGATAGAACCACTCGGGTGTCTCGTTAATGTGGTAATCAGTCCGTTCGTTGGGCCCACCAACGATCTGAAGGACTGTGTCTCAGCATTACTCAATGGTATATAGCTGATCAACAGGTGTGCAGACCATCACAGTCATGTCACCGTCGTATACGCAATAGTTGTTCACCGGTGGCTTGAGCAAGTGTGAATTTTCTGCTAACCTGCTCCATCTCGTCAATCGATCTAATGGTCTCGTTCGTAGTAGGCCTTCCGAAGATCTGGCGTACCACTTGGGCAAATTCACTGGGCTAGCAAGCGCCTTAACGCTGATGCTGGCCGAGAAAGAGGCTCTTCCAATCCCATCATCGGCTTTGATGGGAAAGATTGCTCGCTGGGGTTTGGTCAACGGCGCTCGGCGGGCTGCGCGAAGAGTAATCCGCCTGAGCGTGAGCATCTACGGCAGGCTTAAAACCAATGCCAGAATGAAGCGTAAGAGCTGTTCCCAAGAGCTACAAGCTCACGCGCCTCAGCCAAGCTATTGGTGTTCAATGTTCTCGCGAGTCCAAAGGTGTCGAGTCGCGACTGTGGTTGAGTGACGTACCCATATCCGCGCGGCGTCCTGATAAGGCGTGCGCCAAGACCTCGGGACAGACCAAATTACTGCATTTGTGCTAGTGTTGGCTCGGCGGTCAACGGTTCTCTCGACAACCGGCAGTTCGCGCCATCAAGTCCCATGAAACCGAACTTACAGTTGACTTGCCCAACATCATTGTCGAAAAGCGCCCGCAAAGATGGATCACTCCGGCATGCATCATGGCGATATGGATATGGGAGATGGGAAGCCGATGTGCAACATGAACGTACGACACGGAAATCATTCATCACATACTGGCCGGCCATCTGACTGTTTCCACAGATGCTGTTCACCTGGGACACGCGCGATCTCTGCATCGTCTTCAAGGAGTGGCATGTCACGGGAACGTGGTCTCTGCTCTTTTCTCTTCTGGCCGTTGCGGCGCTTACCGCGGGGTACGAGGCAGTGCGCGAAGCTTCCCGGCGATACGAGGCTGGCGTGGCAGTACAGGATAAGAGAGGCGACGACTCGATAGGTGCGTCTACCTTAGAACTCTACCTTTTGATTGCTGTCTTCCTCATCTCTCGCCGTTTCTCGATTCTCGATGCTGAGAATCGGATGCGGTTGTTATAGATGGCGAGAGAAGCTCATTGCTTCCGGTAGGGAGATACTCGAGAGCTTCTGGAAATGAGAGCAGAGTCAAAATCGTCAAGGCTATGTTCTATGCTGTGCAAGTGTTCTATTCCTTTTTCATCATGTGAGTCTACCATATGCCTCAGTCCCTGCGCTTGTACCCGACGGGTCGCGTTCCCCTTACCTCGCTGATCCGAGCCAAGGCTGCTGTTCATGACATATAACGGTTGGGTGATGCTGGCCGTTGCCATGGGGGCTTTTGCGGGGTATTTACTTTTTGGTGGCTCATCAGCAACCAAGAGCGTCGCTTGCCACTAAGTCATTGTATACATGGTCTCTCGTTTTGTTGGGCTGGACTTAAACCATGTTGCGGTTATGAATGGGTAAGGAGTCATCTTGTTCTTCTGTACTGGTATCTCTGTCTCCGTACCCGTGGCGATTTGCAGAGGCGAACTTCCTTGAGGGTATACCAAACGTTGTCTCCATTTCTCAAGGTTTCATAGGATACAATTGAGGCCGGAACCCTCCAAGGTAATCATCTCCCAATGGTGATGATTTGAGGTCACTAGTTATGTCAGACCACTCATGAAAATGTTCAATACCTAGATAGACATCGACTCAACGTCGAAATGTGAGTCTAATGGTATTCTTCCGGCCCGGCCTGGCAAGCCATGGCCAGCTTAGAGACGCTGTAGGGACGACCAACTAGTAGCTGTACAAGGGTATACAACTTGGCCAATGTGAATATCAGAAACAATATCAACAGCGAAGACCACACATCTTACGGAATGAAATAAGCAGAACCATCCAAATGAAAGAAGCGCCTCCCGTGTTTCGGAAGGGCAAACGCCAGTTATGCTCGCTATGCCGCATTGCAAAACAAACGCAGGGCTCAAAGTGTGCCCGATCGATGCTACTCAAAAGTCATCTGCATTTCCTTTTCCTGACCAAAGTCGTCGTCATCGTCCGCCCATGCATTGTGCTCGAGGGACTGTGAGGAGACGGGCATTGAGATGGAAGTGGTGAGAGGAGGGCGCTGAGTTGGCGCTTCTAATACAAACTTTGGTGTAGGAGTTGGTGAATGATGGGTTGGTGAGGCGGTTGAAGAAGGTTCAAAGCTGAGGGAAATATTTTCGTTGCCAGAACTGTTCTTCCTTGCATCGGCGATCTCGTCGTAGTCGTACCTTGCAGGTTGAGGTCCACCACGATGGCCATTCGCTGATTGTGGGAGGGACGACGTACTTGGACTGGCCAATCTTGCGGATGCCAGACCATCATCAAAGCTCTTGGTTTCTCTCAATGTCGAGTGCGTGTCCAGAGCAGGCGACTTCAGCACCATGGGTGGTAAGGTAGAGTCCAGCTCTTTGACGTGGAATCCCTGCGCAGCGAGCTCTGCGGCCTCCGCACGGATGGCATCGACATCGAACAGAACGCCCGCGTCTTTGGCCTGAACTGCATCGGCGTCGGTCTCGTCTTGTTGACCCTTGGTTTTCTCGTCATAGGTCTCCCATTCCTTCTTCTCGGCATACTTCTTCGCCTTGAAGATGCCGAACCGTCGTTTCTCGGGCTTCTTCTCGAGCTGCTTGCGAGCCTCTTCGATTTCGTTGATGAGCTCTCGCTGGCGCCGCTCGTGATTCTCTGGGTCTGGATCCTCGATTTCGGAGAACTCGTCGCTTTCCACCATCCAGCCAACCTCGCGTAGCAGACGCGGCATCTTGGTTCGGTAAGCCATGTGTCCGGGCACTAACTCGGTAACGTTGATGTTCTCGATTCCTGGGATTTCCACAGGGGCTAAGCCTGCAACACGCGTTACCGCCGCGGAGGTTGCGCGGAAAAGGTAGCCTTGAGACGTCAGCGAGCGGCGGGAGACGCTTGATGAGTTATCGTCATACCAAGAATCCAGTCATTCGTAGCATAGCCATTCACAAACCTCCCTGATACCACTGTTTTAGCTTTGAGATACTCATCTTTCCTGGTGATGATCGGTGACCCGAACATGTACACGTTCTGCACCAGTCCATAGGCCCCTTTCTTCGCGAGTTCTTTCAAACAAGCAAAGATGACACGAGAGCCCAAAGAAAATCCGACCAGAGTCACGGGCCGCACGCCGAGGTTCCGATCAACCAGCGAGTCGGCTAAGATCAGGCCCGCAAGGTCTGCTCGCGCCAGAGAGGATGTCCAGGGGTTGTCGATCAGGTACGAGAGCTTTGTTAGAACGATGGGAAGTTGTAAGGAAGCCATGAGCATGACCAAGACGGTGCTTCCGAGAATTTGTTGGAGCCCTTGGGTAAGTGCCTAGAGCGTGTGAGGCCAGACCCAGACTCATGCTATGGAGCTTACCTCTGTAGCAAGGATGTTGATTGTGTTACCCATGCTCTGGAGCATCTCAGGCTCCCAAAAAACCGAGTAAATATCGCCCATGATCGGGTCAACGGTACTATAAGGCAGCCGCACATCGTCAATCTTTCCCGTCATCCAGCCAGCCACGGTCACGATGAGGTTGACTCGCTTGTTGTTGTGTAGTGGTCGATACTCGAAAGTCTTGACCGCTCCAAGTCTCCGACCCGACGCTCTGACAGCGATGGTGCCGCCAGATACCACAGCTGCCGATGTGATAATCGCAGCACCCCCAGCGCCAGCGAGGAACCCTCCGGTGCCAGCAACGCCGATGGTGGTGAAGCCTGCCGCTAGACCAGCACCAATCACTGGAGCGAGTAGACCCGCGGACAGCCCGATGACCAAGCTTCCGCCGACGGTAGCCAGACCCATCATCATCAGGCGCCGATTTCTGTTGGACTTTTCGCGGTGTTGCATGTGCTCTTCCTCGCTCCAGTTCTCTTTATTTGCGGCTTCCTGCATCTCCAGTGCATCGGTAACCCGCTTCTCAAATCTGCAGATCTCCAACCAGGGTACATCAAGATACGATCCTAAACACTCGAGTAACCGCCGCGACCTGGCGTCATACACCGAGTCCGCAATGAGAACAAGGAAGAAGTCGCAAAGCACCGTCCACCGAATGTCGATGTCAATGTTTTGAGTATTCGGTAGCTGTGAAGGGGTACGGACTTCGGGAAGGTCTTCCCCCTCGTGCTCTCTGTACGGTGGCGGGGATGGAGATTTGGGGGTTAGAGCTCCTTTGGAGTCGATAGAGAGACCTTGCGCCTCATCGTAGGATTGTTTCGAAGGGGATCCGTTCACGCTGGCATCTTGAGCCACCGGGTTCTTTACGCGCGCGTTCTGCATCAAAGTCGGCGTCAGATCGCCCGGCATCACCCCGTGCTCAGCAAGCTGCTCAATCATGACTTGCTCTGCGACTTGTCAGCTCTGATACGTTCGTGAGATTCAAGAGCCGTACCGGCAGCATCAATCTCCATGTGGCTATACAAGCGAACCATGATCTTCTGGCTCCACATCTTCATCGACTCCACCGCGGTATCCAGATCCTTCTTAGTACCTTTTGTTCGCTCCAAAGCATCCAGTTCCTTCGTCATCTGCACCATCGCCAGCCTCGCGAGTCCAACATAGGCAATCCGCTGCCCTTCGGTCAGCAAATCTTTCGTAGCCTGCATCTGTGCCAACGGATCTCGAGCCTCCTCGTCTTCTTCCGCGACATCAGCACCGGGCTCTTTAAACAGATACGCCGTGTTGTCGTCTAGGCTGGTGGCGGATTGTGCATCGTCGTCCACCTGCACCCGTGTGTAGCCTCTGCTGGCACCCCCCAGGTTGTTGTAGACAGCCTTGTCGTCCTCGACAACTTGTTCTTCCTTCGCGACCAGCTTTCCGTCATCGTTGTATAGGTCATATGGCGCATATGCGGGCATCTCTTGCCACTCGTCGCTCTCCTCCGAGTCGCCATCGTCCTTGACTATTTGTGGCGCAAGCTGTTGATGCGACCATTCTGATACGACTGTGTTGCTTTGAGATTGCTCGCTGAATCGGTTGCTTGATCTCGAGGTCTTGTAACCATGGCTTTTCGAACTTGGGACGGTGGTCGAAGCGCCATTCTTCTCTGCATCGTGCTTGCTGACACTTCCTTCGTCCTTTGGTGCTGTATCCGTGCCATTGACGATGGGAGTCGCAGTGTTCCGTTCCAATGCCACCGTAGATTTCTCTTCGACGGATCTTAGGTCGTCATCGTTCTCCGCGGCGTTCGACGACCCGTTTGGATCAGAGTTGGTGGACGGCTCCGGGTTGTCCGGTTGGCAAGTCGGGCTTCGCACTGTCCTGACAGGCAGTCCAAACTCGTCCGTCGTAGGAACTATGTGAGTGCTTGCGTTGGCGCTTGGCTGTGTGCCAGAAGCTTTCTCATCTGGTTTCCCAACATCTGCACTGTTCGAGCTTGCATCGGGGCCCATGGTGCGAAGCCCATCTAGCACCCTCTGGCTCGATAATATGGACGATAATCCACCTTCATCAATGCAGCATAGCCCGTAGTTCTGATATGTTCGAATACATACAGGGATCGATATGGAATCTAGTAAAGTGATTGATGACAGGCCGTCAGGGGAACAAAGACTTGGTACCGGAGCATTTCCCTGGGGCTTTTCTTCGGCTGCGCCTGCCATGCTGCATGCACCTGCAGGGCCGCACGGACCATAGCTTAATTACTGCATCTGGAACACGCGTTTCTTCAACGGCGTCAAAATCTCCGCTGGATCTTGCATATGTATCAGAGGTCACCAATTGATTAATAGTAGCAAATTGGTAACACCCAAGACGGGCTCTCCAAACGGGACGAAGAGCAGTCAACACGAATGTGCTAGGATGGTACGCCATAAACACGTATATACCAGGATCCCGAGGAGTACAAAAGGCCGAGCCCATATAATCCAGAGGACATTTGGACTACTGGTAACTGCAGCACGGAGTCATATCGCGAACAATCTGCGTGCGATGGCATTGAAGATTGACGACGGCTAAGATGAAAGATAAAATCACACCGCGACTGATTGATGCTACAGTACGAATACAATCCTGATTACAGATGCCATTGAGCCAGAACCCTCATGCGATTCGGACCATGAACTTCCAGGTGTTGTCATCTCGAATCGGGGTCAAGAAAGAAGAAATCCATGGACGTTGCCGACAATGACCTGATAGCCTAGCACTGAAGGACGGTGTTGCCCATCATGCAGACCTTCGATTCGGTGTCACAGAAAGCCTGAAACAGAATCAGACTTTTCATTGACCGAGCATCTGAGATAACATACCTGCTTGGGGCAATCCCAGCTATCCAAGCAGTCGCAGTTGTCGGCCACAGCGAAGGAGGCGAAGGAGGCAAGGAAAGCAAGGACGGAGACAGCGGCGAAACGCATCTTGGACGGGATTGATGAGCTTTGGTATGTGGTTTGGTGACTCGAAGATAGACTTGGAGGAGATAGAAGACTATTTGTCTGCTGATATCTGATTGCTTTGAGGATGATGATGTCCAAAAATGAAGGGAAGAAGCTGATACTTATACCCGAAGCTCTTGAATGATCGTCAAGTCATGCCCCTTTGTTATTGAC
>QQTW01002070.1_pt1 | contig 14411 bp, 17 predicted proteins | sample 1904831 | NCBI WGS metagenome assembly QQTW01 (sample SAMN09435610, study PRJNA476489) | Subsurface metagenome, whole genome shotgun sequencing project. | reverse complement strand
AAGCCGCCGGATAACGGTGCAGAAGCAGAAGAGGAGGTGGCGCAACTTGCGCAGGAGACTGGATTCGGGCTGGGAGGTTGGGTGGACAGATTGATTGGCTCAACGCTCTTCCGTGTCAGAGAAGATGGAGAGGATAGTGACGAGGAGGAGCAGGAGGGAGATGCTGAAAAGGGCGAGGAAGACATCAAGAGAAGGAGGCGAAGCGAGTCGGAGAGGGTTATTGCTTCCTCTATTCCAGCACCGCCAGAGCAAATATCACGAAACGATGAGGTAGGGTCCGCAGATCATGCGAAGAAGGAAACGGGCGAAGAGCCGAGCGGTTGGCAGGATGCTGCGTGGCTGCTGAGTGTTGCATCCAAAGTTATTCTGTAGGGTTTGTTTTTGCATGCATTCGAAAGATTCAAATCTTCATAATTCTCATGCTCTAGTCTATTTCGATGATGCCTCCTTTCCCTTGCACCAAACGACCACGTTTCCAGTCCGCCTCCGGTCATCATGCCAGTGCGAGTTGAATCCGCTCCAACACCGTAGATAGCCCATTGACATGATATCGTCGCCAATAGTTCTCTCCAAATGCTCGAATAGGACGAGATATTGGGGCCAATCCCTCTGCGATTTCCCACCCTGGTGTATCTCTGACTTTTCGGTCTGCTCAGCTTTGCTTTCTGATCTCTGTACCATATTATCCTGTAGCCAAGCTGCCGGATCTTTGTAAAAAACATCTGCTTCGTCCAGGTACACATCACGCTCGTGGCCCATTGGAACATTGACTGGCGGCTCGCACGTCAACGCCCATGCGTGGATGTCCGGATATACGAGATGTGAGCGCCACGGTGTACTGTGGCAAGGCATCAGGAACCCCACAGTCGTGGCCGGCCTCGCGTTCGATTGATGATCGTGCATGGCCGTTTCATGCTCATGACGAAGGAAAGAGAGCACGTCGATGACGCCGCGCTGGTGGACTTGAGTGGTGTAGACAGCAATGATGAAATTTAGAACGAGGATAGAAAGAGCGAGCACAACCGGACGGCCGTGCCGAGTGAGGATTGCTTTTGTCGAACTTGTGCTCGGCTCAGAGTCGATCAATGGGCGAAAGAAGGCGTACAGAGGCCGAGTGGCCTGAATGTGCAGCAGAGGAAGAAGTGGATATAGGAAGCGGACCTCCTTATGAGATATTAGACTCAACGTAGCCGGGACAAGAATGCATGTCCAAGCGTGAACACCGAGTGTACGCGCAATAGAGCCTGACGCTTCTGTGGCACTATCTGGGCCCTTCGATTGTGTAACGGAAGAGATTCGCATAATATCATGTGACGATGCTCCCAACGTATGCCTTGATGATTTCCAGAGTCCAACAGCCGCAAAAGGTAGTGCTGTAGTCAACAGCAACGGGATTCCCTCGGTAAGATAATAGTCAGGACGATTAGCACCGTAGAAGACCGCCAAAGATTGGGCGATATTAAAGTAAAGGAAGCGAACGGAAGTCAAGGTCCACGCATGGTAGTAGAGACGGTCAGAAATCGTTGAGACGGCTAGAACAAGGGTACTAAAAGCGTTATCGGATTAGATGGATGTCCCATGACAGGGGTTCGTAGTGAAGAGTAATAGTTGAAGGCTAAGAGTGACGCACCCGCTTGATATGGATCTCCAAGCCAACGTAACCCTTTGCGCCTTGTTCGTGAAGTACAAGGTCTGGATTGATATGCAAAGCCAGATCAGCAGATTCGTGGGTCTGAGCATACAAGCCAATGCAGCAAGCAAAAGTGACGAAGTTAACCTATACAGTTAGTTTGCCTTCGGGAGCTGGATTGCTGCTTAAACATGGACTGACTCGGACGACTCCTGGACCTTATCGGTTTGGCTTTGGCTGTAATCAGCTTCGGAACTGGCTACACCGTTGTCTTCTCTTTCTTTCTCCTTGGGTCCACTTTGTCTTCCTTTGTTCATCCAAATCCAAGGCCACAAGTACAACGCAGCAATCGTCAATGTGGTTTCAAGGCAATTGGACAGGGTCCGGGTGGAACAGAACCACTGCCATGGACTCAAGATGGTGAGGTAAAGCTATTGCCCAAATCCGCAGATCGTATCAGTCTCCGTCGTAGAAGAGAGTTATATTGTCCTATATGGCTACATACAGAAACCCTAGTCTCCCCAGCACGGCTCCCGAAAATCTTCCCTGCCAGTCGCCATGTGAAGTAATCCGCAAGAGCCGCAAATACTGCTTGTAGAACTTTCGGTGCTACTATCAGGAGTTCGGCTCGTCCGGACGGTGTCGCACCGCAAATGTCAGAGAGCAGCGACGTGATATAGTAAACTGCGGCGAAGAGGCCCGGAAACATGGACGAGCGCAGCTGGTGCCTCCATTCCTGCGAACGCGTCAGTGTCGTCGTTGCTATAGAGCTTCAAACTGACCCATGTAATCCACGCGCCGCTGTCGTTGCCAAACGCAATCTGCCATGCAGGTTCGAGCGCCTGGAAGTATTCGTCCGGTTGGAAGAATGTCCTGATAGTTAGAGCATTGACGATTCGCAGAGCGATTAGACCGAGCAGCACATTTTGCGGATGCAAGGAAGGGGCTTGCGCGGTCTGCTTCGACATTAAGCCGCAGTCTAAAATGCACGAGACCGGTGTCGCAGCATTGGTATTAGATGGGACAGCGTGAGATTTATGGCGCCAGCATTTGAATCCAACACTTTCTTTTAAAGCACGCGTAGAGTAAGGTTGTTCCGAGCTTTAACCGCGGCCAACGTCTAGCGCGACAATGTCACCAATGAGTGGCAATGACAGCCATCAACATCAGCTCGACGGTCGAACAAAGAATGGGTCGACTCTGGATCATATCAGTTGGCAGCCTAGTCCTACTCCAGATCATTGGAGGAAGCTGGCTCCAGCGAGTGAATTCGATAGTCCCACAACCATATCTTGTAAAGCAGGCCCTGAATCTTATATTCAAGTACGCTTACGGTTTCGCTATCATAGGACGAAGTCTTCCACGCCGGCCAGGCTCGTCTATACCTTAATGGCAACTTCGGACAGTGGGATCCTAAGATCACCACTCCTCCAGGTCTGTAAGGGTACTATCATGTCAATTGCCTCGATTCGATTCTGACTTGGCCCAAGTTATGCCTTGTCGTACATCACATACCGCATAATTGGAGCACATGAATTATCTGCCTTGCGGTCATTGAACCATGTTCTGAATTGTGGTGTGGCTGTTCTAGCCAATGCCATCCTGCGAGAGGCCAGCACGGGTGCAAGAGTTCAAGACCGTGACAGTTTCGAGGCAGTACGAATCGCTCACAGTGCATTGAACATTGCACTCTTTCCGCCATTGTTCTTCTTTTCCGCACTTTACTACACCGATGTCGCCTCTACCTTTTTCGTGCTTCTCAATCACTTGTTTTATGTGCGGGCTCGGAAGAGAAACGGCCCAAATCCATGGCCGGCAGTCTCAGCGTTCGTGATAGGAGCCATAGCTTTGCTCTTTCGCCAGACGAATGTCTTTTGGGTCGCGATCTTTCCGGCCGGCCTCGTTGTTGTCGACAGCTTGAAGTCGGCTCGGAAGAGCTCGAGTCGGGAACCTTCTGATCAAAGGAAATCGATTCAGGACATCTTGCGCGAGAGCTGGGTTGGGTCCGTTGTATATGATCCGCCGCTTTCTGAGGCTTCTATAACAGGTACGGTTCGCGATATTCTTGATACGATCAATGGCTCAATCAAAAGTAGATTACTTGTCAACGGCTCTCTCGGTGGCAGTAGCTGCCGCTAGAAGTTTGGGTATTGTCATATCGCTGACGACGCCGTATTTGGCACTTCTCGGCTTATTTGGTGCCTTTGTCGTTTGGAACGGAGGAGTAGTTCTCGGTATAGATCTCTCCATCCGTCCTGCTCGAATGGACTTACAATCCCTTTGCAGGAGACAAATCCAATCACGTTGCCACTCTGCATTTCCCGCAAATGCTCTACATATGGCCCTATACGGTCTTCTTCTCCTTCCCTCTCATCCTTCCGCGCGCTATATCTACATTCTCTGGTCTCTTCCCTCCCCTAGTTCGTAACCGCCTGGATGGTATCACCAAAAGATGGCCGCCACTCCCGCTATCATCCATTCCAGTGTTTCTCTTCTTCTGCTGCACGGCGCTGGCAGCAGTTCACTATAACACAATCATCCATCCGTTCACTCTAGCCGACAACCGCCACTACGTTTTCTACGTCTTCCGCATCCTCCGCCTTCATCCAGTCCTCAAGTACCTCGCAGCACCCGTCTACATCCTCTGCGGTTGGGCCACCATCCAAACCCTGAGCAATCCTCAATTCACCTCTCCATCTGCAGCTCCGCAGGACAAACCCCAAATTCCAGTCTCCCGACAACCACCCCGCAACCTACCATCCCCCGCCTTCCACCCCCAATCCCACTACACCAGCTTCGTCCTCGTCTGGCTAGCGACGACAGCCCTCTCCGTGATAACCGCGCCGCTCGTCGAGCCGCGCTACTTCATTCTTCTATGGGTCGTGTGGCGGCTGCACGTGCCGGCGCTTCCGCCGCGGAGCCGACATCGGCAGGGTTCGTGGGCAAGGAGGTTCTGGGATGAGTACGATCACCGGCTATGGTTCGAGACTGGTTGGTTTCTGCTCGTGAACTTTGTGACGGTGTACGTGTTTCTGCGGCGCGGGTTCGAGTGGCCGCAGGAGCCGGGGAAGGTGCAGCGGTTTCTGTGGTAATTGAAGCTGTGGGGAGGGAGGGTGGAAGTACATATGTTGATGTGGAGATGTCTTCTTCCATAGTGGAAAGATTTTGTCTTAGTTTGTCTTGTATGTCCAAGGACACGAGATATCCAGACGTCGTTCACCAGGCTCCCTATCTGAATATACAATGTTCCATCTATAACAACCCCTTATTCACAGGAAGCCCAACTCCCTCTCTAAGCCCTACTGTAAATCCTCCCTATGCCGGCACCAAAATGGCCTCCCGACACAGCACACAAACCCTCTTAAACAACCTCCTCCACTCAACCGGATCTCCCTTCGCCTTGACAAACCTGACCTCCCTGACCACGACCCCACCATCCCCATCCGCGCTCCCACTAACAACCTCCACATCGATCGTCCCACTCATACTCTGCCCCCTTCCATCCATCGCCTTGAACCGCACACACGCTCTCCGCCCGCCGACGGCCTCTGCAAACGGCGGAATCGGCACGCCGAGCCGGTGCAGAGCATCCGAGAGCAGCGGGAGCAGCAGCGAGGGCGCGTACGCGGACAGGAAGCGCGTCAGGCTGTGCGCGGGCACGATGTCGTGGAAGCGGCGCGCCATCTGGGTCAGTGTGAGGGGGACGGTGGGCGTGGCGGTGAACTGGCTTAGGGAGGGGTCTTCGGAGAGGGTGTCGAGGAGTTGGCTGCTGGGGTGGCGGGGTGCGGGTTGGGGTCTGTGGTAGTAGGACGAGGACGAGGAGGACGAGGGAGGCCTGAAGCGTGACGAGGACGAGCTTGTGGATGAAGGGTGTGTTGACGAAGACGAGGATAGTGTAGTTGTGACAGGCTGCGAGGAGCTGATGGTGTTGTCGGCGAGTAGAGTGTGTGACGCCGAGCCCAGCCGTGGCCCGACTTCCCAGTCAAACGGCCTGTCCGCGAGCGGTGTTTCTGGCTGCGTCGCTGCAAGCCTTTGCGCGATGCCTGTGCCCTCCGTGTCGATGTCCATGGCGTCCTCGTCAACGACGGCTGAAGAGCCGTTGGAGGGACGGACAGAAGTGCGCTGCTGCTGCTGCATCATCATCGAGCGTTGGCGCTCGCGCGGAGTAGGCGTTGGATCGGCGTCAAAATCGATACGCAACGCTTCGAGCATGCGCGTTGCCAACCCGACCGGATTCGCAGCCGTGCCTTCGGACGAGAGCAGAGCGTTCGGCCTGGTAAACCAAGGATGTCTGCGAATCTCAGGTAGGCCGAAGCGCTCCGCCGGATCCAGCTTGAGGATGCCTCGCAGCAGGGACAGCGCGGCGGGCGGGATGCCCGCCCAGAGGTCGTCGTCGTCGGCGGCGCGGCCCTGGTTGGCTGCATACTCGGCGAACTCGGGCGAGCTGAGCGTCGGCTCGTCCCAGGGGGTGTTGCCGACGAGCAGGACGAAGAGGACGACGCCACAGGACCAGAGGTCGGAGACGTTTGGCTCGTAGCCGGCGCCGGCGCGGCGCGGGTTGCCCGTCACGATCTCGGGCGCGATGTACGGCGGGCTGCCGCAGATGCCGCGGCAGAGGCGCTTGGTGCCGTCCTTGAGGAAGAGGGCGGCCATGCCGAAGTCGGCGAGCTTGAGGTCGCCCTCGCCCGACAGCAGGATGTTCTCGGGCTTGATGTCGCGGTGCGCGACGCCCATCGAGTGCATGTAGCCGACGGCGGAGATGAGCTGGGTGAAGTAGAAGTGCGCGACGTCCTCGCCGACGCCGGCGTCGGCCTCGATCTTGTCGAACAGGTCGCCGCCCTCGGCCAGCTCCATGGCGATCCAGATCCACGACTCATCCTGGCCGCTCACGAAGAACCTGATGATGTTCTGATGCCTCTTCAGGTGCTCGTGTAGAGATTTCTCCTTGTTTAGATCCGTGGGCTTCAGCCGGCCCTGCCGGAACGCGTGGTTCTTGTTGATGAATTTGATCGCGATGACCGGCTTCGGGGCTGTCAGCGGGATGGCTTTTCGTATGCTGCGCTCGACCTGTGTCAGCACTCTGTTCCTGAACATGGACAAGGATCATACTCACGATGCGTATGCGCCCGATCCGATCGTTTTCGAGATGATGCGGAACGGGACTTGCGGCAAGGGAACGACCTGAGACTCCAAAACTGTCAATGATGGATTCGGGTCTACAGAGCAGTCCTACGTACTTACTCCAGGCGGCTGGTTCATCTCTGCAGGCCACAGCAGACTGGTGACTCTCCCCCTCCTCAGACAGCACGCAAAGCGTCGCCTACTCTTTCATGGTAGATGTACTGTACAAAGCTGTTGTCGTCTGAAAACTTCGCTCGACGCGTGCAAGCCGGGTAAACATCGGACATGGGCCAAGCAGGCGGCGCAATCGCTTATCCGTATCGATACGCGATAGCGCAAGGACCGGGAGCTACCGCATCTCAGATCTACAACAAGTACCTGAGGCACAAGCTATGGGAAGAACTCGGTTTCAAGATTGCTTCAGGCACAGATGGTGCCTTTGCCGTGTTGTTTATGGTACAGGATCCATGCACTCCAGCTTCTTCTCTCATCCAGCTTGCAGCACGGCAGGACCACGTGCATCGGCGAGTCACCTTGTCGACCCGAAGAGGAACCGCACATGCACAGGCATCGACCGGAAAAATCAGACCAAAAGAAAAGAAGATGCTGCGCCTTGAGGCCAAAGGGCCACCGCAAGAAACGGTACGAAGGCAGATGAAGAAGTCTTTTTGCAATAGTCGTTCGGGCATGAAGAAGAGAAGGAAACGCCCGTTCTAGCTTTAGAAACCGCAGAGAGCGCCGTGCCTGTAAATGGGCCATCGTTACTTGCCAGCTCTTGCTTGGCCGTGAAGTGAAGAAGGATTGCAGGCCCAAGCCGCATAGATCAATCATCAGCTGTGCAGACTGCGCACAGATCACACAGTCCGCACGCTCATCCAATCCAACCGAATGCCAAAGACCAAGAAGAGCGAGCATTCAAGGTAAATCCCAAGACGAGAGTGCATGAGTCGTTGAAGGGGTTATTCAGCATTCATTCGTGGTCGGAAACTTTTCGACGTTGCAGGTGAAGATACTCCAGCAGAAGAGGGGAAGCGATCGTGATATGAGTTGGGCCATGAGCGGGTCAAGTATGCAGTGTGAATTGTCGACGATTCAAGATGCAGAGATCGCCTAAGAGGCAGCCGTTTTGCTTGGGGGTGTGCTCGACGACGAATAAGTGCTATGGCCACCGTCCAGATTTCTCTCGCGGATAATCGCGGCATACTTGACTTCTCTGAGGAACTTGGGCACCGAATCCTGAGACTGGTTAGCCGAGCGTGATCTGGAAAGTCATTGTAGCTGCACTCACGCTGGCCATGAGCTTGAAGACCGAGATCTGTGCTTGGTCAAACAGGAGCGCGATCTCGTCCAAACTCATCATCATGGCTTCATCGTCGCCCACGGCACGAGTCATGCGTGCGGCCAAGGCGGTGCGGAGGGAGTGATCGATGTTGAGCTCGCAGGGCGAGCCGGGTGCGAGGAAGGCATTGTAGAGGCCTAAGTCTGGTTTAGCATGCAACAACGGTGACAACGTCTGATCTCACGAAACTTACTATAAGCTGCTGCCAGAGTCTCCCGGATGACCTCGAGCTTGGGCGCAGCGCTCGCCCTCTTCGAGGACTCGTAGCTTGCAAGAAACTCCTTGACGTCGAGGTAGAAGGACAGATTCTCCTCGCAGTGGGTCTCGCGCAAGAACTCCTTGAACAGCAGGCGCAACGCCGGGTCCTGGCAGATGACTGCCATCCGGTTCGCGTTCGAGTCTCGTGTGGTGCCCTCCCGCAGTCTGTTGGTGCCGCTATCCCCGTTGGTCGTGGTCTTGGGGCTCGAGATCCAGCCGGCTACCCTCTGGCCCTTCTCGCTGACGTAGTAGAGGTGTGACTTGGTCGGCTGGAAGCGCGAGGCCTGGGATCCGGCATCGACTGGCTGCATGAGTCCGTGCTCGAGGAAGAGGGCGCACAGCTCGTAAGCTTCCCTCTTGTCGATGGTGGTGGAGCAGTCCAAGAGCCAGTCCACGGCGGCTTTGCCCGTGAAGGTGTTCCAGAAGATCTTGTCTCCAACCTTGCGTTCCTTGGCGACCTTGACACCGACCAGGCCGGTGGCGTACTCGTGCACCGAGTCAGAGTCGGACAGTGTCGTGGTTGCCTTCTGGTTGGGGCCGTCGTGGCCGGCGAAGCGGCGGAAGATGACCTCGACCGTGGCGACGTCCTTGTTCAACCGATCCGTCTCCCTGTCTCGCTCGAGGAAAACCATGTGCATCGAGTTTCGTGAGGACTCCAACAGATCGTACACATGCCTCTGGTTGATGCCGTTGCGCTGGCAGAAGCGCTGCAGGATGTAGATGCCCTTGGGCGTGAGCTGCCAGACTGCGCTTTTCGAGCTAAAGTCGGCTCTGCCATCCACCGATTCTATCAGCCTGGCCTCGAGGAATCTGTGGCACACCGACCGGGCCATCTCTTTGGCCATTGAGAATGTTGTCGTGGTCGTGGTCGTCACGATGCGGGACGGGTCTTTCGGGTCTGGCATGCGGTTCGACTGCGAGAATTTCAACGATCCGAGGTTCGTGACCGCCTCCTCTGACGTGAAGGTGTGATCGATTCTGTTGAAACGAACCCGGTGTGGCGTCAGCGGTAGACTGACGATCAGGGTGGAGAATAGGTCTTTGAAATCCTTGAAGGTGTCAGCCTCAATGATACGAGTACAGCCATGTTGAGTCAAATTGGGCTCGGGCAAAGTCGGTTGCCAGGCCGGTGCTGGTCCCGGTGGTGGCAGCGGCGGCCACGACGGTGTTGAGAGCGAGGCACCCATGGTGATATCACAGTTCGATGATGAGTGAGATAATGCCCTTGATTGCGACAGCAGATGTAACAGAGACAGGCGATGAGGTTCTATCTCTGCTCATCCCAAATATGTGTTTTCCTGCTGTGCATGTGTCTGTGTTTGTGTGCGTAGGAGTTGCGACGCACTCGCACAGAGAGTGGGTGAAACTTCGTCGGGTGCCACTCCGAACAGAAAAGTAAATTCACTCACCCTGGAAAAAGGTCGCTCCTCATCCGTCATCCGAAGGAGCCTGGAAGATGTTTGATGCATCTTGCGGTCTCTCTCACTCGGGCCCCGCTGGAGCTGCACTCTGGACTTTGCGTTATCCACCTTTGCTGATGTGAGGCTGGTCTCAGCAGCCTTCTCGTCCGAAGACTCTGTGTTGGAGCCGTCCGAGCGGCTGGAGGGCTTGGAGGTCGAGGTCGAGGTCGATGTCTGTGAGCGGTGCTGCTGCTGCTGCTGCGAAAAGGTGTCGGTGGGGCTGGCGTGAGACGACGAAGTTGCGCCGGACTCGGATCGAGTGTTGGAGGGTGTATCACCGACTGCGAGCGGGCTTGCTGCAACGTCGCCGGGTTTGGAGCTGTCGCGGGCTGTGGAGGCAGCAGCGGCGTCGGTGGCTCTGCGAAGGCCGAATTGCGAGGAAGAGCTTCGGGACAGGCGCAGAGGCGGGAGTCGCAACGTCTGGCTGGCGGTGGGGAAACCGTCAATGGGATGCCTGGCCAAGAATTGCAGACGGCGCGAGATGCGACGGTGATCGGAGTGTTCGGCGGCAGGGACAGAGACGGCGTCTCTGGAAGGGGAGTGCTTTGCAATGATGGTGGAGGAGTGGGAGTGAGAGCTGGCGGTGGAGTTGGAGTTGGAGCCGGAGGTACTGGTGTTGGTGGTTGTGCGGGCAGATCGGGTTGCGGCAGAAGGATCAGGTGCTGGCCGGGTCTTGGGCGACGGGATGGCGTTGGCGCTGGCGTCTGCCCGGACGAGATTGACCTCTGCGGAGACCTGATCGGGCTGGTTGGACCGCAGGCGGGACTTGTTGGAGCCGGCGGACGCAATGGCAGTTACAGTGGCAGTGGCAGGGGCAGAGACAGCAGACGCGGACGCAGACGCAGAGACTGGAGTGGCAGCGGCAGTGGCAGTGGCAGTGACTGTAGTACCCGTAGCTGAAACTGGCATCTGGAGATGGAGGAAAGGGAGGGAAAGGTGGGTATATGGTTAGGAGGAGGCGGGGGCGGTGACTCGTGGTCAGAACCGAGACGAGACGAGACCAGGACAGGAGAAGAGACAGGCACAGACAGGTGGAAAAGAGAGGGACGGAACGGAGGCGAGAGAAGGGAAGGGGAAGTGGAAGGGAAAAGAAGTAAAAAAAAGCTGGTTCGACGAGCGGAGGCGAAAGGGGAGTTTCCAGAGTACGAAACTAATAATCCTTGGGGCCTGAGCCCGAGCGAGAAACGGGAAAGGCGTGTGCAGAGTGTGGGCGAGTGTGTGTGAGTGGAAATGTGTTGGTGTGTAAAGGCGTGGTTTGGATGTGTGTGTCCGCGGGAGCGACGGCGTACCGGAGACGAGGATATCGATGCCGATGTCGATGTCGAGGCGACGACGACGAAGAAGATGGAACAAGATAGGTATGCAAGACTCGGGCAGTCGGGTGTAGGGCGACGATGTGTCTGATGAGAAGGACGAGCAGCGGAATCGACTACTCTTTCGTCAGGCACAGCTCTGTCTCCGCCGTCCTGTTCTGTCCGTTTCTGCGCGTGGTAATGATGAGGATCGTGCCGTGATACCGTGGATGTGTAGCAACGCAACGGTCCGTGGCGATGATGGCGGACTTGGCTACACTGATATAAAACACATCGTCTCCGAGCCCGAGCTCGGTGGAGAACGAAAAGGGGGACTCGGCGGGATCGTTTTACTCATCAAATCTACTTCGCACGTTCCTACTTTTATTAGCTTTCAACTGGGCAGATTGCGGGTCTGCTTCATCGCCAGAAGCTGACGGATGAGCAGCGGAAGGAAGAGGAGCCCGCCGATGTAACTGCAGGTCACTGCATCGTCGCCGCATCGTCGCTGCATGGTTACTCGGTAGCAGCGTGTGAATGTCATCCGCATGGAAGCGACTTGCGAGACCATCAACCATGGGCATGCCATCGCGCTATCATCTTGTGTGTTTTGGATGTATGTACATACACTTCACGAAGGACTAGACAGACATCGAGGTACCGTCCACCCTGGCCTGGACCGGACGATTTGTGTCTGTACGAAATAACATCAGCATCATCACCACCATCAAAGGTACGAGAGACGACACGGAGGCAGAAGCAACTGCAGAGTGCGCGCTGTGATGCTTTGGATGCGTGCAGGAGCCCGAGTGTGTGGCTTCCACGCGATTGTCAACGGCAAAACCCACCACTCACACCATCTCTTGGCCTGCGCTGCTCTTTTCCCCTTCCACAGTTCCCTGCTTGTCCGCCCTGATCCCTGCCGAGGTGTGGCCTTGCGTCTGATCCCTGTCAAAAAGGGGGGGGGAGGAATGCGAGAAAGAGAGGCCCCTCCATCCATCACTCAACTCCCCCTCACCCCTCTCTTTCATGGCAAAACAATGCACCGCTAATGCTCTCACCCGCTCTCTGGTCTGGCAGGTCCGAGGGCCTGTCTCTCTGTCTGCACCATCATTCCAACCCCCCTCCGGCTTTCCACTACCCCCGTCTCCCGTCTCTCCCGTGTCGTTATCGGTTTTCTTTTTTCGGTTGCTCTCTTTGTACGGAGTATCTCTTCTCATTATCCACAACGATGGCATCGCAACAAAGGGCTCAAGAAGTCTTATACTCGTACTCCATGTACAAGTACCCAGTACGATGGTTCTCGTCTTGCTGCCAGCAATCCTGGGTCATCCGCAAAGTATCCACACTTCTCTAAGCTCTCTGCTTCGCCGAATGTCTTGCTTGTAGTCATCTCCTCATGGATCTTCCCTGTCGGCAAACCATCCCACAGCAGCATCCGTCGGCACTGTGGTCCCCCAGCCGTACATGCGGCATTGAGTAACCGCAGAGCGTTAGCACCTGGAGCAGCTCCTATGCGATCATTTCAAGATTGACATGATCGTCGCGGTAGCGTGCAATATACGCAGCATCACCGCACTGTGAAGCTGCCAAATCAATCGCTCGGCCCGTCACTCTTCGGAGATAGCTGCCTCTCAAATTCCGAGCGGGCATCGCAGTCTCGAGTGCTCTCCTTGCCGGTGTCCATTGCCGGTCTGGGCCTGCTAGCGTCAATTCAAGGTTAGGATAGTGGCATCCAAGACCTCAACTTTCAAGAAGGTGGAACAGCTCTTGTCAGATTTGTGATTGTGAAGTTGGCATACATCGGGCCATCCCGTACCCGGCATAACGCATCAACTTACCACGGGACATGTCGTGAAGGCGAGGTTGGCGCCTCGCGAACAGCGTTAACATGATTGCAGTAAGGTCGATTCGTCGACCTCTGTGCCGCAGAGCCTCCCGATCCAAGTCAATCGCAAGGTTGCCTGACTTTGCTCAGCGCCACATTCGGTCCGAGTCATTCATTCACTCAGGACCGCCATGACTGGATTTGACGGTGAGATTGTTCCTGAAGCTATCGTCTCATGCCTCCTTGTTCTCTTTGCCGTGCCTCCATCGCAAATCAAGTGCTCTGCAAAACGGTGAGCTTACCTGTTACACGCGCGTTCCTGGACTAGACGTTCGAGGCTACTCGCAGTTCGGGAGACTTGCATCATACATCTAGAGGGGATGTCTTGTCCTGCATTACCGGATGATGCCCCCCTTCGTCCTGTCCAGTGACTGTCCATCGTCCGAGTCAAGCCCACACGAGGCGTCTGACGAGTAATTTGCAATATTCTATCGTGATCAGACAAAACTCCTCGACATCGCCGAAGCCACAGCTAGAAGTAAGGCACCTGGAATAAAGCGCAAGACTCGTCATTCGGTCGGCCGTAAGGTACGGGGGGACGCCGGTTAGTAACGACGTCTCCTGGGCGGGGAGGGTCCCTGACTCGCCGAGGCGGCCCACCGTCTTCCGATTCGGGCACCAATCCCTGATCTTGAGGCCACACGTGGAGCGCACACATCGATGCGAAAATAGGGAACCAGTATGTGCTCGGTTACGAAAAGGAACAAAAAGGCACGGCTCCTTCTCGTCTGATGATAATGTCTTGCTGGGTTGAATCCTCTATTACCGTGCGAGCAGCAGCAGCAGCATCTTGTGCGCCTTCACCGCGTTGAAACTTGACAACTCGGAAGCTTCATTCTGCCCTGTGCGACAGTCCCCAGAATGGTGCACCACTCGCCCCACCTCTTATCCGATCGATCCGACTTCTCCGCCTTCGACACACGTGGCCGGACGACCCCACGTTTTTCAAATTTCGGAGGTGGCTTGACACGCTGCAACTGGCTCCGGCCTTTGGGCGCACTCGCATGGCCAGCCTGAGTCCGGAGCCTGATTCAAGATGCCAAGGAGTTTATCTTGGGTGCGCGCGCGTTTCGCGGCGCAGTTGTTCTCTCTGCAGAGATGAAGGGAGTCTTGAATCAGATAAGGACCCTGATAGCCAAGGGCTTGGCTCAGATATCGATAGCTGCAGGTGGCCAGTAAAACGGCAGTCCGCAGTCCGCAGTCCGCAGTCCGTACAGTACAAAAACCTGTCACCTCTCAAGGGCCATTTCGCGTGTTCGCTTCCATTCGAACCTGACAAGAGTCAGTCATTTGTAAGCCTGTCCCACGCGCTTGAATCATTTAGTAAGTAGTCGGTTCGGGCGGGGAGCGATGAAATCAATGTTCATTCGCAACTGCCGAGGCTCTCGACCCTTGGCCCCACCCCTACCCGCAATCATCTCCT
>QQTW01002069.1_pt1 | contig 14416 bp, 11 predicted proteins | sample 1904831 | NCBI WGS metagenome assembly QQTW01 (sample SAMN09435610, study PRJNA476489) | Subsurface metagenome, whole genome shotgun sequencing project. | reverse complement strand
CGAAGTCCTTCACCTGAAGGGAGCCATTCCCAAGCTGGCCGATCAAGTAAGACAACTTTTGGTGATATGGTCATGCGGCGACGAAATGACCTGGGAGTTCGGCAAGAGGCATGCGTACAAGACACCGAGCATGGAGCGATACGAGCGTCTCAGGTTGTCGCTAGCCGCGTGCTACGTACTCTGCAGACGGCGAGAAGACCAGCTCCACGCGGATCTGAAGGCCAACGGTCTGGAGGATGTCTTCGACGAGGACTGGAAGTTGTCTCTTGGGATTAGTTCTCATAGGGATGTCCGACAGGCTAACTGGGCGTATATGTTCGCCATCATCAAGAAGGAGGCACATCCTTTGGCCGACATGATTGAGCACTGTGAGGAGTCCAGAGCGAGGGGTAGTGTGGTGGGAGATTTGAACGCTGGTGACGAGCACCGGGAGATGGTACGAAGAGTGGCCTCGGGGCTTCTGGAGCGAACGGGCCTTTCGCCATGTGCCATTGCAGATTCATTGAAGACACTCTAGTATCTTCTCATAGGCTTGGGAGCTATGCTGTGCCGAACATTTCGTTTAGCCATTGGCCTAGACTCACGGCTTCTTCGGGATCTCGAAAGGCGTTGAATGGTCGAAGCAGTTCTTTCCAGTCTTGAATCTCGTGTACCTGCTTGCCGATCAACAAGTGGCGTAGTCGTTCAGCCTCGATGTCTCTGGTCTCTGGTGTCTCAGACAGGGAAATGCGGCTCTCCAGAATGACTCCAGACTTGATTTTGAGGTAGACGCGTGTCTGTCGGGCACGTTGTGTTCGTTAGTCTCAGATGAATACTCGGATCTTTGAAGCGTTTCATTGCTTGCAGAGGGTGTCAGCAAACATACCGCAGGTGGTAGCGTTGAAGGTAGAGGTGGCCTTTCTCTTGGGTCTTCATCGCAGGGATGACTCGACAGTAAGAATTGAGGCGTCTGATTGTAAATCCATTCTCTTGACTGTGAGGTTGTCGCTATCAGCACAATCCTGTCGTCCTGTCTTATAGACGTACCTTCATCTCTGCCTGACCTTTCTCTATATCATGCCAGTCGTTGTGGATGTTTTTCAATATGCCAAACACCACTCCTTGATTGGAATGAAATTTGGTGTCCCGTTGTTGGGCTTCTATTTGGAGAGGGTTGATATTACTCTTCTGAAGTCCATGCAAGTCACGGAATTCAGCGATCACAGACTCCTCAAATGCTGACTTGAATTGCTTGTCGCCTGCAGAAAGATTGCCAATGGGAGATCTAACGCTGTCAACACCGCGGGCTTTGATAAAATCTTTGGCCGGTGAGGTAAGAAAATCATGTATTGAGCCTAGATTGGGTGAAGCCAGTAGACAGGTTCCGTGATGTAGGGCGCGTAGGCGGGTCAACTTATACGCTGACCCAGAGATCTTGAGCGGCGGTCCAGCGATTTGCTTCTGAAGCGCTGAGACGTGCCTGTCGTCCAGCTTCACCTTGTCACTTGAACCGTCTTTGGCCCACGAAGCTTGGTCGAGCACAATATCATGGCGGTCATTTACACGCGCATGACCATATCACCAAAAGTTGTCTTACTTGATCGGCCAGCTTGGGAATGGCTCCCTTCAGGTGAAGGACTTCGTGGTGGATGAATTCAAGGTCACATATTCCGCTCCGGACGCACCGCGGAAGCTCGGACGGCACTACGCGCGAGTGGAACGTGAAACCTTCCGGTGGCTCTGGCGACAGTCTTATCGGCCGATCATCAACGTCCCGGCAGATCTCCCTCACTTCCATGACCGCAGCCCTCAAATTCTGCACGAATTCCACCAGCGCCTGACCGACCGCCATTCTCTTCCGCCGCACCAGCTCATCGCCGTCGTCCCAACCCTTCCTCTCACCCGACTCGGTGAGCTTCTCCCGCTCCGTCGCCACCAGACAATCCCGAAACATATCAGAAGCGTGCTGGTTCGAAATGCCTCCGTGTCTCGCAACCTGCTCCCTCCTGATCCGTCCATACTCTTTCTCCCTCGGCACCTCGTACGTCTTCTCCACGTTGACCGTTTCCACGCAACATAACAGCGCGTCCAACTCTTCCTGAAAACACAACGCCTTCCCGAGCACATAGCTGCATGTCGCTTCCGCCTTCAACGCGGTCGAAATACTCGTATCCTGAGCGATCAGGAACGATACGTCCACCAGCTCGGCCGCTTTTTCGCGCCAGTCAAAGGACTCGGCAAGTGGTGTGCTACTCTCTTCTTCCTCGGTTATCTTGGCAGAGTCCACCCACGCTTTGTTCAAGTGTGTCTTCCATGAAGCGATCGTCGCTTGCGGGACGTGCGTGGTCTTGACCCAGTCATCTGGCTTGGCGTGGGTATGCCACTGCGGGTTGGTGCTGTTAACGCATGTACATGGTGGATCGTCGTCGGCGTCGTCGTCGGGAGGTACGGCGAAAAATTCTTGCGTGCTGATCCTGTCGCGCATGCGCTTGATGGTACTTTTCTTTCGGGCCATTTCGAGTGAGGATCACAAGCTGGTTGCAGGAGTGGTGGTATGCTTGAGAACTTTGGTAGGAAGGAAGGATTTGTAAGTTAGGTGAGCTTTTTTGGTGTATAGAATGGAGTAGAAGGTCTGTGTTGGGAGTGATTCGTCGTGTTGTTGTTTCGTTGGTGAATTCACAAATACCAGATCTGATGCGCGACCTGTATTCACTCTGCCTGAACTGGAAAAACGCGTCTGCCTTTCATCAAGGGTCTGAGAGCAAAAATAAACACATATAAGGCGAAAAAAGCTCGTGTAGTGTGCAAGGTGACCACCTGTCTCTGATATCAACGTCGTCTACTAAGATACGTAGCTGGAATTAGGTCTTTCGTGCCATTGAAGCAACCAACCCTAACCTGGACTACAAGTGAGAGCATTTCTCTATTTTTCTTTCCACCCGTTATATCTCAGTAACATTTGTATTTCTCCATACTACAACGAACTCCAGAAATCCTACCTCTAAACAACTAAGACACCACAGTAGACATCCCTACAAATGGGCAACGAATTTGAGAAGTCGAAAGGCGGAGATTTGATTGCCTATCCTACCCTATCCTATCCTATCCTAATGATGATGATAGATCCTAAAATATCCCCTTATATTATATTTCACATCCTCTGGTCCTAAGGTGTGCCGCAGAGATCGAGCCCTCTCACCCACAACCTATATCCTCCCATTCCACCCTCATCCTGCCCTGAGCCCTGCCCTTCAGCCAGCATTCGCTTCCCTACCATCCGCCCTTGCTTCCACGAGTGAGATTTCCACTCTCACGAAAGGAAAGAAAACGCCCAAAAGATCCCACACCAAGTCTATAAGGTAAGGCGGACTGTGCGATATCGCGTGGAGATGGTAGAGGTGGAGATGGAGATCAGAGGAAGGAAGAGAGAGAGAGAGAGAGGGGAGTATATACAATACACATAGAGAAGATCCCAGCAACATCGGCGGCGGTGAAACACCACATGTCAACAGGAGATGATAGGGAAAGGGCAAATAGACAGAGATGAAAAAGCGCTTTCCGAAACACCACGCTAATAGAGCTCGACTCGCTTACACACAAAGCGAACATCAACGTCCACGTAGATGCCAACGATAAAGGCTCGCTGCATCATATTCGCTTCCCCCCCAAAACGCCATAGTGTGTCGTCGTCATCCAGATCCGTGTTTCGCAGGCACGTCCAGCATCAAAAGGTCCCCACCAGACCCTGCGGACTGTCCTTCTCACACAGGAGACCTTTTCTGCGCTTTAGTGCCAAAAGTGATGCCCTCATCATCATCCGACTCATCATCATCGTCGCCCTCATTGCCCCTATCCCGATCGCCAATATACCCCTCCTCATCATCAGCCACATCAGGCCGGATAATCCCCTTCCCCTTGCCCTTCTTCGACGGAATCCCAGTAATGGTATCATGCGTCCTCAGCAGCGGCGGCACAACTGACGGGCTGACGAAATCTTTCGGAGGCAGGAGAAAGCCCTCGTCTGCGGCGGTGGAGAAAGAAGATGCGCCACTCGTGACGGATGGGATGCTGGGGTGCGACGCGCTTTGCGACATGCCGCTCGTGAACTGGTCTTCGGAGGAGGAGGATGGCATGGGTAGGGCGGGTGGTGGCGGGTAGCTTGGGTGCATGAATTCGGCTTGTTGGCGGTGGACGTCATCTTCGTGTTGTTTAGCGAAGATCTCGTCGTCGGGCGAGGGTGGACATTCGTCGATGAGAGATGTTCGGGGTGAAGGTCGGTCGCGGATGCGGTCAATTTCGAATTGTTGGCGGCGCGAGTTGAGTTCTTGGGCACGCTCGAAAGCCTCAGGGGAGGACATACTCGGCGGGTGGTGGAGGTGAGGTGGTAGGGTGATGTGATGAATGTGGTGGGGTTCGACGGGTGAGGAGGTTTCACTGTCGCGGAGAACGGGCGGAGGGTTGACTTGGCCTGCTGCGACGGCGTTGCTGAATGCGATGCTTGGTGCAGAGTGTGGGTCGTCGAGGCTGAGCGAGGAACCCCGGTCGACAGAAGATGATCGGCTTGAGTGGGCGCTGCCCTCTGGCCTGCGCTCTCTGCTGCGCATGCCTTGCACGAATCGACGTCTGGCACCGCCGAGAAATTCACTTAGGCCGGGGATGGTAATGGCATCAGTTACGGTCGACGTATTAGGTAAACCTTGAGGTGGTGGTGGACTGTCACGGTTGATGTTCGGTGGCACAGACGCTCTTATGGTTCTTGTCGACTCCGTCGTGGAGACAACACGTTCGGGGGCGTTCGGTCGTCCACCAACCCGCGGCCTGGCACCTGCACATATCGTTTGCGGATTCACTACAACAGCTTGATCAAAGTAGGCGGCATCTTCTTTGATTTCAGGGCTAGCAGTTACGCTTTGTGCAAGGGGATGCTCGCCTCCTTCTCTTGAAGCCTTGAGCGCAGTGAATATAGACTCATCACCCCTCAAACTCGGTCTTCTTCCTTCTTTACCAACCGTACTCACACTTGACGCTGACGAACTATGACCTCCTTCGTTAGAGGTTGCAGAACTTGGCGCTCTCCGTCGACTCTCCCTGGTCTTCCCGAAGCCCAGATCGCGAGCGAATTTACGAACACCGGATGTCATGCGCTGAACCAGCGTGAGATTTACCACGGCACCGGCAATTTCTTCATTCGAGACCTCAATCTTCTTGCCTTGGCTTTGACGGGACGGATCAGTCTCTTCAATCCAAGCAACACGATCGGTAATACCATGCACCACCCATGGATGCACCTTGACTTCCCTCAAAGTAATGCGCTTTGTCGGATCCTTATGTATCAAGCGCTTAATGAGGTCACGTAGATCATCACCTACCACATCATAGGACAACTCGTCATCTGCTCTTTTGTTGCTGTTCGACGAGGGCGGAACAAGGGCACGAGAGCCGGGTCTGGAACTTGGGCGAATCTCGACTGCTTTAAGTCTCCGGCTCGGGATGTGGACCTCATCTTTGGCAATCTTTCGGAAGATCTGGTACTCGTCCTCTGCCGAGAATGGTAGACGGCCAAAGATCATGCCGTAAAGTGTGATGCCAAGTGCCCAAACATCAATCTGCCCAGTAATTTGAGGTCGTTCGGCTGGCGTAGCTGTCTCGAAAAGATCCGTGTCGCAAAGCTCTGGTGCATAGAAAGCTGGGGTGCCGACGGTCTTGGCCAGTTCTACAGCCTCATCAAGGTCGTGCGTGTCTTCTTCCGGAGCCGGTTCGGTGTCATCGTCTCTGATCGGCTTGCCAAGGTACGATACCCCAAAGTCTGAGATCTTGACACGATGAGTAGCCGTCCACAAGAGATTGGCAGGTTTGATATCGCGGTGAATGATGCCCTGATAGTGAAGATATTCAAGACCGAGCACGGTATCCCGGAACGCCTCACGAGCCTGACTGATGGTCAAACATGGGACGTATGAAAACTCCTCGTCCTCATGAGTCCATGGCATGGCGGTCGCTGGGCTTACGTCTTGCAATCTGCCAGATTTGATGCTGTGGCCGCTGCGTCCGCGGACAGCCTCGGGAGCATAACTACCGTACATCGTGCCTTCAAGATCGAGAAGTGACTGGTCCTCCAGGCCTTCTTGTGTACCTAGATCTGAATGACCCGACCGATGGGCCAGCCTTGGCTCTTCTTCATTGTCGGAGTCAAGAGGGCCAACATCCATCTCTACCGGGTGAGGAGTAATATCCTCAGAATCGCGCAGGTGAGATATCACATCCGGTGATGGCTCTGTCCGGTCTTTTGCAGGAGCTCTCTTGCCGGCCATTGACTCATCAGTGGCTGTGCGAGACAGCACGCCAGCCTCTGAAGACACATCTTCCTCAGATTCTCCACCATATTCCAGACTCCAAAACGGTTCTGCTGTCCCTTGTTGATCCCGCTTGATGGATCGGTGGAATCTTCTCTCCTTCTGGGCACGTCGCAGCTGTAACTGTTCGGTATACCGTTCCTCTTCTGCAAGTACGCCGAGGTTTTCCACGCTGCCTTCACGTTCGCTCATGACCCGCTTCCTAACCAAAGCCGTGATATCCTTATTGCCAGCCTTCCGCCAAACTATCTCTCCTAATTCGACGTACTCAAGAACGATATAGACCTTCTTCAACTCGGGATCATCGATGACTTCAAGCAGACTGACGACGTGGGGATGTCGTGCCTTCTTCAGAATGGCAACCTCCTTTTTGACCTTATCTTCTGGAGCGCCGAGCTTCCCGAGTCGCCGTCGTTTGGAGAAACGTTGGACGATCTTGATGGCGACCGTGTTTCCTTGGACCAAATCTCGACCCAGTTTGACCTTGCCATGTTCGCCACGACCAATCTCATTCAGAATCTCGTAATTGTTGACTAGCTTACGGCCTGAGATAGGATCGATTTCCACTTCAGCTTTGTGGGTTCTGCACACATGGTCAGCATATCAAGAGGCTAGAAAGTAGTGTACTATCAGAACTGCATTTTGCGGATGACGTCCGATTCGCGACGGTGGGTAGACAGAATTCAGACCAGAGTGTTTTGGAATTGGAGATAAGTGAATTTGAAGTTAGGTTAAACGGAACAAGAGATACATACTCTTTGGGAGCTTGACGATGTGATGGATGTAAGAACGGACTGCTGTATAGACTGTCGTCATCGGTTTCAGATCTAATACTTGGAGATGCAGTTGATGGACTGAAAAGACCCGGTGTGGGCGACGGTGAATTTCCTTCAGTCCGGCAACCAGGCTTCATGTCTGGGTTTTCCCTTGACTGCCTCGAACTCGCTGCGGAGCTCGAGTAAGTAGAGAATTGAGATGGGTGGGAGCTTCTCGTCCGGAGTGGAGGTGGTGGTTGATATGGAGCAGGATAAATTTGTGATTGAAGGACGGCAAAAGCTTGATTTGGATAGATCGGTCCGTCGCGTCGGCGTGACGCTGGAGCTGTCTCCGCTGCTCGTGGCGCAGACGTGGGCTGCCGAGCTTGAGCTGCAGATGATGGTGAATTCGACGGTATTATGGTTTGTGTGCTCGTGGTAGACCAGTTTGATAAATCTCTTGACATATTTGGACGCTCTGGGGGTTTGACCAGAGTAGTCCCACAGTCGCTCTGACCGGCTTGCGAACTGTACAATGATGAGGATGATGCGTATGAGCTCCGCACGGAAGAGGATTCGGTAGATATTGTAGACGATAACGGAAGGGAAACAGTATGGTTGAGCATATGTTTTGGGGCGAAGTAGCTCTTTCCAGTTTCTGAAAGATATCTTTCAGAAGGCGATTGCGGATACAACTGTGGTCCCGGGTCTGTCACGGCTGAAGTTTGCATCGGCGAGGACATCTCTGATCGTTGAGTCATTTTGAAACACTCGATGCCTAACGTTGATCTTGTCGCTGAAGGTCCACCCTCACAGTGTACATTTCCTTGTTGAAGCGCAGGGACAATCGACGTCGAAAAGTCTGACTCGACAATGTGTGAACACAGCAACGGCGAAGCGGGCGAATTTCTCAGAAGTGACATTTCGTGACCATCTCTGTCTCCGTCCCTGTCTTTCACACCCCCAGCCCCATCCATCTTTCCTGCGCTCAGGCGTCACTCCCGGTTTCTGTTGTTGATATTGTAAGACTCGCAGCCCAACAGATGTCGAAATCGTAACGTTGAATGGTTTCACACAACAATCGTAGCGGAGGCTGATAAGACCAGAAGCCTGCATCGATCCATTCTGTTCTGCACGTTGTGCCTGCACAAACCCGTTTTGCACGCCTAGGTGACACGATCTACAAGCATTGTATCACACTTGTAATGACAAGGTGCGGAGGGAACGCCGGAGCAAGGTCACGCTGTTGTAATGCTGGGATCGTTAAAGTTGCGTTGTGGTGTGGTGTTTCTGAATAAGGTATCAAGAGGGTGACAGGACTCAAGAAAGGGCGATAACATAAAACCTAAGACGGCAATACAGACTGGTACCGTCAGTCAGATGCACTCCACTATCAGGATTGGATCAGAGGGGGGGGAGAAGGAGAAGTGTTACAGACCAGAAGTGCAAAGCGAAGCGGACAGTCAATTGCTGGGGTGAAAGTTACAAAGAGTAAGGTAATGAAGCCGAGCACACACAAGAGGAGGTCCTTGGCTGCCCTGCTAATAATATTGTTGATCCTGACAATGACAATGACAATGACAATGACAATGATGAGGTGAACGCCAGCAGAGGCGCAAATGGTGGGCTTGATGGTAATAGCGGCGATTAGTGGGTCGGTTTGGTTCACTGATAGCCGGGGCACATCGTCCAACAATTCAACTCAACAGCTTCCCGCGCTTTACTCTTTAGGCTAAGTTACCTATTATTGTCGCGATTTGATAGTTACGAATAAGTTAAGTTGTCTTTTGTTGATCGAACAGAGAGTTGAAAGAAACTGTGAGGAATAACCTATTGAGTTAATGAAGAATCAAAAAAGGGACAATAATATTAAATAACGATGCTCTCAGACTCCCCAAAAGAAACCCTCTGCAGCTGGTTCGAAACAGCAACTCTGCAGACTGGAAGCCACCAGAGAATTTTCTGCGATAACTTAAGTTGCGAGTCAGCTTCAGCGCATTTTGTAAGGCAGGGGCATCCCTTGACTTCACTTTGCTGAATGGAGGATGGGAGGATGAGGGTTGACTTAGCTACGTAACTTACACATAAAGAGAACTACGGTACGGTACTATTAACTTATCCATGCACAACATCACTCAACCATTCGTCAATACAGCAGGTGCCACAATAATGCTTGTGCGTCCCACTCGTTCGAGTACTAAGTTAAGTTATCGAGTAACGTTAACGTTAAGATAACTTAACTCAACCAAAGCACCTGGCCTAAATCAGACAAAGTCAAGCCAATCGATGGTGTGTCGCTGACCAGGTCTTCCCAACAAGGCAACTTTGGCTGCTTCGAACTGATAAGTTACAATTCTCCGGGGATGCTTAAAAGGCACTCCGTCCATGTCTCATATTACGATCAGATAGGCTGATATATCCCCGACCAGCTGAGCAATCCTTCCCCCATAGCTTAGCTCTTGGTCATCTCTGTCATGAACTAATAACTAACTAGCTACGACTAGTTCCAAGTCAGGCCACTCTGCATCAACACTTTTTCTTCAAGAGCCGCGATCAGCGCCTAGCATAGTCTTCAACCCCAGACTTTCGTCTATTCTACGGTTCTACCCCAGATCAGCCCCTCCCCTGGAGCCACCGTCCGAACCAAAGAAAGTCTGTGCCGCAATTCAAAGATGTTCGATAGCTTCGACCTAGGCAACTTAATTACCTTAGGCACTCCTTTGACAACCGGATATGTTGCGGGTGAGGACCGAGCGTTTTGGCCTCCTTGGGCTGCCTGGCTGCCCCGGGCGCAGAGTGGACGGCACCCTCTGCTCATGCATCGCATAGAAGCCCAAAGCGCCAAATAGGGAAGATCATACAGTACGCATAATCGCTTCAGTGTGAATAATCGCGGGTGGACGGCCGGACATGACGAGTCATATTCCCAGGGTTTTTCAATGGGAACAAGAGGGTTTTCTACAATCTGTACGAAGCATACCATTCACTTACTTTAAACGCCGAAAGATTAAGGCACATTCTTCCAGCCTATGACAAGGCTGGCATGAATACGTCCGCCATCCTCAAGCTTCGCGCCACACCCTTTGCGCTTCTGGTTCGCCAGATGTCCTTTCACGGCGCCGTCGTCACTGAATTACTATTGCAGCACTAGTAGGGTTAGGCTTGGCCGTCGTGACCCAACATGCTGTCTATCATACTGCGGGACCTTTCAAATACGCTTCAAGCATCATCGTGGCAAGCTTTTGAGGAGCATGCTTGCTTTATGGTTTCGGAAAACATCACTGTGCTTTCAGCACCCAGGAGTCCGAGGAGGTCCTCTGCTGCAGGGCAGTCACTAGACCATCATCAGGTTGCCCTAGGCGCAATGCAGTGATATGAACTGAACCCGCGGGGCAAATAACTCCATGCTAAGCTGCCCATTGGTTACAGATCGTCGCTACTATGCTCAACGCTGGACTTTCGATCTATGTTGATGTGGGAATTGGCGAAAAAATTGTGGCAAGTTGCTACGCAGTTTTGAGCATTTCCCTACAGTGTTGGTTGGACAGTGGCCTGCCCAGGGACGAAGTTGGATGGTTTCACATGCCAAAAGCAAGCAGCATCTTGGCAACGGCACGCACGCACGCACGCACGCATCAACGCAGTATGATTTTCGTGCCTCCATACAGTAGTTCCTTCTGCGGTCGGACCAAGCGTTACGTGGCCAATAAAGTCGTGAGATAAATATAGGCTCTGGTGTCGTAGTCCAAGGCTTCACTCATCGTCCCGGCTTTTAGAATCAGGATGGGAAGATGATGGCCGTGGCAATAACCATGGGCCAGCCGAATGGTCTAAAACACAAGACGTCGGCGAACACATCGGAAGTGTCTCACAGTACTTTCGTATATACGGAGAGCAAAATGTATAGTCAGTCCACCCTTCTTCAACGGAGGCACACTGAATCTGCCATATTAAATAATATGAGGTCACAAAAAGCCCATTCAATGAATGTAGATCGATACGATGCTTTGTGCCGTGTCCTTTCCGGAGGTTATCACCAATGCCGTAACTGCTTACAAGTCAACGTCAAGCGACTCAAGCCCCTCCAGTTCCAGTTCGTATAAAAGCATTGAATGTGATTTTTGTTGACCTATCGCGTAGTCTCCAATTATCTTCATGCATAATGATGGCGCTTGTAGAGTTTTTGAGCCAATACGGTAACCATCACCACTCGGTTTACCCTTCCGCACAGAGAATCTAGCGAGTCCGTTGCCCATACCAACCGTCTGTTTACGAGCTCCATCGCACCGAGGGGCTGTAATCCTTCCCTGTTCCAGGCTTGTGGAACTCGACCTTGGCACATCATTGGAGACAAGGACGCGGCTCGAAGTTAGTTCGGTCTTGTTGACGGGCATTGGTCCCATTTGAGGATCTTCATGGGTCCAGCTTCCGGCCACCGGGATGGGCCTGACCTCCCGTGTGTTTACATTCGACCTTCCTGCGGCCACCCAGTCTGCTATCGTTATCTTCACTTGCAAAGGTTGGACTCGTGGCGACGGCAGCATAGATTGACGTCCTCTATTACTTGAACTGATCTGTGGCATTGCCCTTGCCGACCTAACCTTTATAATATCACGGAGAGACATCTTCCCTATGCTGAGTGGATTGGAGTTGCTGCAGCAGCTTGCTGTAATTTCTTTCACTCGTCAACCATAGGAGGGTGCTGTCGCCATGCTAAAGCGTCTATGGGCCTTTGGACCGCCAGTAAGCTTACTCGCGTTACTGGCAGCGCCCGTCTACACAGATCTGCCATACAACCCGACGAGAGCCCTATTGGCACCAAATCACTATGGAGAGCTTGTATATGTCTTTCAACAGACCTCGCCTCTACCCTCAAGCTTCCGCCTGCTCTCACTAAACACCACAAGAACCCTGCAGGCCTCAAGTTTGCCATACAAGACCATATCGACATCACTCTCGTTTCTTGACACGGATGGAGTTGCCTTCACGCCAGTCATCGACGAGTGGGGCAGTATATCCGTCTACGCGGGCAATTGCGTGGATGGAGCCAAAGGGGGAGAGCTGTGGAGGTTCACACCAGATAATAGGACAGTGAATGGAGATGGGAGTTGGGCAAAGGAGACAATCTCTCTTTCTGACTTCGACGGAGAGGCAAATATGACAGGAGCTAATTACTTAGCATCTGGATTCTCTTTCTCCAGTACTGTTGATGGAGGCCAAAACTCATCAGATATTTACATCTTCGGAGGCATGTGCCCAACAGCACCAGCATCGTCCAGTGACAGGACCGATTGGGCTGAGTACTCAAATTCCATGCTCACGTTGACCACTGCAAGCACAGCTCTCAATCAGTCAGCATCAAGCACCTACAAGCTGGGCCTCGTATTTGACAGAGGTCCACCTATAGCCGAAGCGGGCTTTAGTATAACGGGTTTGACTCCATCGTTCACCAACTCCTCCAGCGGATACGAAACTCGGCAGCAAAACTTTGTTCTTCTGGGTGGGCACACACACCAAGCATTCATCAATACCTCCCAAATCACGATCTTCTCCCTTCCGGAAGAGTCATGGACCTTCCTGTCCGTCAATCCACCCCCTTCAAATGCAAGTACGGCATCGTCACCACATGATACAATGGGCATAGACCCAAGATCTGGTCACACAGCCGTTCTGAGTCCTGATGGCAAGAAGATATTTGTCTTCGGTGGCTGGGTTGGTGATATGGCTACTCCAGCTCAGCCTCAGCTGGTAGTCTTGGAAGTGGACGAAGGATACGGTGGAAGTGGTGAATGGACTTGGAGTACACCGGAACAAACAGGAGATGGGCTGAAAGTTGGGACTGGGCTGTATGGTCATGGTGCGGTGATGCTGCCCGGGGGCGTGATGATGATAGTTGGAGGATACTCAATTTCCCCATCGTCGGAGTCAAGGACAAAGCGCGCCGAAGCATCTCCCAATACTCAGAATCTGTTCTTGAACATTACATCAAATGCGTGGATGCCCACTTATACCAGGGCACTCGAAGACGCTCTGTCATCAGACTCGAATAGTACGAACACGGGCTACTTGACGCCTTCAAGGAGAGAGGGTCTTGGTGCAGGTCTCGGTCTCGGTCTTGCCGCTATCGTGGGTGCTGCGCTTGTTTGGATCTGGTACTCTCGCCGGCTGAAACGTCGTCGCGAGGTACGTGAGAAAGAGCTTCGGGAATTGGCACTGGGAGCACAAAGATTCCACTCGTCTGGGCTTGGTCTTGGTGGCATTGATGGTCGTGGTGGTGAGAAGAATGCTATGGATTGGATGGGCGAGCAACACCGTAGGTCTCGAACTGCACAACCTACGACAATGAGTGGAGTAGCCAGGAATGGTGGGTTTGGGGAAGGTCCTGGATGGAGAGAGTACGGTGGCACCGACGCGGAGCGAACGGGACTCCTTGTCGAGATACCCAGCCCCACCAGGGGATTGCGAAGAAGTCTACATTCAAGAGGCCCTTACCAACAAGCGCCACGATTCGACGACCCCAGAAGAAGTCTTGTCACCAGTAACATTCACCCCATCGAGGAACGCGACGAACACGAGGGCGATGCAATTGAACCAGTAACCGTGAAAGCGGATCGACCTCAAAGCATGCCTTCGATTAACATCGTAGCGACAGCACCAAATCTAGACCCGTTCGGAGACCCAGCACCATTAGCAAGCCATCCCCTCCCACCACGAACACCATCCCCCATCTCACCCGCCCGAGAACGCGAACTCGAAGTGCAGAACTGGGTCAGCGACTGGACCGCCGCAGACGCCCTGCTCTACAACCCCGGCGGCCGAACCTCACCGGACAAAGCAGACCGAACATCCTCCTCCCTCAGCGAACTGTCCACGCGCTCCGACCTATCCAAACACTCGATCCAACGCTCCATCGGCACCCTAAGCCGCAGCCTCTCCCAACGCTCCGCCTTCTTCACCCCCAACCCCTTCTCCTCCCCAACCAGCACGACCAACTCCTCCCCCACCTTCGACCGGCCCTCCAGCGCAGCAGGCGGTCGACAGCAATCGCCTCAGCGGCCCCATTACCGCCGCTCGCGCTCCCTGACTCTGGCTGCTCCTGCCTCCCTGACGCCCAGTCACACAACGCACAGCCGCAATCCATCCGACATCTCCAACCCCCCCACGACAACGACCTCCTTCGCTCAACTCCAATCCGAAGGCGAAGCCCTCCTCCTCGGCCCTCGTCCGCACAGCACAGCCACGCCGCCGGACAGTCCGAGCAAAACTCGCAGTCGAGCGACCGGTTGGATGGGCAGTATGCGTCGCGCTCTGACCGGCGCGGGCGCGAGC
>QQTW01002068.1_pt1 | contig 14419 bp, 13 predicted proteins | sample 1904831 | NCBI WGS metagenome assembly QQTW01 (sample SAMN09435610, study PRJNA476489) | Subsurface metagenome, whole genome shotgun sequencing project. | reverse complement strand
GGTCTTCCTGCGACCATAGCTTCAGGCTGCTCTTGTAGTAGCCTGGCATGCTTGGCTTGGTTCGCGCGTTGTTCTGGGGAGGAGCAACAGGATGTGATAGTGGTGGTGGTTGTCTGGGGTTGAAGAAGGTGGTTGGGTCGCGGTTTGTGGTGGAGCTGGGGAGGAAGCCGTGCGAGCTGTTGCGCGGCGGGTGATGGGCTAAGGTGGATGAGAAGGCGGGTTGGGAGGTGCCGATGGACATTTGCATGTAGTTTTGCATAAATGGTTGATATAGCTGCTGGCGCATGCCGTTCCAATCGCCCTGGAGGCGCGGGTCAAAGGTTATTCTGTTGTCGTCTGTGAGGTATGGTGCTTGCGAGGATGGGTCATGTGCATTGTCTTCCTCTTCTGCATGCAGCGCGTTGTTCAGCTCGTCGAATAGTTGATCATCTGGTCCTGCCGAGATCTGGCGGGGGTGTCCATCCTGGGGTGGTGGTGGTGCTGCTGCGCTGCTTGACATGACATGCGCTGCCGAGACTCCCATGTTCGGATTGGAATTCGAGGAGTCCATCGTCAGCTTGAGGGTCTGCGGCCAGGGTTGCGACGGTAGGAACGATTGATGCGAGTACGGAGAGAAGCGCAATGAATTGGTCTGGAAGGTTTGCGCGTCGAACTGTGGCGCGCCGGGAGCAAGACGTTGTAGGTTTTCTGACTTCGGATCCCTGAGTTCTTCTGTCTCCTGCGCTAGAAGTTCAGACTGACGGACGAGTTCTCGCGCGATTGCCTGAAACCTCCATAGAGACAAAGGCACCTCGAATGTGATGCGTTTGCGGGGTGGAGGAGACGGCGACGGAGTTCGCTTTCGTTTTGTCATGGCTGATGACAGGATTCGCTGGATGCCCGCTTGATTGGTTTAATGGACTTCTGCTCTTGCAATAGCAAACGAGGCTATGATGCTCCCGGCGTGTCGCCTCGAGTCCAGTTGGAGTCGATGTCATAGGTCGATCGCGACTGATGTCACGTGATATAGGCTCATCACGTGGTGAATTGCCAAGAGATCTGTTTGTACCGGTTTATGATTTGCTAGGGTAACAAATTTGTATTGCTGCAGAGATCTAGGTACAGACACGGCGTAACCAAGGTGCCAATACTGGCAATCCTCCTGAATGCGTGCTCAGCCTATTAATTGTCCAGTCTTGTTCCAGGGCTACTTTCTCGGAGAGTCTAATCGTTCCTTCAAGGAGCTAAGATGCCATTATTTGCGAGTCTATGTTACCCAGCAACGCAACCTGTTTTCATGTCTCTATGTATTGCTTCAAGCAGGAGGTTCGTGCTATGTCTGGAGCGGCTAAGAGTGCTTGCCTACCAGACTACTAGCAAGAAGAGGAGAAGTTGATGTCGCACTCTGTTCGTCAACCATTGCAGGCTTCACACAACTCATTTGCAACTTCTTGCTCTTTCCGGTTGGAAGTTTCTGAAGTAACGCCGTCACCCTCTTTCAGCTTCGCCGTTTCCTCTGAGCTCGATTTTGGGCATGTGAGACCAGATCAAAGCAGCTGTCGACCCACTTACCCTTATTGGGCACCGCACCTGTTCGGGAAATAGCTGTCAAAACATGGGCTGTAAATCGGTACGGTAGCCTCAGAATCTTCGAGTAAATGAAAGGATTTGTAGATCATCTGTAAAATATACGCAGAAACAAAGCCCAGGGAAATTGAGCCGAACGAGGGGTTGTATATTGTTTTAATACAAGTCTTACGCTCTACTGAATGACGTAAGCCAGTGACCAGATATCTACCATGGTACTGCGTAGACAAGAGCCGTTCTATAAATATCTAAATACTGATCATGAGATATATTCAAGATACTAGTACTTGATAGGCTCTTAGCGTTGTCTTTATCAAGCTTCAATCGATCCACCATCAACTGCAAATAAATTAGTAGATCTCTAAACAAGATATGTAAGATACATTGTCCAAATATGAGCCAATTGTACAATGTTAGTAGAGTATGAGAGGATGGATTGTGCTGCGTAGCCATTTTCAATTTGAGCTCAGCATCCTAACACACTATGCCATTTGGGGAAAGATCTGTCACGCTAGGATGCATTTGTCGGCAGCATCGAGTACCATCTTGTAATGACAGTTTTACTCATCCTAGTACGAAATAAGAAATACACTACTTAATCACAGAAGAATGAAATTCGTTGCATTCGATAATTCAAGACTTGATGAATAGAATTTTGATCAGTCCGTTACCTGCCTACTAGTCTTCTCCAGCTTGTCGGAGCTATAGACCTCCGGGATTTTCTAGCGCATGTACTTGAAGCCTGTGCTTGCATGGCGAAATTTCCCAGCAATCTATTTTTGGCCGCGCGTCCTCGGTCCCTTGCGGCCCGCCCTGCAGCGACTCCAATTCTCAATTGCGCACCGCAGAGATGTCTCTCAGCTCGAGTAAAGGAAGGTTTTGGGGGATATGCGGAGCTGGACATCAGCTTTGGTAATATAAAGGGGCATACGGCAACTTAAAAAAGGTCACCAAGCCTAAATCTCTCTTAAATGTCTCAAGAGTTTGCTGCCGATGGCGACACTGAATCGTCCCCCACGACGCCACGATCTCCAGACATTTTGGACTCTGTTTCGGCTCTTGCACGCTTCGAATTCGAGCCTGGGAAGGGCAACGACGGCACCAAGGTGTTGATGGTCGAATGGGAAGATTACAGCAAGACCAGAGGCGCAGAAGGTCTCTGGCAGGTCTCATGGTCAGGGAAGACAACCGTCCTGCCTGCCGACGAGCGTACAGCCGACAACATCAGACGTCTCTACTTCCTACTCCTTCCAGAAACCAGAATCCCTCCGCATGTGACACTTACTTATCAGCCTCCACAGAAATCAGCTTCTTTGGTGAACAGGCCTCAGCATCTGAGGATCAATCCTTTACCAGCCATCTTTCCTCCGGGACTTGGTGTTGAGGCAAGAACCAGCGGCCGGAAGGGTGTACTGCATACCAAATGGGCCAAGAAACGACTGCAGGTCTTGGACAAGGAGATCAGACGAGAGCAGGATTTCAATCTGGAAGGCATTGCCCTGGAGATGGCACTTTCCGAGAAAGAATGGATAGAAACTAATTACGGCGTTACACCGAAGGCGCCCGGTGTGGATATGGCCCCGCCTCCGAAATATCCTGGCGGTCCAATGAGCCCTGGTTTGACCAGTCCAGTGAGCCCGGGCGGAAGGAGATTGAGTGAAAAGCTGAAGGGCCTAAGCATTGGGACTAGTGAGAAAGATTTGGCTCAACGCCAAGAAGGTAGAGCTGTCCTGTCTGGTGTTGAATCTAACTATACTGATTCTGCATCTAACTTAGGTGTAAATACTCCCAGCCATGATGTACATCCTCTCTCTCCAGAGTCATATGACGTCGCCTTCTCCTCCTTCACTTCCTTCCACCAGACACCGTCAAGTAGGCCGAATGCGACAGCACAGAGGAAGATCTCCTCCCAACCGCCACCCGAATATATCAAACGTCAGCAATTCACGACACCCATGCCTTCAATCAACTTCATGACAAGCGTACAAGAACCAGACGAAGGCGATGAGCTTTTCGCTAAAGCATTGAGTCCACGCACGCCGGATGTAGCGAAGAGTCCATTCTCCTTTTCCAGCCAAGAGACGATGCCTTATGTAAGAGCAAAGAAGGACGGCAAGTAAGCAAGTTTGAGATTTCACAAACAGGGCATGCCTTATGCATACGGGGAATTGTCGTTGACGTCAAGCATCAATTTGGGCAAACAGTGTCTTCAAAATTTAGATTCTTAATAATGCCACTTTAGGAAGACTGTCAGCTTGATTCGCTCGGGTAACGTCTCTCAAGTGGCTGTCAAGATCTTGCTATGCTCAGCGCAGAGCGATTCCTCTCTCTGACCAGTTCCTCGTGTCAGACAGGTTTCTTGCGATTAAGTGCAAGGATGGTGTGCTGAGAGTCAGAACCTCGGAAGTCAACCTCTGCGCCAGCCATCTGGCTCAGATGTTCTTCCACAACTGACATTGATTTCAAAGGCCTACTTACCGCAGCAGCAGTCAGATGGCCGGGCTACTCATCTTTTCAGCGGAACGTCCAGGCAAGCCTTTGCCCCTGGGTACTTCCTAGTCCGATCTCGCAATCCCTACCATAAGCGTTCCAGCCGTGCTTACTACTATAAGGCTTCCAGTGAGGAGCATGACGACAGGCTTTGCTTTGCAGTGCTCGGTGTCCTTCCAGCCTTAGCCCTTACCTCACGCTTGGCCTTGTCGATAGCGTTCAAAGCAGAAACAATGTACATCCCATTGTTTGGTATCGTCAGAACACCCTGCTTACATCATTTCTGCACATTCAAGCCACAAGGTAGGCGAAGGAAAGTTCGATAGTGTATGGCCAGGTCTTTGTTATGAAATTGTGCGCCAGTCAGCGATGATTTGGTTCACCGTTCTGTGAACTGAAATTATCATTGGTCATTTTGATTTGTGCCACACATCTCCACAATTAACCGCTTCTATCAGTGTCGCAAAGGTCGAGAAGACGAGTAGATATTCCTAGTATAGAGGCGCATCTTGTAGGATACTTTTAAACACCCGGCTTGTTAATGGTTTTGCCGTTCAGGCTGCCAAGCCGGTTCTTCGCGGTGTAACCTCGATCTCCCTCCAGCCCTTCCAGTTCCAGAGCTTAGCGACGAAAGAGCATATTAGGTAGAAGCGGGTAGTATGTGTGCCAAATGTATACCACCGTCCTGCAATCTTACCTTCCCACGCAGTACCATTCCTGGCAGTGCAAAGCAGAAGGCTTGCTCCTGCACAACCAGAACACGTTGATGGTGACCATGTTGTGACCTCCGTCAGCCGTACGTAACAAAAATGGCAATAGACCAAAAGCACAGCATGATCTGCTTCTTTGCATGACACTGAACGCTTCTTTGGGTCCATCGAGCTTCCAACAAGACCAGTGAGAGACAAGTCTCACCATTCTCAATCAGATCAATCAGATCATGGCAAGCGATGGGCTTAATGGCGACACATCGCTCATACCCTTTGGCAATGCAAATCGCCAAGTCGTGCTGTAAGGTCTTCCACTCCTTATTTTGATGGTTCTAGAAGACAGAGAGACTACTTGCTAACCTCACTAGTCGCAAAGACACATCTGTTGTGGTTTACGATCATGCCTCAAGGCAGATGGCAACACTAAATACAGAACGTGATGTAGGACTTGAACATGCCAACTGCCCAACTTGTCATCAGCCATGGCCAGCGCAATCTACCGACGAAGAAGGCGTGGCAGGGGTGTCCAGCCCCGATGTTATTGATCCCCAATACTTCCGCATGCTCAGCCACACATTGAATGGGAGCCCCAAATCGTCAGCCTCTACGTCACCTCGGAGACGCTTCTTGCAGTCCCCGACTTCGCCGAGCAGTGTTCGGTCAGACCTGCCATCTGGCGCGGAGTTTGTGGCAAGCTCGCCAGCACCCTCTGATACTCACGGTATTTCGTCTTCGGCATTTAGCCAAGACTACTTCAAAAAGTTCTTCATTGAGGAGAGAGTGCTTGGCCGTGGTGGAAAAGGGGTGGTACTACTTGTTGCGCATATTCTCGATGGTGTTCGACTTGGGCACTTCGCTTGCAAACGTGTCCCGGTGGGAGACGATCATGAATGGCTCAAAAAGATTTTAACAGAAGTTCAGACGCTGCAAAACCTTTCTCATCAAAATCTGGTGTCCTACCGCCATGTCTGGCTCGAGGATGCGCAACTCAGCAAGTTCGGCCCCAGCGTGCCATGCGCTTTCATCCTGCAGCAATACTGCAACGGCGGTGACCTTCACAACTACGTCTGTGGGCCTGCTAAACCATCAATAACCACTGCAGAGTTGAAGAAGCGTATTCGACGGAGGTCGAAGGAAGGGGGTGAGAGGCCCGATGACATAGACAAGCGAAGAAAGCTTTCTTTGGATGAAATTTATTCTTTTTTCAAAGATATTACGTCTGGTTTGCGCTTTCTTCATGCAAGTGGCTACATTCATCGGGATCTCAAACCAAGTAATTGCCTTCTGCACCAAGTAGGCGGAGAATTCAGAGCTCTCGTCAGCGACTTTGGTGAGGTCCAATCAACAACAGCGATCCGGAAGTCCACTGGTTCGACTGGCACCATCTCATACTGCGCCCCTGAAGTCCTGCGTAGGGAAGTCCCAGGTGGGCCTTTTCAGAACTTCACAGTCAAGTCTGATATCTTCTCTCTTGGTATGATACTCTATTTTTTATGCTTTGCTACCTTACCCTATCGCAACGCCGATGTTCTCAATGAAGAAAACGAAGATCTCGACAACCTGAGGGCCGAAATCCTTCATTGGGAGGGTCTCGACGAACAAATACACAAACGACCTGAACTACCGGAGAAACTGTATGTCTTTATGCGAAGACTACTTGCAATCAAGCCGCAGCATCGTCCCAGTGCTGGGGATGTCGATCATGCCATCCGCACTGGAGTCGGGCTCGCAGATTTCTCCTCACAGATCGATCCGGCATCCTCTTCTTCTTCAGACGAGCTTGCTCAGTCAGATCGCATTACACTGATTGATAGTCCCAGGCGCGGATCCGCTGGCACTCGCCCTTCTACTCACCGTACAACTTACTCCACATCTATGGCTCAAAGATCTCCGTCACGAATTCGTCACCTATCACGGCCAACAAGTCTTCCAACCGGACCCGAGCATAATGACTCATCCAGCAGAGCCAGAAGTCCTCGTCAGCAGCTTGTAAGGGTCTCCTCACCTACTCAAGAATCTAGCCACGAGTTTCCTGCCCCGTCGCGTCAGGGCTCTTGGGATATTACTGCTTCCGAAAGGGTGCCACTATTACTTCCTCCTCCAGCTAGAAGCCATCGACTTCAAGCTTCATCAGCTTTCCTCAAATCCTCCAACTTTCGGTACGGTGCTCGAGTGATCGTGCTTTTGGCAAAAATCATCTCCCTGCTAAGCGCCTGTGGAGAACGAGCCGTCAACCCTGTTGTTGCGTATCCATTGTTGGTAGCTGCAATCCTTGAGTTCACAGCCCCAGTTTATATTGGCCTGACCCTCGGTACAAGCCTAATTCATACTTTGGTACTGGGCGTCTCGCTCAAGAAGCAGACTCTTTGTGTGCCTCACCATAACAGCGCATTTGCCTCATCATAACAACGCATTCTGAGAGCACTTAAAATGACCTCAAAAGATTGAAACTAACACGGCGGTATTGGCGTTAGCTTATGGAGGCTGCTGGCGTGGGAGAGGGAGAAAATGCAATTCAACCCGACGAGTGCCAGGAAGAATTTGGTGTGTATTGATTTGCCGGCTTTAGGCGACATTTTAGTTCCTCCGATCAGGGTGTGTAGGATTTATATAGGGAAGCTTTGTCAAAGAGAGATCGAAGTCTTTAGCATAGATTTTGAAAGTTTTATCTATTCAATAATTCGGTGTATGCTGAGTCGTCTTCGCTTGCACTTTGGGAGGTGGAGATCCAGAACGTCATTGCCAAAGTTCGAACAATTCATCCGACCTTTTGGGCGAAAATGACTACACCGAATCGTAGCATTCAAAGAACTAATATTGATATTAACGAAGGTATGGAAGTGAAGCAGTCATTGATTGAACCAGTTGGAGCCAACGCCCGACAAGCAGATGCTTCTAATCTAACGCGTCTGCCACCGGAGATCCTTCACCAAATCCTTACTCACCTTGAATGCCCGGCCCTCATCTCCTTAATCAAATCCTGCCGGCTGTTTCGGAGTCACGCCGAAAGCGAGATTTTATGGGCAAATCTGATTCGCAGGAGCATACCCAGCCTCCCTGATAGTCCATATCCGTCACCAACATTTCGATCATTGTACATCGCACACCATCCTTATTGGTTCCTACCCAAACATAGAGTATGGTTCTCAGACACTGCTCATACAGGAAAACTCATTCTTGTCAAATATGACCCACGGAGGGGTTCTATAGAAGGGTACAGACTATTGGGAAGTAAAGGGGAAAGTGCCTTTCAAGACTGGTCACACAATACAGATGTTGTCATTCATTCCTTCAACCCTACAGTGACTCTTCACCACAATCGTCCGGTAATCAAGCTTGAGCATGTCGATCCTGCAAGACAGAGAAGGCGTCAGGGATGGTGGGAAGGAGAAATACACATGAAAGTCGGAAGTGAAGCGCATGACAGCGTTTTCTCTACTTTCTTTTTGAGTCGTGCGCTACCAAAGGAGCTTCAAGATCCAAGTATGGAGATGTGGCCACCAAAAGTGATTCCTGCGCACGAGAGGGCTCGGAGTGCCTCACGGGACAACTTCCGCGGATGGGGACACAAACCCCAGAAATACGAGGAAATCAGCACGAAGACGTTCAGGCTACGCACGTGGATGCAATTTTCTGTGGGAGGGTCTGCATTTGGTGTCAGGATGGGCGAAGAGGTTTCGACTTGGAGCACCTTAGATCCAGATTTATATGCCCCTACCAAGGAAAAGCCCTATCAGGGAATTTGGGTAGGAGACTATGCCGGACATGGGTGCGAGTTCCTGCTGGTTAGGCAACGAGAGACTCTGCGTGATGAAGTATCCCCAGCACACAACCGAGCAAGGAGTCAATGGAGCCATGATCCGTCAGAAGGCGAGCCTGATATGAGAGTCATCATGGCCAATACGCCCCATGGCGAAGATCGCGTGCAAGACGATTCTAAATTCAAAGGTAGGATTGAAGCCATCAAGCTGACTGGTGACGTGCATGTGCCTCGAGGAGAATACAGCTGGACTGCGAATGACATTGGCTCGGCTGGTTTCATTCGCCTAGCTGAAGAAGAACCCTTTCAGGGAGCAAGAGTAGTGAAGAGTCGAGGGCACTTAGCTGGAAGAGGTTTCCAGGATGGTTTGTCATTCCATTGGAGCCCTTCTCGAATCCCAAACTAATTTTTCACATAGATGCTTTTGTTCCTTCTCAGCTGATCATGATCTCACACGACAGGTTGGCGCACTACTGGGTAACATTAGAACATATCTCATTCTATGAGAGGGTTGACATTGACAGCTTGATGGATTCCTGGGGGAAGCACTGCCAGGGCTAATGTCAATTAACCCATTGATTGAGCCAAGGTGTGCAGCCCCGCCCATGACAGGCAGATGCAAACAATCAGCAACGATGTGAATGAACATGATCCACAGCGGGACAACTTGTCAACGAGGGAAGAAATGCATTCAGGACTGGAAGCTCGGAAAGGACTTCGTGGAGGACTGAGGTTCGGAGTACTCATAGCTAGACAGACATCCCCATCGACACCTGTTGTTCTCTCAATGCAAAGACCCAGCGGGGCCATTCCAAGGCTTCCACTTATAACTCCTGCTCCACTACGCCGTAGGTATGCCAATCACCCTCACGTTCATATCCAGTCACTCTTATCTCTTCCTTTCGAACCAGGAGCTACTTCCCATCACCGCCACACTCTGATCCATCACCCACTCTCCCATCCCAAGATATTTATCCACCCAGTTCTTGAGCTCTTTGCTGTCAGATATTTTGTCCGAGTTGAATCTGGGGCTGCGGGTTAGTTAGTGATGCCTCCAAGCTGGATGTTGAAATTGGAATCGGAGGAAAGAGACAGCATACGTCAGGCCTGTGCTTCGTTTCACACCAGCGAGGAAAGCTGATAGCAGGATTGCATCGAAGGCGTAGTGGGTGAGTCGACCAAGCTATCACAGTGGACTTGGTTAGTGATCTCCCACGCGAGCAGAAGATGGGATTATAGGAGGATGGAGAGCAGGTAATGGGTTCGGCGGGCAGGAGTATACATACAACCATGGCTGCAACAGCTCAATAGTATTATAGTGGTGGTTTTGGGTGATACTGACGGTGCAGATCACTCATACATAACAGTACTGAGATTGTCGCCTGCCCTGAACCACGCCATGCGACACCATCTCGGGTTATTTTTCTAAACCACATCCCGTTAGCGTTCGAATTCCTACGCCAAGTCCGGCTAGTTGATCAAGCTTCTGTTCTGTCGTTGAAAACCACTGTTGATACGTTCCTGATAAGCTGTGTGCGCCCCACCTTGTCTCCGCGGGGAGGTGAAGCTTGCTCCCTAGGTACCAACCAGTCGGTCGATTTCGAAAGGTGTGCTCAAAATCAGAGGATAATTAGCCAATAATCAATCCTGCTGCTCCCCAAGCTTCCGGCCCCAGCAGTCCCACCAAATAAAGCTACCGCCTGTTGCAGCACTACAAAAGTATCAGCAGCAAGCTGACGCCGCTTTTCAGTGCTCAACAACCAACGCATCTATCTTCGTTACCCGGGCAAGAACGTGCCTGCACCACAGCGCTTGCTAGTGATAGCTTCTATCACTTTGTGGAAAGAGATTTTCTTCCGTAGACAAAACTAAATCGTCAACAGTTTCGCCCCGGAAGTAACTTTGTCCTTGCAACAGTCGCAGCCTGTTTCCATTGACCTGCAGTTCCAGAACCCCACAACTAACACTTCCTTGACCTGCTTGCACTCTACCATTTCATCTTCTGGCTCGTCACTCTATCAAGGATTGAAGGACAACACTTCTCTCTGCTCCTACATCAAATCCCTTCGTCATGGCGAACGCCCTAGAGCATCTTGCCAACCAGACGAAGCTGGAGTGGACAGCGAGCTTGACTGTTGATTTTCAGCCTGAGAAGAATTACCGCCGCACCTCCATTATCGGTACAATTGGTGTGTACATAGCACTTGTGCCTTCCCTATCGTGCTGTGGCTAACTAAGATACGCGCAACAGGGCCGAAGACAAACTCTGCGGAGAAGATTTCGATGCTCAGAACTGGTATATTGAGTTCCACCCACTTTCTCAAACAAGAGTTGACGCGGGCCTTCTCTAAATAGCTGGCCTCAATGTCGTCCGAATGAACTTCTCCCACGGCTCCTACGAGGTTAGTCTGGGCTTCCCGGGAGCTCAGACTTAAACTGATGTGTATCAAGTACCATCAATCCGTCATTGACAACGCCCGTGAATCTACAAAGCAACAACCAGGGCGCCCTTTGGCTATTGCCCTCGATACTGTGAGAGATTATCTATCTTTAAAGGAGCAGTGCTGTGGATTTGCAGACACTGATTAGGATTTCAGAAAGGACCTGAGATCCGCACTGGCAACACACCCGGGGATGCCGACATTCCGATCCAAGCTGGTGTTGAGCTCAACATCACGACCGATGACAAGTATGCCACTGCCAGCGACGACAAGAACCTGTACGTATGCTACCAAGCCTTCAAGGTGGCGAAGCTAAGTCTTTGAAGCTATGTTGATTACAAGAACATCACAAAAGTTATTGGCGAAGGCAAGCTTATCTATGTTGATGACGGCATCCAATCTTTTGAAGTCCTCAAAGTGGTAGACGACCAGACCCTTCGAGTCAAAGCTCTGAACAACGGCCAAATCTCGTCAAAGAAAGGTGTCAATCTTCCAGGCACAGATGTTGATCTACCAGCTCTGTCCAAGAAAGACATTGCTGATCTCGAATTTGGGGTGAAGAACAAAGTGGATATGGTGTTTGCCTCCTTCATTCGACGAGCTGACGACATCAAAGAGATTCGAAAAATCTTCGGTCAAGATGGAAAGGAGATCCAAATTATCGCCAAGATCGAAAACCAGCAAGGCGTCAACAACTTCGATGAGATCTTGAAGGAGACTGACGGAGTGATGGTTGCTCGTGGTGATCTGGGTATCGAGATCCCAGCAGCCAAGGTCTTTATCGCTCAAAAGATGATGATTGCCAAATGCAACATGGCCGGCAAGCCCGTTATCTGTGCCACGCAGATGCTCGAGTCCATGACCAACAACCCTCGTCCTACCCGTGCTGAAGTATCTGATGTCGCCAATGCTGTTCTCGATGGTGCCGACTGTGTCATGTTGTCAGGTGAAACTGCAAAGGGTAGCTATCCCAAGGAAGCTGTCAAAATGATGCACGACACTTGTTTGCTGGCCGAGATTGCCATACCTTACGCGAATTTGTTCACTGAGCTTCGTGGAGTCTGTCCTCGACCTTGCGATACTGTCGAATCTGTCGCCATGTCTGCCGTCAGTGCTAGTATGGAGCTGAATGCTGGTGCTATCTTGGTGCTAACCACAAGGTTCGCTAGTTGAATCCCTTCTATGCATCTCTGGCTAACATACCACGATAGCGGTACCTCTGCGCGCATTCTGTCCAAATATCGACCGGTTTGCCCGATCATCATGGTTACCCGAAATGAGCGTGCCTCTCGATATGCCCATCTTTACCGTGGAGTATATCCGTTCTGCTTCCCAGAACCTAAACCAGATTTCGACAAGGCCGATTGGCAACAAGATGTTGATAAGCGTTTGAAATGGGGCATCGCACAAGCCATCAAGCTTGGCATAGTGAAGCAAGGCGATGGCATTATCTGCGTTCAGGGCTGGAGGGGCGGCATGGGTCACACAAACACCATCCGCGTTGTGCCGGCTGAGGAAGACTTGGGACTTAAGGAATGAGAATGATCGGTAGGAAAGATCTTTCGTACACCGCCAGGTCAGGAAGTTCACGTGGCCGTCTCCTGTCACATCACCAACTCGGATGTCTTTCCAACGATGAAGCTTGTCTCCGTGAGAGAATTCAACCTAGCATTATCTGAAGAGCCTGTTTGAGCAGAGCTGCGCAATCGTCTCTTCAGTGTAGAAATGCTGTGGATTGAAAAATGAACGGACTGAAACGCTTTAAGATGACGATTACATGTTCCTAGAGAGTACGATTGATAGATAGCCCAATGAGCTGCTCCATTCCACAGAGGCTGGTAGTCTCCTAAATCTTAAGGCGATTCAAGTTCTTGCAAGTGATCAACCCCGGCCGAGCCTTGGTGAAAGATGTCTACTGCGTCCAGATGTTTGCATAGTAGCCTATTTGAGATCTTTCCTGCTAACTACTAGTAGTCACCTGTGTAAGACATGCCGTAAAATAGGAAGGGGTTTTCCGCACCGAATGACAATGTGGAGACGTCGGGCCGAAGGGCTTCGAAATAGGGGTTGGCATGTTGGCATGATGATCGCCGCCGCCGTCGCCGCCGCCCTGTGCGATATATAGTAGTTACAGAAACAGTACTCGTATAAGCTGTGCAAGGCCGGTAGTAAGTATTACACTGGGGCGTAATGAACATGTCTACTCCTGGATTCAGTTATTCAATTTTTATCTATTCATTCCTCGCTTTGATCTAGGTAGACTCAAAGGTCGAGTCGACTTGAGTCGAAAGAACACAGATTAGCAACTCCAACCTTACTACGTAGCATACGGTAAGGAATGCGGTGACTGCATACTGTAATTATTGCGGGATCAAAAAACTTGTCTCCAGTCCTGGATCCTGACATGGAAAGTCTGCTCACACTACTTATTTGTACCGTGGTCAAGTACTCATATTTCAGAATATTTGCTGGATATCATTGTTCTGCTCGATGTAGAAGACGTCTTCGTGTCAATGAAACACTTCGCGCGAATCTGATACTGTACGCCCGACCGACGCAGGTTCTTGTGGGAAGTGAGAAGTGGCAAGTGAGAAGTGAGAAGTTACAGATGAGGCTGGTCGAACTGTTCTGGTTTTGAGGCTAGTCCTTTTTTGGAATGATACGGACTTTTCTTCCAGGAGTACTCGTAAGCGAGTGGGCACACTTCTACCCATCCAACGACCTGTGAATGGATCCAGAGTTCTTCTTACCACCTCCTCTTCACCTTGGTCCATATTGATCTCGACACCAAATGCACCGGACATCCTCGTACGGTGTGGATGCGCGAAAGCAGCAAATCTCTCGAGGATGGGATCTACTGCCCCCACCCGTTGAATAGCCCGCTTTCCTTGCTTCGGTCCCTGGACCATTGCTCACACAGCTTGACGCAGAGGCTGTGCCAGATATCATGGGAGGCGAGATCCGTACGACCCAAGTTCTTCCATGATAGAGGGTCTTCGGTACCAATTTCTCTGGGATGGTTTGTCAATGCCGCCGCTTCATAAAATACTACAAAGCCTGCGGAACATATACTGTCAGACCAAAGCTAGTTTATGGTCTTCTGATGCCTGCGGTCCCCTTTGGTCCAACGTATACACTCGAGTGGCTCTGGCTTTCCGTGCACTCAATCGACGTCAGAAGATAGTAGGGTATGAAACACAGTGTGTGTTTCGCTTTTCGTTTCGTAAACAACGATCCGCAACCATAACTATAATTCTGGTAAGGCAATCAGCATCCTACCTCCAAAGACCCAGTTCAATCATACCTTCTTGTCCTTACCGATCTGTACGTTTTGAGAGCAGGAAATATTTCTTCAAGACAGCACTGCTATATCCTTTGTCCTTGTGCCCTGAGAGTTTTATACAGGCCAAAATGGGCTGTGGCAGCAGCAAGAAGAAGATCGCTTCCGAATC
>QQTW01002067.1_pt1 | contig 14422 bp, 11 predicted proteins | sample 1904831 | NCBI WGS metagenome assembly QQTW01 (sample SAMN09435610, study PRJNA476489) | Subsurface metagenome, whole genome shotgun sequencing project. | reverse complement strand
CCTTCTCGTTGTAAACCGCGCAAACTTCGTCGTAATGCTTGGGTATGTCGTCGGACGACGTGAGAACCAAATTGTCGATTGGGTCGATTTTGGTTGCGTGCGTGACATATTTCTTCGGGAAGATTGAGTGCGATCGCAATAGGGAAAAAATGATATTGTCGGGCTATTGCGATTAGTTCTCTCCGGTCTTCCGGTTGAACATTAGTAGCATCAATCACCGATAACTTACCTGCGGATAAACGTTTTGATGCGATGTAGTGGAGTACATCGAAAGCATCGTTTGTTGCCGCTTGATTATTTTCATCATCAGATACCAGACTGCGGCAAAAGTCCGAGGATAGTATTTCCGTAGGTTGGAAATGTTTTTTTGCAAAAGTGGATTTACCAGAACCAGTTGCACCGACGAGGATAATAAGAGAAAGTTCAGGAATAGTTAGTTTCACAAAATACACCAATAGAGAATGGACTGGTAGGGGCGGGTTCTCGACAGATTCTGTTTACTCACTACTAAACTTCATAAACCCGCCCCACCGATAGCAAAAAATCATAATTAACAACCAACACAAACAAATAAACCTGCCCCAAACTGTTGATGTGCATCAATAGTTTTGAATACGAACCACAAAGGGCACAAAGAACACAAAGGAAGAGGAAAGAGAGAGTTTATAGCCGTATATTAGAGGAGATAATATTTTTAATAAACAAACTATATTCATCCTTCATCGGTAAATCCAAATCCCGTTTAATCCGCCGCCGCATAGTAGAAACTGTTTCATCATTTTTCGGATTATATCCCATCTTTTCATAATCCTCCCAATACAACCCCGTCCCGCGTTTCTGCCAGCTAGGAAGGTCATTATAATTAATCCCATGTTGAAACAAAAGCTCATTTTTATCAGCAATCGATAAACCTAACATCATACTAGTTGCTTGTCTAGCGCTTTTCCCATCACCACGTAAAGTCCAGTAGCAATGTGCATTGAGTGCGTTACGATTTGCATCTTCACTTCGCCAGCGAAAATAATTAACGACTTCAGTAATATTCGGTAATTGACATATACGACAATCGAAACAAGCAATATCTCCCAATAGTAATGATAATTTCGCGCTAGCTTCACCTGCTAAAACTGAATTAAGTTTGCGGGTTTTACGACCGAAGGTTTCTTCGTTGTCGGCAAATAGTAATGATATTTCATCGCTTTGTGTATAGCCATAAATTATATCAATACCGCAGTTCATCAAATGTTCGACAGTCACCAGCATCATATCTCGAAAACCCTCGTCAAAAGGTACTTCCAATTTATGAACTTCTTTAGTGAGACGGGTAAAGCTGCGTCCATCTAATCGGGCAACTATATAAATTCCTGGTAATACGCAATGGTCGTGTGCGGTTTCAAAGACGCGCATTCGCGTGTCGAGTTCGTCAAATTTCACGCTGACATTCCTCGATAGAATCATTATCTATAACTGAATAAATTTTATCAAAACCTTCTTCCCAGCTTGGTAAAATTAATTTTTGATAAGTTCCGAGAAGTGCGACTAGGGGTACTATTTGTTTTCGGGAACGTTGGTTGTTTCGCTGTTTGCATTTTTCGAGGTTGGTATCGAAGTAGTAAGCGACAACTTGAAATTTATTTGCTTTGGCTGGCATGATATAGCGCCTTCTATCTATGGGTGTTGGGTTGGTGTTGTCGATGACGAATGGTTGTTTGGCTTCTAAGCAAGCTTGGAGAAATATTTGTTCGCGGTGGCGGGTTTTAAGCATATCTAGGTTGATGCGAATGTGGGTGTTTAGGAAGTTTTTTTGGTAGAAGGTAGATTTGCCGGAGGCTTGGATGCCGATGAAGATGATTGCTTCCATGTAGTTTTTTATCATTCGTGAGGAATAAGATCCCCGACTTCTTTAAGAAGTCGGGGATCTGGTTCTTTCGCAAATATTCCCATTTGGGTTGGTGAACCTACTTCTGAGTCTTCTTCGCCGATGGGTTTAAAGGATATATTATAACTGAATCTTTCAGCTATATTATTTGCCCATGTTTGAAATTCTTGGCGCGTCCATTCAAAGCGGTGGTCTTTGTGTCTGAGTTTGCCGGCTGGGAGGTTTTCAAATTTGATGTTGTATTCGATGTTTGGGGTTGTTACTATTACTAATTTGGGTTGGGCAAATTCAAATACAACTCGTTCTAATGCGCTTAAACGAGGTAAATCTAAATGTTCGATAACTTCGATTAAGGTTGCTGCATCGTAACCTTTGAAGCGTTTATCTTGATAGGTTAATGCACTTTGAAATATCTGAAATTTATCCCATTGGTCGCGGGGTAAACGCAAGCGGTCGCATCTCTCCTTCGCTATCTCTAAGGCATGATACGATGCGTCTGCACCCGATATTCGCTCGAAAAAGGTGTCTTTGATCAGGTTTACGAGCAAATTCCCTTCACCACACCCTAAATCGATGATTTGCTTGGTGTTATGTTCTTTGAGTGTCTCTAGTACTGTTAACAATCTTTGTCTGTTCAAACTCAACGGTTTCTCTACTGCTGCTTCTTCAAGAGCGTGGGTTGCTTCTGTGCTATCGGGGTCGAGGTTGTCGGTGTCTGCAAGTTGTGCTAAAGCTGCACGGGTCAGTTTGCCCTGACGCTTGAGGTAACGACGGGTAATTTGCTCTTTGGCAGGGTGCGATCGCAACCACCCTTCTCCATGACGCAGAAGTTTTTCGATTTCTTCGTCACCTACCCAGTAATGTTTTTCGTCGTCGAGTACTGGGATAAGTACGTAAAGGTGGCTTAATAAGTCTGAGAGAATCAGCGTGTGCTGTAATTCGACTGTGTAATATCGACTCATTCCCCAATCGGGGAATTTTTCATCAAGCTGGTGATTTTCAGCACTGACAGTGTAACCTAATGGTTCAAATAGTTCGCGCAAAAAGCTTTCACCACCGCGACAGGGCAAAACACTTATCCTTGCAGTTAATGGTATGGGGGTTTGCGCTAATTCGGGACGTTCTTTGCAACGACCTCCCATTGCTGTCCCAAAAAGTTGCGACATTGCCACGCTGAGGAATGAGGAAGCTACGTAAGGTCTATCGTTTACGTACTGTTCGAGGGTTGCAGCGCGTCCCCGGACTAATTTTACTGGGTCAACATCGAGTAATAATGCAATTGTGCAACGTTCGGCGATCGCTTCCGGGTAAAATACATGTGCCTGACCGAAGGACAGCGCAAACGACTGACAGCGGTCGGGGTGTTTGTGCAGTAAGTAACCTAGTTCGGTTGCGGGGGTGTGAGTTGTGGTTATTGTTAGCAGCATGAACTTTCAAAACGGTTCACGAAGATGGTTTGTATATTCTTCACCAGCTTCTAAAGCTTTTACGCAAAAATCCGAAAAATCCCCGAAAAATCCCGTAGTAGAAGTAGTGGTCAGTGTTATTAATTCTGAGGGGTTACTAGATCCCCGACTTCGTAAAAGTTGTCGGGGATCTGGACTTCACGAGAAGGTCAAAATTAATGACATGAACCAGTAGTACAACGATGAGGTTAATATTGGGTTGCACTACGTTTCACCCAACCTACTATATTTATTAATCAAAACAAGAAAATTGAGTACAAAAGAGTACTATTTTGTGCAATTAGTAACTCTTCTACTCAATAAAAGTGCAAACGAGAAAGATTAAATTTTAAAAATTAGAGTTTTAACAAACCTAGATTAATTTGCTTGCGAAGCTTTCTTGCCTTTCCGCAAACCAAACATACCAGCAACAGCTAATACACCTAAGCTAACCGCAGTAGCGGGTTCGGGTACGCTAGCTTGTAATAAAACTCCATCACCAGTGTTGGGGAATGTCTTAGTTTGAGGTTGACCTAATTGAACTTTGAACGATTTAACACTGTTCAAGACAGGCAGCGATTGGATATTTTTGTCAACTCCACCAGGAAACAAAGTTGTTGCAGATACACCATTAACTTCCAAAAGTCCGCTGAAACCGCTATCTTCAATATCAAAGAAATTGAGTTTGAGTCCATCTACGACTTTATTGAATACAAACTCAAACATACCTACTTCCAAGCGACCATTTTCAACAGGATTGCCTTTTTGATCGAGTGCTACAGGACGGAACCATTGCGTACTAGCATTCGAGGTTGTTCCTTCATCTGTCTTTAAGAATGTAATTCCTAAACCCGATTTGAGGTAATTGTTCTGAGTTTTAGAATCATCAACAAACAGAAGGCTAGCTTTGTAATTGGAATTGTAAGCAAAGCTCTCTACAGTGTAGCCCAAAGAAGTTGTATCAATACAGTTAGCAGCATTCGACAAACAAGCATTGCCGTTATTTTTGAGTGCAATTTCACCTTCTGTTGTTGGAACTAAAGAAGTTGCATTTGCCGCAGGTGCGAAGGTGAAAACACTGAAACCGAGAGTCGTTGCTGCGAGGAGTTTGGCGGTAAAAGTAGCTTTTTTCATGGTTGTCTTTTAGTTGTCTATTAAATAAGTACGTATTTCTTTCAGATTCACCGCAGAATCGTTTCTGCGTGTTTTCTCCGACTCATATTCATATGTTATTTTCGCCTCAGTGCAAATGTCATCCCCAAATGTCAAGGTTTATTACAACTTGATTCTGAGGAATAATTTTGGAAAATTACTTAAAGATTGTGTTTATTTTGATAGCAGTACATTGACAAATCAAGTCAAAAAAATAAGCACGGGTTCACATGCTTTCACTGGCAAAAAATAAATTTTTACACGAAGTCCTTAAAGTTTTAAAGTTATAAATAGTACTAGTAATTAAGATTTACCATGCTAATTCTACGAACATAACTATAGAAGGAACATATTCGGAGCTTGGAATCAAGTCATACAACGGTTAAACAGCAAAAAGGTTCCCGGAGGTATTCTCACGGGAACCAGTAATTTCATCAATCCGTATGGAGGGAAAGAGGGGGGAGGGCTAGCGGTTTGTGTCAAAAGTTTTGATAGGTTTGGTGCGTTTCATTAATTTTGACAAGTCGTGAGGCCAGATCCCCGACAACTTTTACGAAGTCGGGGATCTAGCAACCCCTCAAAATTGGAACAGACCACGATGAAAGTTCATATTATTAATTTTGCGAAATGTAGAGACGCTTGGGTAGCGCGTCTCTCCAAGGTTTTCAACACAAACACCAACCCATCAGAACTAGTGACATAGACCTTATTTTCTTAGTTCGTTTAAATTATTAACAGCTTGTTGATATAGTTCGCGGTTATTTTGCTGTTGATACAAATCGGCAGCGCGTTGCAAATCCGCGATCGCATTTTGTTTATCTCCCAATCCAGCCCGCGCATTGGCTCGGTTATTATACGCAACCGCAAAGTTGGGATTTAAACGGATAGCTTCGTCATAATCAGCGATCGCACCGTTTCTGTCGCCTTGCGCGGCACGGGCGTTACCCCGGTTGTTGTATGCTAAAGAGTATTTGGGATTGATTGAAATTGCTTGATTGTAGTCGGCAATCGCAGCGTTTCGATCCCCCTGCGCGGCGCGGGCATTTCCTCTATTATTGTAAGCGTCGGCATAGTTGAGAAAAATGCGAATTGCTTCGTTATAGTCGGCGATCGCACCGTTGATGTCGTTAAGGGTTGCACGGGCATTTCCTCGGTAGTTGTATGCTTGGGCATTATTCGGATCGATTTGCAGCGCTTGGTTATAGTCCGCGATCGCACCTGAAGAGTCACCTGTATCAAATTTGACTAAACCGCGACTATTGTATGCTGCAACGTATTGGGGATTTAGGGTTATTGCTTGATTGTACGCAGCGATCGCGCCTGGTAAATCGCCTTTACTTTGTCGTTGCTGTCCTTGGGCAAAAAAGTCTGTTGCTTTGGTTGGTTTTGCGGCTACTGTTTTAGGCGGACTGACTCCGATTTCTGTCACTAATACACTATTATTATTATTCTGACTGCAAGAAATACTTGTAGTGGCAACAAATCCAGCAAGCAGCACAATACTAATTTTGCTTGCTTCCATACACTTTCGTTTAAATAATTGCAAACTCATAAATTATTCTTTCATATTTAACATATTCAACTGTAAATAAGGATAAAGGGGAAGGGGAAAGAGGTAAAAGCTTAATTGCTCATTTCCAACCCTTAACTCTGTACGGGCGGGTTCACCAATATACTTAATGGTCATGAGAAATCTGAATAAACCCGCCCTTCCTAACACAAGAACCCTTAACTCTGTACGGGCGGGTTCACCAATATGCCTAATGGTCATGAGAAATCTGAATAAACCCGCCCTTCCTAACACAAGAACTCCTTCCGCTTTGATTTTATATAAATTTCTTATAAATATTTAAGAAAAATATTTTAAAATTTGCAGTATTATTTTTAACAATTAGCTGGTATAAAATCTAAGGTTGGTAATAATTTAATCTTGGCTTTTCTCGTCTTGCTGATTTTTCGATGTGAGTCGCCAAGACATACTTTTTTCAATATTAACTGTAAGTTCTTCAAGATTATTACCGAAGATTCGTCTGAGGGCAGGAGGCATTCGTCAGAAGGAATAAAATACATTTTTTGCCCTCTGCCACAGGGTAATCGCGCCCCTAAATTTATTTATGAAAAAAAATAAAAAGATTTTTTTTGGAGATACGTAGTACGAGAAAAAAAGGCATCCTTGTTTGAAACCCCTAAATTTATTTATGGGGTTTCCCTTCTGCCCTAGTAGCGAATTCATAAGTGCCTTCTCATCTAAGTCTTTTTGCAGCTTTTAGTTCAAGGTAACGGCATCTAAGTTAATAGTTTGATTCTTCACAATTGTACTAATTCCTCAAACGCGACTTTAAGCGTTTTGCGATATGCAGGCGTTAAGCTCCGCTTATCGCATCGCTACTCCCCCCGCAGCGCATACGCAAAAAACCGCCTCACCATGTAGGTGGACGGTTTAAGGAACTTCTTCAATTTCCTGTTTCTTCGATTTCCTGTTCTAGTTCCTTAATGAACAGTTCAAACTCTTGAATTTTTGCTTCTAGGTTTGATTTTTCGCTCTTGACTCGTTGAGCTTCATTATTAATACGCTCTATCTCGCTATCTTTTATAGCCACCTGTTCGCGATAGACGCTAATCAGATGGCGGAACATTCCCCCAATATCTGTTTTTCCGGTGCAGAGTATGTTTGATACCGAGCTATTCGCTCTATCATCTCGCTCTTGCTTATTCCCATAGCTTTCGCTTTCGCTTCCAACATTTCCACTCCCTCCGGGGTAAGTGTTAGCGTCAAATCCTTCTTCCTTTGTCCGTGTAACGGCTTTCTCATTAGTTATATCCATGCACTTCTCCTTGATTGTACCCTGGTACTATCTGGACATTTAACCCTGGCAGTATTAGATAGATCCAGTTATACACTGGTAGAAATAACAAAGCAACCGAGTACACACGATCGAAAGCTCCCTCCTCTGATTTATGCGATACGCATATTCAAAGCAAGTTGATGGGCAAAACTTGTAATTTACTGTTCAAAGAATTGGTCAAGGCAATAGCTAAAACTTAACTACTCCCTACTCCCTACTCCCCCATTTATACCAAGTAGGGGGAGTCAAAATTATTATCAACTTAGACTGAAAAGGGTAATGACAGTAGGCAATACTCGCAGCTTATAATTAACTACAGCAGTTCACTCATACATTTGAAATAATTAAAGCATCAACCAAAAATGTATAAAAAATCACTATTAAAGTTATTACGTGCGGAGGATGATTTTGCTCCTCTAGAAAGTACTATCACCTCTCCAGGTATGGTGTTTCAACTGGCTGATGGCACAATTTGTGCATGTAATGCTAGCGTGTCAAGCATCCTTGGATATAGTATTGAACAATTGCAAGGACGTAATTATACTGTTTTTAATTGGCAAACGATTCGTGCCGATGGTTCTCCTTTCAAAAATGAAAACTATCCGGCAATGGTTGCTCTCGAAACGGGGAAACCTTGTCAAAACGTGATAATGGGTTTTTATAAGCCGGATGGCGAACTGGTTTGGCTTTCGCTCTCTTCACAACCTTTATTTGTTAATGATGTTGCGACTCCTTATGGTGTTGTTACAACTTTTACTCAACTGGGGGTGCAGGGAATTAAGAATCTAGGGATGTTAGGGAGTCAATGCGTTGCGGAGACCTCGTTGAGTGCAAGTACCGCCTGTAGGGAAGCGACTCACATGTGCGGCAAACCCGCGTTAAGCGATGTGGGATGTGTTGGGGAGATTGTTGAAGAAAAAAACGAAGCACAAACTGAATTAGAGTTAATTCAGCAGCAATTGCAGCAGGAGTCCCAGCGTCAAGAAGTTGAGTCGAGGTTGGTTGCAGCAAATAATCAACTCGAACACCAAGTCGATGCACGAACTGCCGAATTGAGTCAAGCTTTAGCAGCATTGGGAGAAAGTGCAGCGCTTTATCGGACTTTAGCGAAAAATTTTCCTAACGGTGCTGTTGCTTTGTTTGATTTCAACTTGCGTTACTTGCTTGTCGAAGGAGAAGAACTTGTATCTATCGGTCTTTCCAATCAAGAGATGATTGGTAAGACGATTTGGGAAGTGTTGCCAGAAGAAACTTGTGCGATATTAGAGCCAACTTACCGCAAAGCGCTGGCAGGGGAAACTACCATTACAGAAATACCTTATAAAAACAATATATATAGTAGGTACACGCTGCCTGTGAAGAACGAGCAAGGAGAAATCTTTGCTGGGATGGCAATGACGCAAAATATTACCGAACGCAAACAGGTTGAAGCGGAGTTACAAAAATCGCATCATAGCTTGATTGCAACTTTAGAAAGTATTACCGATGGTTTCTTTGCTTTGGATGCCGAATGGCGCTTTATATATGTTAACCATCAAGCTACGCAATTATTGCAAAGAAGTCGGGATGAGTTGATTGGTAAGGACATTTGGGATGAATTTCCTGAAGCGGTCGGTTCGGTATTTTATGAACAGTACCATCGAGCAGCTTTAGAACAAGTTCCGGTGCAATTTGACGAAATTTACCCACCGTTGAATGGTTGGTATGACGTTCGTGCTTATCCAACGGGGGAAGGATTAGCTGTTTATTTTCAGGATATCAGCCAACAGCAAGCTGCATTCCAAGAACGGAAACAATCTGAAGCTGCATTACGGGAAAGTCAACAGCGTTTGCAAGCGATTTTTAACCACACTTTCCAGTTTTTTGGATTGCTCGAACCCGATGGTACAGTGTTGGAAATTAACCAAACTGCGCTAAATTTTATCGGTGCATCTGTTGAAGATGTTGTCGGTCGTTTGTTTTGGGAAACTCCTTGGTGGAATCATTCTCAAGAAACAATTGCTCAATTAAAAGCGGCAATTAGTGAAGCTGCAACTGGAAATATTGTTACATTTGAAGCGACACATATTAATCTTGAAGGTAATACAGTTATAGTTGATGTTTCGATTTTTCCTGTGAGAGATGAGACGGGAAAAGTCGTTTTACTGGTGTCAGAGAGCAGGAATATCACCGAACGCAGGCAAGCAGAGTTAGCATTAAAAGCTAGTGAAGCCAAGCTGAGAAGCTTTTTTGAAGCAAATATTATTGGTAATTTGTTTGGTGATAGTTATGGGAATATTGATGAAGCTAACGACGAATTTTTAAGGATTATTGGTTATACGAGGGAAGATTTGCGTGCGGGTCTCCGTTGGATTGATATTACACCACCCGAAGATTTGCATTTAGATGAGCGTGCCATTATTGAAGCGCAAGAAACAGGTGCTTGCACTCCTTATGAAAAGACATATATTCGCAAAGATGGTAGTCGCATCCCGGTTTTAGTTGGTTACAGTTTGTACGGTGAACAGCGTGAAGAAGCAGTAGCTTTTATACTCGATTTAAGCGAACGCAAACGCATCGAAGCGAATTTGCGGGAAAGCGAGGAACAAATTCGCTTGGCAACCACAGCTGCCGAATTAGGAATGTGGTTTTGGGATATCACTATTAATGAATTGGTTTGGACTCCAAAATGTAAGGCTTTGTTTGGACTAACCGCAGATACAGCAGTAAGCTACGATCTGTTTTTAGAGAGCTTGCATCCCGATGACCTAGAGCGCACTCAGTCAGCAGTTACCCAAGCAATCGACCAAAAAGCTGACTACAATATCGAATATCGCAGCGTCTGGAGTGATGGTAGCATCCATTGGTTAGCAGCCAAAGGTCGAGCTTTTTACGATAATATGGGTCAGCCAGTGCGGATGATGGGCACAATTCAAGATATCAGCTCGAGCAAATTCGCTGAAGAAGCTTTACGACAAAGCGAGTTGAATTTCCGCACTTTGGCAGACACAATGCCACAAATAATCTGGACTGCTCAACCCGATGGCTGCTTAGACTATTACAACCAACGTTGGTACGATTATACGGGGATGAATTTCGAGCAAACCCAAGGTTGGGGTTGGCAACCAGTGTTGCATCCCGATGATTTACAAATGTGTCTCGATACTTGGAGTGAGTCAGTTAGTATCGGTAAAGATTATCAAATAGAATATCGCTTTCGTCGTGCTAGTGATGGACAATATCGCTGGCATCTCGGTCGTGCTTTCCCACTACGAAATGAAAATGGGCAAATTGTCAAGTGGTTTGGTTCGGGAACCGATATTGACGACAAAAAGCGCACCGAAGCAACCCTTCAAGATGCTTTGCAACAACAGCAAATTGCCCGTGAGGAAGCAGAAAAAGCCAACCGCATCAAAGACGAATTCCTAGCTGTACTTTCGCACGAACTGCGATCGCCTCTCAATCCAATTTTGGGATGGAGTAAATTATTAAAAGCGGGCAAGCTTAATCCCAAACAAACCCAACAAGCGATCGAAACTATCGAACGCAATGCCAAATTACAAATCGACCTAATTGAGGACTTGCTCGATGTATCGAGAATTTTACGCGGCAAGTTAACTTTAAATATATCGTCAGTAAATCTCAATTCGATAATTACCGCAGCTTCTGAAACAGTCTATTTCGCAGCTCAAGCTAAAAAAATCGAACTCATCGCAACATTAGAACCAAATATCGAAAAAGCCAAAGGAGATCCCGCTCGGTTGCAGCAAGTCGTCTTAAATCTCCTTACCAACGCTATCAAGTTTACCCCAAATGGCGGTCGCGTCGAAGTTAAATTACTTTGGGTTGGAACCTACGCGCAAATTACTGTCACCGACAATGGTAAGGGAATTAACCCAGAATTTTTGCCATCCATATTTGACTACTTCCGTCAAGAAGATAGCAGTATTACCCGCAAATTCGGCGGGTTAGGGTTAGGATTGGCAATTGTCCGGCAAATAGTCGAGTTGCACGGTGGTATCGTCAAAGCAGAAAGTCCAGGTCTTGAACAAGGGGCAACTTTCACTGTCATGTTACCATTAATGGTTTGCGAGCCGGAGATTGCACGCTCGCGCAGTCATGTACCCAGTGAATCTTTAAATTTGAGCGGGATTCAAGTATTAGTCGTTGACGATGAAAATGATTCGCGGAATTTTGTCGGCTTTATGCTGCAACAATATGGTGCAACCGTGACCGCTGTATCATCTGCATCTGAAGCATTACAGGTAATAGCACAGCTAAAACCCGATGTTTTGGTCAGCGACATCGGGATGCCGGAAATGGATGGGTATGCATTGATACGGCAAATTCGGAGTTGGACGGAGGCAGAAGGTGGTCGGATTCCGGCGATCGCTGTGACTGCGTATGCTGGAGAGTACGACCAGCGACAAGCGATTAATGCTGGTTTTCAGGTGCATGTATCGAAACCCGTGGAACCGGAAGTTCTTGCTGCTGCGGTGGGGAGATTGGGGAGTAGGGAGTAGGCTAACCTGAATATACTATATGTAGTTACAACAGCGAACCACCATGACTATTAAAGAACTACTGCTCCAAGAAATTGAATCATCCCCAGATGTTCTATTAGCTAAAACGTTAGACTTTTTGCGCTTTCTCAAGACAGAATCAGAGTCAGAGGGATTATCTCTTGACCTCTCAACAGAGAAAGATGATACTTCCTTACCTAAAACTAAACCGGAAGTACAGGAAGCAACACCCATTCTTAGAGGTTCCAAAGCAGAAGACTTGCTGAAATTTGCAGGAACCTGGCAAGGGGATGACTTTGAGGAGTGCTTGCAGCTTGTTTATGAAAACCGTTCCCAGGCAGAATTTTAGCAATGTACCTACTGGACACAAACCATTGCAGCCGGATTATCTTTGGCGAAGCAAACGTCATTCGTCGAATTCTTCTCTTACCTTCGTGCCCTACCCTTCGGGAAGGCGAAGCGCCTATGTGCCCTTTGTGGTTCAATATGAAGATTTTTTTGAACCACATAGATGCGAAGCGGCTTGCCGCAGGCTAGGACGCAAAGGACACAAAGAAGAAGCATATTTTAGTTCCACCTTGACAGTGTTAGAGAGTACACCTTACACCCTACTCCCTAATTGTCGCTAGACCTAGTGTCTGTAATACTTTGATGCTCCACCAGGTAACATCAATTTCCCACCAACGCAAGCCGGCTTTGGCATGGTGAGGATAAGTGTGGTGATTATTGTGCCAGCCTTCGCCGTAGGTGATAATAGATACCCACCATAAATTACGTGCGTTGTCGTTTGCATCAAAGTTACGATATCCCCACATGTGTGTTGCTGAGTTTACGAACCAAGTCGAGTGCCACAACAATACAGAACGAACAAAAATCCCGTAAATAACAAACGACCAACCACCCAAAGCGAATAATAATAACCCTAGAGGAATTTGTAATAACAAGAACCTACGATTTAGCCAGCGATAGAAAGGTTGTCGTGCTAAATCGGGTGCGTACTTGTTGTAGACTTCGTAATCAAAAAATTCTGGACGCGGGTAAAAAAGCCACAATATGTGACTCCACCAAAATCCGCGCTTTGCAGAATAGGGGTCTTTATCAACGTCTTCAGTATATGCGTGATGTTGCCGATGTGCGCTGACCCAAAATATCGGTCCTCCTTGTAATGCCATCGCTCCCAAAATTGCGATCGCATATTCCAAAAACTTCGGTACTTGGAAGCTTTTATGGCTCAATAGTCGATGATACCCCAAGCAGATACCAATACTACCAAATAACCAATGTAGAAATAAGGCTACGAATAACGCCGACCAAGAGAAAAACCAAGGTGCTAGCAGCGTCAAACCGTGAAAAATACCCATAAAGATCGCATACGTCCAACTCATAGCACCAGGTTTTCCACCCTCTACGGCAGTCGGGAAAGTCTTTGCAGTCATAAAAATTCCTGTTGATATTAATGTTTCTGCTTTGGTCTACTTGAGCCTGTTGAGACGCGATGCAATTTCTGAGCTACAGTAGAGCGAAGCAAGTGTCGCTTACATTTATAAGACTAACAGTTCTCACGAAATTATGCAAGTGTTACTTGCAATATTAAATAGTAGTTCTAAATCCCGAAGTAAGATATGAGACAAATAAGATCCCCGACTTCGTAAAAGTTGTCGGGGATCTGGTTCCCCCTTTCCCCCCTTTCTCCCCTTTCTCCCCTTCCTCCCCCTCTCCCCCTATGTCAACTTCAACTCGCCAACGTCTGATTCAAGCGGCATTACAGTTATTTATTACCCAAGGAGTTAGCAGCACGACAACAAAGGCTATTGCAGAATTGGCAGGAGTCAACGAAGTAACTTTATTTCGGAATTTTGGTAACAAATACGGACTGCTGTTAGCGGTGTTGGAAGAATCCACAGCGTTTAACAACTTGGGTAAATCACTTGTGGAACGGGCAATTCCCACTGATAGTATCCGCGAGACGCTCAAGGAGTATGCAAGTAATTGCTTGCATCGTTTACAACAAGTACCGGAGTTTATTCGATCTGTAGTAGGTGAATCCGAGCAGTATCCGATCGAAAATCGTCGCGCTTTGGGACGGGGATTAACGGAAGCAAATCGTTATGTGGCAGAGTATTTAGCGACTATTATCGAACAAGGACAATTAAATACCCGTATATCATTATTGAGTTTACAAGCGAATTTCACGAACTTTGGGAAGATAAGAATGATTTTTTGGACAATTTAGTTGAGTTATTTTTGAATGGGGCTATCTCAGCACCGGAATTTACTGAATATTCGTCACAGTTAGCAACGATTGATAGTGATTTTAATATTGAAAATGCAAGCATTACTGTCAGGGAGGTAATGGATTTACCAGCAAATTTAGTCCATCAAATTCTCCAAAAAGCCAGAAAATTGGGATTGCAAGATTTTGCACTGGCTTATGTATTGTTTGCATCCGGTGTATCAGTTGATGAAGTTGCTCTTTTGCAAAAAATACACCAAATTTGCGACGAAAATCAGCATATTCTGCAAATTATTAGCCCAACAGTAATTCGCCAAGTACCGGTAAATCAGTGGATAATGGGTAAACGTTACGGTTCTTATACG
>QQTW01002066.1_pt1 | contig 14425 bp, 11 predicted proteins | sample 1904831 | NCBI WGS metagenome assembly QQTW01 (sample SAMN09435610, study PRJNA476489) | Subsurface metagenome, whole genome shotgun sequencing project. | reverse complement strand
CCCAAAAGGCTGGTGTGACAGACCGTGTGGAGTTTCTCCAACAAGATCTTTTCCAAACTGACATTAGCAAAGCAACGGTAGTTACACTCTACCTGCTTCCTGATATCAACTTGAAGCTCCGCCCCCAGTTGTTCAAGCAACTCAAGCCCGGTACCCGCATTGTGTCACACGAATTCGACATGGGAGAATGGAAGCCTCAGCGCGTGGTCGTCGCCTTCAAGCAGAGGGAATTGCTATCAAACAAATGATATACGCGAAACAGCTAATAATTGTTGCTTTAGAACTGCTTTTCGCTTTGCCTCTTGGTTTAGCTTTAGCAAAACTTAACATAGGAGGTGTCGCTTGGATACTTGGCGGAATTGCCTCTGGTGCGTTGGTACTTCATGCTTGCCGCATTTTATCCGGCTATCGCGCTCAACCTAACCGAACTGCGAGGAAGATCGGGTTGGCTTTCGTAGGTCTTACCATCGGATTTTCAATTTCAGACGGTAATCTAGCAAGTGTTGCTTCAGAGTTACCTGTATTTGTATTTCTGTCATTTTTTATCCTGCTAAGTGGTAGCTTGATCGGCTACATTTACTCTCGTCTTAGCAATACAAATCTATTAACGGCAATGCTCGCTACAGTCCCCGGCGGTGTTGGGGTTATGGCAAGTATTGCGGCAGATTATGGCAGAAATGTAACACTGGTTGCGCTAGTCCAAGTAATACGTGTTACAACGGTTGTACTTTTCATTCCCTTAATAGCTAGGGTATCTACTGGCAGTAGCACTAATACAGTTTCTCCTCAAAACTTACTTAAACTCGATTTATCTTATTTAGGATTACTCTTTTTAGCCCTGCTGATTACAGCATTAGCTGTTTATCTTGCTAGCCTTCTGCGAATTCCTGCCGCACCTTTCTTCAGTGCATTAATTATTGGTATTACTTTTAATTCTTTGCCGTTGCTACTTATTCCTGTTTTTGACTTTAGCCCACCACCTCTAATTAACTTATTAGGTCAGATCCTACTGGGAATTACTATAGGCGAATATTGGGGTAATAAACCTATTCTTGAGAAGCAAACGATGGTGTACGCTTTGATCCCTGTAGCGATGACTATTGGATCAGGGTTCATAGCAGCCATAATTGCACTGTTTTTAACGCCCTGGGACTGGCTTACGTGTATGCTAGTAACAGCACCAGGGGGAGCTCCGGAAATGATATTGGTTTCGCTAGCATTAGATCATAATGTTGAGGTTGTAACGGCGGGTCATTTAGTGCGACTACTGGCGATTAATGGGTTTCTCCCACTATGGGTGCTTTTGGTTCGCCATCTCGATCATCGCCTTCCAAGTTCAAGTAATGATTAATGTAAATGAGTGGTTTCTATATCATGGCGATCGCACCGATTAGGGCGCTGGTGTGGTTAACACTCGCGGCTGGGATTTTCTCACTTCATTAGGACGCCTAGGTTGCTCTGCTTGCGCATACTCTTCGAGAAACGTCTGCACCTTGCCATCAGGAGCTAGAACCACTCGAATTCTAGGAGTTTGACCATTTTTGTTGCCGGAAACAAAGCGTTCACCGATCAGGGGCATACCTGTGCGATCAACGTAGTTTCTTGCTGCTTGTCCTAAAGGCTCAATTCGTTGAATGGTGCCGTCAACATCCAGTACCAAGCTGTACTGTAAGGTTTGCTGCAAGCTTGCGGGTGGCTCCCAGCGCTGGTTAAAGTAGTCTCTGGCCTCTGCTACTTGGGGAGGGATGTTATTGAATGCTGTAGTCGATTCATTAGTAGTTGGGGTGCTAGGCGATTGCGTTTGGGCAGAATTAAGGCTTTGTTGCGCCGTAGGCTTACCGCTTGCCTCAAGTGCCGGAACAGAACCACGATTTGCCTCAGACAGAGCTGCCTCTAGTTTAGAGTTGGGAGGAGTGAGTTGAAGACTGGGGCTAGGTATGGTGATAGCAGGTGGGGCTACTGGCATGGGCGATTGCACGCCATTAGTCGTAGCAGTAGTGGCTTCTCCCGGAATGGAAACAGAGCTATTCTGCCTGGGAACTGGATTAATCAGAATTGGTGAACCCGGTGTTATGCGGGGAACGGGAATAACTGGGGTTGTATTCGGTGCGATCGCTGGTGGAGTACCAGAAATAACTAGCGGCGTCTGGGGTGTGATCGCTGGTGGAGCACTGGGAAGGGCTATAGGCGTCTGGGGTGCGATCGTTGGGGTACTCGGACTGGGAGACGGAACGATGGAACCTAGCGGTGGCACCGAAGGCAATGATTCCGGGGAAGACAAAGGCGGCGTAGATGCTCCCAGCGTCGGTAGTGGCGATGGCTGAAGGGCAATTGGCTGCTCTTTACTGCTTGACCCTGTTGCTTTATTAACTGTTTGCTGCTGAGTGTCTGAGCGGTTGAGTGTCAGCACAGCTGTTGTTAAACCTACACCTAGCAGGAGTACGGCTGCAATGCTAGCCCAAGCAGACGGTCCAGCAGTTGACCTACGGTTCAGAGCTGGTACTACTACTCTATCAGCGGCATATGCATCCAAGGCGGTCGCTAAGTCAAACAGTTGCAGCATACTCAATTGAACAACTGACCCAGACTCCTTAGTCGCCAATGGTCCTAGGAAGAGGTTGTGAAATATTCCCCTACCTGGTTGTAAAAATATTTTCCCAGATCGTGCCGTGGTCTGCTCTTTAGGGGCAGAAGAGGAGTCTAACAGTTGATCCGAAGAGGAGTCTTGGGAATTGCTTAAATTTAGCGCTTGTGGACTGGAAGACACCACAGGATCTGAAGATAGCGGTGCCTGTGCTGAAAAAACGGCATTGAATCGATCAGGCGAAGAGTTGAGTAAATTCTGCACATAGGTTGTGACCGCTTCATGAAGGGCTTCGAGTTGGTCGCTATTGCCTTGAATATTAACTTTTTGGTGTTCCGGTAGTTGCGGATCATCGAAGCGAAGCTCAAACCGCAGCTGATGACCTGTGCGGCGGGACACGGGTGAGTTAAGAGCTACGATTTGCAGGCTGCAGGTGGGGGGAGTGTACCGACGTAAAACCGAATTTGACAGGGTCATAGTGGGGAGGAGGGGGGGAGGGGGAGTGCGAAAGGGGCATCGTATAACCCCTACTCTCTACTTCCAATGCTTGATCGGTCTAATAGTGCTAACCACAAGCGGCGATGACCAGTGGAACCGCTATAAAACAGCAAATCAACGAGAATTTTCAGAGCCAAATCGGTCAGTATATGCGTTGAGACGTTTTCGTCGTCTTGCATACGCTCTTGGTAAGTGTTGCTGAAAGCATCGAGATAATCTCCCAGTAAAGCCACTTGATGAGGTTCGCGGTTGTTTTCCGCCACTTGCTCCAAAAGGGCAACGGCACGGCGAATCAGTTCTTGGTGCTGTTTGGCAAGGTAGCAGATGATTAAAACTAGCGATCGCGCTTCTTCCACATCCAGCTTTTTCCGCCCCCCCTCACCTTTGCGTAGCGGATTTGACTGGCGGAGTCGCCACAATGCCACGCGATCTGGCACTTTTGACTCTAGATTTAGCTGAGTTGCCGCTCGCAGCATGGCCTCTGAACCAATACCTGCCAGAGCTTCTAGCGCCAATAGTACCAAATCTAGCTGGGCTTTGATATTGTCTAACTGAGCTGGGTCGGCTTTGGTGTGGGTAAGATCTTCCCACTGGGAAATTGGGGTGGATGGCTGGGCGGGAGAGTGCATAACTTCAACAATACCGAATAAGACTGGTATGGACTAAGTCGTTACCCATTTTGAAACCAGACTTTTCCCCATTGTGGTTGTCCAACTAGTTATAGCGATTTTCCTCTGAATTATACACACCTTGCGTCACGAATGTGATACTGTATTTAGGGTGGTGACAGTTGTTGTTGAATGAATCCCTATTTAGGGATTGAAATTTTAGGGATTGAAATAACGTAAGCAACGGTGACACCGGAGCCACCATCACCTGGTTCGGCTGCCTCGTAGTGACTAACTCTAGGGTGCTGCTGCAAGAAGTTGTGAACACCCTGCCGCAGCCTACCGGTGCCGTGGCCGTGAATAATCCACAGTTGCCCAAGGGCAACTGCAATCGCTCGCTCTAAAACTATCTCCGCATCTGCCACCCGACTTCCCCGCAAATCAACTGTATTTTTAGACGTCCGAATTGCTGGCGCTGGCTCAGGCTCAGGCGCAGGTGCTGGGGCAGGCTTTGACTTGACTGAGGGTTCCGCTTTTTGACCATCCAGCGATTCAATGTCTTCTAGCCCTACAGTCATCTTCATTATTCCAAAGCGGACAGTTAGATCTCCATCCTCGTCGGGACCGCTTAACACTTCTGCGGTTTGACTTAGCTTGGGAATACGCACGCGATCGCCGACTCGCGGTCGAAACGCAACTTTCTGTTTTGCTGGCGGCGGTGGCAGATGACGAGCGGCAATTTGCTCTAGGGCATCGGTTGCGAGCTTAGCATCTTGCGCCGTCACAGAGCCTTGCTGCAACCGCCGAATCACTTGGGCAATTTCACCTTTGGCAAGAGCGATCGCTTGCTGCACCGTCCCAACCTGTTGCTGTCGCAACGCTTGTTCCCGTTCCTGCAACGCCGCTGCTTTTTGGGACAATTCTTGATACAAACTCTCTGTTTGCTGCAACAAATCTTGCGCCTCAGATGCTTTGGTTTCTTGACGGCGACGTTGCGCTTCCAATCCTGCGATCACCGAGTTGATGTCGTCTGTTGCCCCACCCACCTGGGATTTAGCAGCATCAACAACCTCTGGTTTCAGCCCTAGGCGACGGGCAATGGTGAGAGCGTTGGAACGACCTGGAATTCCCCACAGCAGTCGATATGTTGGCGAGAGGCTTTCCTCATCAAATTCTACCGAGGCATTTTCAAACCGCTCGTCTTGGTATTTCAGCGCCTTAAGTTCCCCAAAATGAGTTGTCGCGATACTCAACTGGCTATGCTCAGCTAGGTATTGCAGCAGCGCGAGCGCTAAGGCACTTCCTTCAACTGGGTCAGTACCAGCTCCTACTTCATCCAGCAAAACTAGGGAATCCCCAGTCATTTCCTCCAATATCCTACTAATGCGACGGATGTGACCGGAGAACGTAGATAAGCTTTGCTCCAGCGACTGCTCATCACCAATATCCGCCAATACCAAGTCAAACCAGGGCAGTTCAACTGGGGAACGAGCAGGCACAAATAAACCCACCTTTGCCATCAGGGCTGCCAAGCCCAGCGTTTTTAGGGTTACCGTTTTACCCCCAGTGTTCGGTCCAGTAATTGTTACCACCCGAATTTGCGGCGGGATATTTAGATCAACTGGAACTACAGGTTGACCTTGTTCGTGCTGCTGTTGCCACACAAGCAAGGGATGACGCAACTGCCTTAGGGTAGTTTTTTCCCCAATTGAGCGGTCAATGTATCGGGGTGGATTGGCTCCCAGCCAGAAGCTATAACGGGCGCGAGCGCACGCCAAATCTAAAGTGGTTACGATCACTAACAACCGCTCCAAATCCGGGTTAACTGCCGCTACTTGCTCTGACAAGTTACGACGAATCGCTTCTTCCTCCGCTTGCTCTTTTACTACCAGCTGCCGCAGTTGATTTCCCAAAGGAACAATAGCATTGGGTTCTACATAAAGAGTGGCTCCACTGGTGGAAGTATCGTGGACAATGCCGGGAATGGCATCTTTTTGAGGAGCTTTGACGGGAATCACGAAGCGATCGCCTCGTTGGGTAATCAGCTGTTCTTGGACTGCACCCGCTTGACGCTGCAAAATTCCTTGCAGTACGCGGGTTATCTGGCTTCGCAATTGCCGCAGCTGAGTACGAATCCCAGACAGCGTCGGGCTAGATCGGTCAGTTACCTGCCCCCGCTCATCAATACAACGGTTAATTTCCTGCTCTAACTCTGGATAAGTCCGCAGTTCCGCAACCAGTTCTGTCAGTATCGGGACATCTGGTTGGTTATCAATTACGCGGCGCAGTTGCCTGCTACCAGCAAGAGTAGTCGCGATCGCCAACAGTTCATCTCCAACCAAGATTCCCTGGCGTTCTGCTCGTTCTAGAGAGTTGCCAATATCTTGGATTCCCTCAAACGACAAGCCCCTTGACAGGCGACTTTCCAGATGGTATGTTTCTTGGGTTTGTGCTAGCAGTTGTTGGCTATGCGCTTGAGTATCTGGAATTTTGAGATAACGAGCCGCGATCGCCCCCAATTTGGTTGCAGCAAAAGTAGACAGATGCTGGCACAGGCGAGGCCATTCCAACAGTTCTAGTGTCTCAGATTGAATCAAAGCTGATTACGGGGAATCTAAAAGTAAAGTTATAATACAACCCACTCTCCAGCTCAATTTCTTTAAAGATGGGATAGTACTGGCTCTACTACAATTATACTACTAAAGGGTAGAGGGTTCACCCTTAAAAATTAAATTTTCCTGGCAATTTGATACGCTAGCTGAAACAGGTTTGGGAACGAGTAGAAAAGCGTGGATATTCAAATTGGGCGGGGGAAGACAGCTCGCCGAGCCTATGGAATTGATGAAATTGCGCTAGTTCCAGGGACTAGGACGCTGGACCCCAGTTTGGCAGATACCGGCTGGCGCATTGGCACTGTTGAGCGAGAAATTCCCATCATTGCCAGTGCAATGGATGGGGTGGTAGATGTCCGCATGGCTGTCCTTTTATCTCAATTAGGGGCATTGGGTGTTCTTAACTTAGAAGGCATCCAGACCCGCTATGCTGACCCCACCCCGATTTTAGAACGTATCAGTCAGGAAACAAATTTTGTCCAGTTGATGCAGGAGCTTTATAAAGAGCCAATTAAGCCAGAATTAATTGAACAACGCATTCAAGAAATTAAGCAACAAGGCGGCATTGCAGCGGTAAGTGCCACTCCAGTTGGAGCAAGCAAGTATGGTGAACTTGTGGCAAAGGCAGGAGCGGATTTATTTTTTGTGCAAGCAACGGTAGTTTCAACTGCTCACCTGTCGCCAGAGTCGGTGAGGGTACTCGATTTGGCTCAATTTTGCCGGGAAATGCCGATGCCGGTAGTGTTGGGCAATTGTGTGACTTACGAAGTCACTTTGAACTTAATGAAGGCTGGGGCAGCTGGAGTGCTGGTAGGTATTGGACCCGGTGCAGCTTGTACTTCTCGTGGAGTACTGGGTGTGGGTGTGCCACAGGCAAGTGCGATCGCTGACTGTGCTGCTGCTCGTGATGACTACTACCAAGAAACCGGCAACTATGTCCCAGTAATAGCCGATGGCGGTTTAATCACTGGTGGCGATATCTGTAAGTGTATTGCCTGCGGTGCAGACGGTGTGATGATCGGTTCACCCCTTGCCAGAGCCGCAGAAGCGCCAGGACGGGGTTTTCACTGGGGTATGGCAACGCCTAGCCCAGTTCTACCGCGTGGTACTCGAATTCGCGTTGGCACGACAGGTACGTGTGAGCAAATTCTCCGGGGACCAGCGCAACTTGATGATGGCACTCACAACCTCTTGGGAGCGTTAAAAACGAGCATGGGCACTTTAGGAGCCAAAAACCTCAAAGAGATGCAGCAAGTAGAAGTTGTGATTGCTCCCGCTTTATTGACTGAAGGCAAGGTTTATCAAAAAGCTCAGCAGCTTGGCATGGGTAAGTAGATTTATTTAAGCCATTTCTGGAATTTTTGTGTAATCACTGGCAAAAATTTAGGTGTCGCTTACAATAGGAGAAGCGGAGACGTATGTTTCCGTTCACTCCTCACACCACACTCCGCCTGGACTACTGTTCGGGCGGTTCCTTCCCAGTGTTTAATTACTTACATATAAAATCTGTCTAAATATAGATTCGGCTAAGGCAATAACGCTGGTTTTCACTATGGTAGAATTTTCAGCAAAGATAAAAACAGTATAGCCAAGGATTTCTAGGCATGTCAGCAGCCGCCCAAGTTACAGACTCTACATTTAAGCAAGAAGTACTTGACAGTCAAGTTCCAGTTTTAGTTGACTTTTGGGCTCCCTGGTGCGGTCCCTGCCGGATGGTAGCTCCTGTGGTAGAAGAAATCGCGCAGCAGTACGATGGTCAGGTAAAGGTCGTCAAGCTCAATACAGATGAAAATCCCAATGTTGCTAGCCAATATGGTATCCGCAGCATTCCCACGCTGATGATTTTTAAGGGTGGGGAAAGGGTCGACATGGTCGTCGGTGCAGTGCCGAAGACTACTTTGTCTAACACTTTGGAAAAGTATCTGTAATGATTAAGCTAAAAAACACTTTTGAAAGGGCACTTGCGTCGGCGGTTCCGACTTGAGCAAAGTGTACAATAGTCCGTTTAGCTAGAGCTAGTTAAATATTTGTAAACTACAAAGCTGAATTAGACTTAATTATGTGGTTTTAGCTGAAAGTAAAATTGTTACAGCAGCACCTTGGGTGTTTTAACCAGAGGTGCTTTTTATCGCGTCATCTTAAAGTGCCTACGGCTTAAAACTCCGTACTCGCTTCTCAATTAATGATAAAATAAAATGCTAATTGTGCGGAAGCACTCATGACCCCATCTTCCTCTTTTGACATAGTGGAGCCTCTTCAGGCAGAACTCACTGAATTAATCGAACAACTGCCGACTTTAAAGCACCGGCAACTGATCCAGCAGTCGTTAGCTACCATTGTGCGTCTTGCTGGCAGTGATATTGATCGTCTAGACTGGAAGATCTTGTCGGCATCGTTGGCAGATATGGAGCAGGGCTTGCAGCTCTTTCATACCTACCGGCACGTTCGCAAAGTAACGATTTTTGGTTCAGCTCGCACGTCCCCAGAGAGTCCAGAATACCTCATGGCGCTTGAGTTTGCTCGATGTGTGACCCAGTTAGGATTTATGGTCATGACGGGTGGCGGTGGAGGCATCATGCAAGCAGGCAATGAAGGCGCTGGGCGAGAAAATTCCTTTGGCTTGAACATTCGCTTGCCATTTGAGCAGGAGGCAAATCCATTTATTACAGGCGATCCAAAGCTAATTAACTTCAAATATTTTTTCACACGTAAACTATTTCTCCTGCGAGAAAGTGATGCGGTAGCCTTGTTTCCCGGTGGCTTTGGCACACAGGATGAAGCCTTTGAGTGTATGACGTTAAGTCAAACAGGTAAGTTTGGTCCGGTGCCTCTGGTTTTAATAGATCGCCCCGGTGGTGACTACTGGAGGGCTTGGAGTGAATATATTCATGAGCATCTAGTACAAAAAGGTCTAATTAGTCTAGAAGATCCGAGTCTTTATACCGTTACAGACAACTTGAATGTAGCGTGCGATGCTATTACGGGTTTTTACCAGGTTTATCACTCGAGCCGCTACGTTGGTGACAAATTGGTAATTCGCCTTAAGTCTGGGCTATCGGACGCCGGCATAGAGCAGTTAAATGCTGATTTTAGCGACATTTTAGTGACGGGACGTATAGAAAAAAGCCAGGCTTTACCTCAAGAAGCCCAAGATGAAACAGTTGAGCTACCTCGCCTTGTTTTGTGCTTTAATCAACGAGACTTAGGGCGCTTGTATCAACTAATTGCCACCATTAACGAGTTGGGTACTCCAACACCAGCAGCGGCGCATCCAGAGCGCAAGTAGGCAGGTGGGCTGGGGGAGCTGGGGGAGCTGGGGGAGCAAACCCCATGGATAAATCCTCGGCGTAAGATAAGGATATTCAGCAATCTCGTTGCAAGCAATCCAGGATTCAGAGTTTTTTGGTTCTCAACGCTGTAAATTCGGGGGCATCAACACATTACATTTAGCGCAACGAGATTTGCATTAACTCTTTCTCCCCCAGCTCCCCCAGCTCCCCCAGCTCCCTCAGCTCACCTGCTCCCCTAGTACCCAGTTGACCAAAGTGCGGACGCCGTAGCCCGTAGCACCAGCATTGTTGTATCCGTTTTCTTTTTCCGTCCAAACGGTACCGGCAATGTCGATGTGCGCCCAAGGAGTTTCTTTGACAAACTGCTTAAGGAAAAGTGTGGCGGTAATTGACCCACCACCACGAGGTCCTGTATTCTTCATGTCAGCGATTGGGGATTTTAGACCTTCAAAGTATTTTTCTTCTATAGGCATCCGCCAGAGCTTTTCACCGGCAGCTTCAGCAGATTGAGCCAGGGCGTCAGCTAAAGCTTCATCAGTACTCCAAAAACCGGCAATATCGTCGCCGAGGGCAATGATGCAAGCGCCAGTAAGGGTAGCTAAATCAACGATCGCATCCAAGCCGAGCTTTTCAGTAAATACTAAGGCGTCTGCCAGAGTTAACCGCCCTTCAGCGTCGGTGTTGTTGACTTCAATCGTCTTGCCGTTGGAGGCGGTAAGGATGTCACCGGGATGGACGGCACGACCGCTGATCATGTTTTCAGTGACAGCGCTGATGAAGTGAACCTCGATATCCGGCTTCAACTGGGCGATCGCTTTGGCTGCACCCAGTGTGGCAGCCGCGCCGCCCATGTCCACTTTCATCATTTCGATGCCGCTACCGGCACCTTTAATGTTAAGACCGCCAGAGTCGAAGGTTAAGCCTTTGCCAACAATCGCCACTTTACGTCTAGGTGTTCCTTCTGGCTTGTAAGTGAGGTGAATAAATTTCGGAGGCAAATCAGAGGCTTTGGCAACGCCTAAGAAAGCACCCATGCCTAATTTTTCACAATCTTCGCTTTCGAGAATTTCTACTTGCAGGTTGTGTTCAAGGGCGATCGCTTGTGCCGTTTCTGCCATAGTAATTGGCGTTACGGAATTTGCTGGGGCGGCAACAAGTTCCCGTGCCAGAATGACACCAGCGCAAATTTTACCGGCACGGGCGATTGCTTCATCCTGACTTCCTAGTCCCAGTAAATCAACTTGTTCCACAAAAGGTCCTTTGTCTTCCGGTTCAGACTTAAAGCGATTGTCTTGGAACAAAGCCAGCTGGATGCCTTCAGCGATCACTTGAGCTGTCCTAGCTGGGGCGTCATTCCACACCGGTAAACTAATCCCCAGCGTTTTGCACTTTTCCTTTTTGGCTAACCGGGCAACAATAGCAGCTGCCCGTCGCCAATTGTCTAATTTCAGGGTGTCTGGTTTGCCCAATCCTACCAGCATCACTTTGCGGACAGGGCTACTACCGCCAACTCGGACGGCAGCGCTGCTGCCTTCTTTACCCTTAAATTCCGTTTCCGCAATTAGTTCGTTTAAAACACCGGCAAATTTTTCATTTAGCTCGGTTAATTCGCCCGTCAATACAGTATCCTCAAACAAACCAATAGCGAGGCCGTCCCCAGCCCAGTTTAAAAGTGGGGTATCAGTTGCTCGAATTTCCATCTCTATTCTCTATATTCTGCTTAAAGCTTCTTGTCTCAGTATTGATCAAAACTTACACTCACGGTTGGGGGGCTATGGGGGGCTTAACACTCGTCGGCTGTGCTAGACCATCATTAGGTTCCTCACCGGCTTCTGCTGGCAAGTTTGCTAAGAAAGATTGCAGCTTCATCCGCTCAATATAAGGCCAGCCACCCTCGGCTTCAATATCTTTTAGCAGCGCGTAGAGCGCCTGACGATTATCTGGCAAAGAGGTTTGAAAAATTCCATCTCGAATCTCTCGATGTAGTTCCTCTAACCCCCGTAATAACGCCACGAGAGCTAGACTATCTCCCTGGCGATGCTGGGCCAAACTACGAATTGTCGTGGCAATGGCTTGCAGCTCGGACTGCGATCCTGACTTAAAATCGATGCCGCTTTTCATGCCACCCTTTTTTGCTAAATTTGGTCAACTCAAATTTACTGCAATTTTCTGTCCTGTCCACCTGCCCACTTGCTCATCTGTTCCTGCATTCTAGGTCAGGTAAAGGCGACATTGCCGTGTAAAATTCTCTATTAGGATTTGCGCCGAACAATTCTGCAAAATATAAGACTTGAGCTAAATCCCAGCGGTTCACCGGCTTTTTAATTGTACTAGCAGGGATTTTTGCTTTTGTTAGATACTGTGTTTAGACATTGAGGTTGATTATGAGGTATCGCACTTTAATTGTTACACTCTTGGCTTTGTGCCTGGGGATACTAACTGCTTGTAGTGGGGGTACCCCTGAAAGTGGGAGTAGGGATTTACTCACCTATGACCAAATCAGAGGCACCGGTCTTGCTAACAAATGTCCGCTAATGGCAGAGACAACTCGCGGCTCCATTCCGATTGACTCTAGTCAATCTTATAGAATTGTCGACCTGTGCTTGGAGCCAACTACTTTCTTTGTTAAAGAAGAACCCGCCAACAAACGCCAAAAAGCAGAATTTATTGCCGGAAAATTGTTGACGCGGTATACTTCCACCATTGACCAAGTGCAAGGCAAACTGCAAGTAAACGAAGATGGTAGCCTCACCTTCGTTGAACAAGATGGCCTCGACTTCCAAGCTATCACCGTGCAAATGCCCGGTGGTGAGCGAGTGCCTTTCCTGTTCACTGTTAAAGGCTTGGTTGCTCAAACTCAACCGGGCTTGAGCAGTATTAACACCTCGACCGACTTTGAAGGCGAGTTCAAAGTCCCTTCTTACCGGGGAGCTGCCTTCCTCGATCCTAAGGGTCGCGGTGTGGTGAGTGGCTATGACAATGCAGTGGCTCTTCCCGCCCAAGCCGACGATGAAGAACTCACTCGTGCCAATGTCAAGCAGGCTGAAACCTTGAATGGCACGATTTCTCTCCAAATTGCCAAAGTGGATAGCAACACCGGTGAACTTGCCGGTACCTTCCTGAGTGAACAGCCTTCCGATACGGATTTGGGAGCCGGTGAACCTAAAGAGGTCAAGATTAGAGGCTTATTTTACGCTCGGATTGAACCGACACAGGCATAAATTAGCAATGATTGCGCTTTGTAAAATTGCTACTTTAGCTATGTAGGTCAAAAAGAGGGGCATCTTGCCCCTCTTTTTATTGCACGGTGTCAAAAATACCGGAGGCGTTACCATCTTCGTGACTGCAGGCTTTGGCTAGGCATCGCCTGTCCTAAGGGTTTCTCGCTAGAACGACAGATTGCCAAAACCAGTTAAATTCAGTACAATCTCGGTAGCAGTAAGTGTAGAAAAGTTAATACTCTAAATAAGTAATAGCGTTGAGCAGGTGCTTGAAATAAGAAAACTAACTGAGACTTTTTTCGAGCTAAAACAAGACGCTTATTGCGATTTTCGGAGCTACTTCGTCGGGTTCAATCTGTTTTCGCTGCTCCAATGCCTTCCTGGTTGTGCCAGTATGCAGGAACGAGCAGTTATGAGAAGCAGTAGTAACGCTACCATTACTTGCTTGAGCAATAACCACTGTGCTAAGTTATACCCCAGTCAATAACGAATTGAAGCGTGAAAGCGCGACTCTGCTGCGAGAGTATCAGCAACATCGCTCCGCAACTATCCGCAACGAGCTGGTCACACTCAACTTTGGACTTGTCAGAAAAGAGGCGCATTACTGGACTAATCAATGCACTGAGAGTTATGATGACTTATTGCAGGTGGGCTGTTTAGGGTTAATTCAAGCGGTCGAACGATTTGATATGTCTAAAGGATATGCCTTCAGTTCGTTTGCCATTCCCTACATTCGCGGTGAAATTCAACACTACCTGCGAGATAAAGGTGTTATGATGCGCATTCCCCGGCGCTGGCTGGAGCTACAACAGCAAGCAGTGGGAGTTTCGCGGGATTTGCGCGAGAAGTACAACCGTCAACCGACAGATTCTGAAATAGCAGCAGCACTGACGATTTCTACAGCTCAATGGCAGGAAATTAAACTGGCGTGGACTAATCGCGCTCCTTTAAGTTTGGACAGCCCGGTGCAGGATGCAGAAGAGGGCGCTACATGTCTGGGAGAAATGGTTCCTGATACTCAGTATCGCAGTTTTCAACTGGCGCAAGAAGACCAGATACGCCTGCAACAAGCTTTGGTTCAGTTAGAAAATCGAACTCACGAAGTCTTAAAATTTGTGTTTTTCTATGACTTAACGCAAAAAGAGGTGGCAGAACGCTTAGGCATTAGTGTTGTGACCGTTTCTCGCCGTGTTAAGAAGGGATTGGAATTGTTGAAGAAGCTCATGGTTAAGGCAGACGATTAATAAGAAGTTCCCCACTACCTACTCCCTACTCCCCACTTCCCATTCCCTCTTCTTAGTAAAATTTAGGCTATAAATGTAGCAGAACTCACATTTGATTTCAATGTTGGAAGGCAAGGGTTGTAAGTGAATTTTGGTAAAGCTTTTGGGGAACCGGCAATGCACCGACTTTCAAAGATTGCGTTTGTAGGAATGCTGGCTTTAGCGATCGCTGGTTGTGAGTCGGGTAGTCAAGAAACTATTGCTCCCACGCCGTCTACCCCACAAGTATCTGCGCCGTCATCGTTTGAAAAGCCGCCATTAGTAACTCAAAGCCGGGCTGTTACAATTTCCGCAGCTGACGGGTTGATTCAACCAACAAATGTCAACCA
>QQTW01002065.1_pt1 | contig 14427 bp, 9 predicted proteins | sample 1904831 | NCBI WGS metagenome assembly QQTW01 (sample SAMN09435610, study PRJNA476489) | Subsurface metagenome, whole genome shotgun sequencing project. | reverse complement strand
GGTTTTTGCGGCGCAACCGTCGCCTGCCACCTCGTACTGCCAGTGCACCTCGTTCTCTGGCTGGATTAGTTGTTTGTGGGGAGTGCCAGTCTAAGATGACTGTGAGTAGAGTCGGAACACCGCGAAAAGACAGTGAGTATCTCTACTTGCGCCCCTTACTCTGCCCCCTCCGCCCCAAGTGTCGTGCGATTCCTTACGAGCAGGTATTAGAGCATGCAATTGCAGCGATTTGCCGTGACTTACCGCGTGCGGTGGATGAGATGAACTTACCCCAACTTGATGGCGTGAAGAGTTCTTTGACAGACGCGATCGCATCCAAGCAGGATATTTTAGCGACTCTGCCCACCCTTATAATTGAGGGCGTTTTAGACTCAGAAACCGCCGCGTTACGTGCCTACAAGATCCGCACTGAAATCTCAGAACTACAGGGAAAACTAGCGACTCTGCCACCGGTGAATTTGCGCTCAGTTGCCCAGGCTGTCTCGATTCCGCAATTCTGGCTGGACTTGTCTGAATCCGAGCGGCGATTCTATTTTCGCGAATTCATTCGTCAAATTGAGCTTGTCCGCTCGGATGCCACTTTGCGACTCCAAGTTATTTTTGTTTTTTAAGGCAGCACTGGCAAACTTAGAGGTAAGACAACCTCTCAATCTAGCATACTACATCCTCGCAACCTTTCTTTACAATTTCTTCATCAAAAAATCATACAAAAGTCATCTAAATAGCAGTGATTACACTGATAATAATCACAAGGGGATATGCATCCAAATTGTTTGCCCTTACTTTTGTAAGGGAATATACCTAGGAGCATAAATAATAATACCTATCCACGTACGAGGATGGTTTAGTGGTGAAGCACTGTAACCAGCTCCCACCCCTTGTGGAATTGCCACTAGATAAAAAGTGAGTTTTGCAGCTTTATGGCAATGACTTTTGAAGAAGCGCTAGAAATTGCACAGAGTGTACTAGAGCAAGGACACTTGAGCAAAGTTCAAGAGATAGTCTTTCGGCAATCGTGGGAAAGACAGTCTTACCCGGAGATTGCTAGCAGTTCTGGCTATGAAGTTGGTTATGTAAGAGATGTTGGTTCCAAGCTATGGCAGTCACTCTCAAAGGCATTTGGGAAGAAAGTCACCAAAAATAACTTCCAAGGAGTCCTGAAGCAGCAATACGCTGCACGTAGTGTCTTTGCAGAAGAATGGCGACATGCTCAAGGAAGTATTCCTAGGTTGTTAACCGCTTCTAAGGGTACAGCGTTGCAGTGCCAAGATTGGGGAGAGGCGGTTGATGTCTCTGTTTTCTATGGGCGCACCGCAGAAATCGCCAACCTGAAGCAATGGATTGTGCAGGACAACTGCCGCTTGGTAACACTATTAGGCATGGGTGGAATTGGCAAAACCTCTCTGGCTGTGAAACTGGTAGAACAAGTTCAGGATAAGTTTGAGTACCTGATTTGGCGATCGCTGCGCAACGCTCCACCTGCCAAAGAGCTTCTAACAGAGCTAATTCTATTCCTCTCTCACCACCAAGAAGTTAATCTGCCAGAAAGTGTAGATAGCCTGATTTCGCGCTTGATGCAGTATCTGCGAGCCTCACGCTGTCTGTTGGTTCTTGATAATAGCGAATCAATCTTGCGCAGTGGCGAACTGGCTGGACGCTATTGCTCCGGTTATGAGGGATATGGTCAACTACTGCGACGGGTAGGAGATGAGCGCCATCAAAGTTGTCTGGTATTAACCAGTCGGGAGAAGCCTATTGGGTTAACAGCTAAGGAAGGCAAATCTTTACCGGTGCGATCGCTCCAACTGAATGGCTTACCACAGGCAGAAGCACAGGAACTTCTCAAAGCTAAAGGTTTTGTTTCGACAGAAGATGAATCCAGGATTCTGATTGAGTACTACGCTGGCAATCCGCTGGCTTTGAAGATTGCCACAACTACGATTCAATCCTTATTTGGTGGGGATATCTCTAGCTTCTTGGAGCAGGGTACAGTCGTGTTTGGCGATATTTGGAATTTTTTAGACCAGCAGTTTCATCGCTTGTCAGCTTTAGAGAAGCAGGTGATGTACTATTTGGCAAAAAATCAGGAGTGTGTAACACTACCGAAGTTACTAGAGGATATTGCCCCAACAGTCTCCTATCGAGAATTGCTAGAAGCGCTAGAGTCTCTGCAGCAGCGATCGCTGATTCAGAGAAATAATGGTACTTTTACCCAACAGCCTGTAATTATGGAGTACCTAAGTGAGCGGTTAAGCAGCTATGCGGAAATCCTTCAGGACTACCCAGTTTCTCAAGACTGTTGAGCATCGACTATATCACGTTCCGTTCGAATCCACTTTGTCTGACGTTGAACTAGAAAAGCCAAATAGAGTGGAATCTTCCACACAATATATAGAGGTACAACTAAAAGTGTTAGCGCGGGTAAGTTAGCACGACCAAACTTGAACCAAGATCCAACAATTGAGATGGAAATGAGCAGCCCTTCCATTACTAGCAATCCGGTTGGACTCCATGAAGCCCCTAATCCTTCAGCTAATAACGATCCTGCGGTGGCAGCTGCCCACATCATTACTAACAGCGAAAGCGGTGGCACACACAGCTCCAGTGCGAGCGCCAACAAATCAAAACGTTTTTGACGAACAGACGCGTTGAGTAGATGAGGGACTTGCTTTAACAGGGTATCTAAGTGACCATGCTCCCATCGTGTCCTTTGGCTCTTAGCCGCGTGCTTCTGTTGCGGGAGAAGTCCTGTCACTTTCGCATCGGGGCAAAATACTGGGGCATGTCCGGCTATAGCAAGATCTATTCCAAGCTGCATGTCCTCGACAATATTGCTACTAGCCAAATAAGCTTTGCGAATTACCGACCACGGGAAAGCCATGCCCGTGCCTGTAAGCAAACAGGGCAGCCCGAGTCGGTCTAGCCCTTTCGGACGAACCAAGTTCTTCACCATAAATGCTAGCGCCGAGACTGCATCCTTTGGTTCTGAATTAGCTGATTGGGTCAGGAGGTAGTTTGCCTGGACTGGTCGTGCCACAGCCGCTGCTAGACGGGCGATCCGATCAATCGTGCCCGAATGAACAATACAGTCTGCATCAACCAATATAACCACTCCGGGTGGGTTCGCTGCAATGAACCCTAGGCCGTAGTCTAACGCGTATCCCTTACCTCTGCGCTCAGGCTCATACCGTTCAATCACCGTTGCGCCGAGCGCACGGGCAACAGCCGCCGTTTCATCTTCACAATTATCGGCAATTACCACCAGCCGGTCCTGGGCTGTTAATTGCGGCAGTAATGTCTTCAGCGTCGCGCTAATTCCAGCCGCCTCATTGTGAGCTGGAACTAAAACATCTACGCTAGGTCGGGGTGATTTAGCATGCCTAAGCGACCTTCGACTGGGAAAGAATGCTGCACTGCATTCAACAAACAGGACAGAGGTCGGCAGGAGAAGCCCAAATGCGATCGCAAATAGGACCAACTCAAAAAATAAGATTACTAGCTGATTAATTGACAAAATTTTTCAACCTTCATTAATATCAGCTCGGCTTTATCTATTCCTATGCCAAAGCTTTTCCTATCCAGAAGGGCAGCGGTACACTTGAATATGGTTATGTACCAGGCTGCTAGAGTTATCGTTTTACTTGTAACGATATTAGCTACCTGGTTTCATTTAAACAATCGGTAATAATCAGAAATAAGTTAGTAAAAAGTTGTAAAAAAGTCCTATTTTATACTTACCATTAGTTATTAGTCCTTTGCAATACAAAGAACCAAGTCCGACTTCAACGGAAAGTCTGCGGCATTAAATGTGTAACAGCTTACAGTATGGGCAGCTCATTCATGCCAGATATTCAGCATAGTTGAACTTTCTATCCTAGTTTATCTACCAAGTGTTTACAGTTTGAATACAGGCTGTCAGGCTGAGTCCCTATCGAAGGACATCGTCAGTTTGCTTTGCCGAAGTTAGTGAATCTGTTTTGGATATCTTCGGTTCTTTTACAAAAGTAGGACGCACCGAATAATTTTGCTCGTGGTGGCGGTTATAGTAACCGTATGAACTGTTTTTACTTTCCTTAACGTGATTAGTAACTATACCCAAGACTGGTAAGCGAAAGTTGTTCAATTCGTTCATTACATGCATTACTTCAGACTCGTTAGTTTTACCAATTTGTATAACCATCAATATCCCATCTGTATGGGCAGCCATAAAATTGGTATCCGCAAGACCAAGAAGATGGGGTGTGTCATAGATAACCAAATCAAAAGCTGTTTCAAATTGCTCTATTAAGTACTGCATCCGATTAGAAGCAAGCAGTCTGGTAGAGTCTGGTAGGAGTTGGCCAGAGGTCAACACGAACAGGTTATCTTGCAGGGGCGATCTCTGGAAGACATAGTTAGGATCTAAGTTTTGGGAAAGAAGGTTGCTTAGTCCCTGCTGGTTAGACAAGCCCAAAATAGTATGGATCTGAGGTTGACGTAAATTTGCATCTACTAGTAAGACTCGCTGACCCATGGCTGCTGTTGCTTGGGCTAGGTGCAAAGCAATAGTAGTCTTGCCATCTCCAGGGGCAGCGGAGCTAACTATCAAGGATTGAACCGGTGACTCGGAAGAAAAGAAACGGATGCGGGCGTAGAGGGAGTTGAAAGCTTCCAGAAATAGAGAGGAATTAGAATGGTAGGGTGGGGTAACTTCAGTTGACTCAACAACCGCTGAAGAGTTGGAAAAGTGTTTTGCACTCTTATCGAAGGGAATCACCCCTAAGATAGGCAATGCGATCGCATCTTGAATGTCTTGGTTAGTATAAAAGACATTGCGGGATTTATCTTTGAGCACAGCCGCCCCAAATCCCAACAGAAAGCCTGCAACCATTACTATAGGCACCTTCTTGGCAATGCCACTGGGAGCAGGTATCAAATTGCCCGCAGCGTCGCGCTGCATCCTAGGAGCAGAAACGACCTCCCAAGGGAATCCATTCTGAGCAGCCTCGACCCGCAGGGTTTCTCGCTGAACTAAAAGTTGATTGAGCGTCTTAGTAGAAATCTCTAGCTGCCGCTGTAAATCATTATACTGGCGCATAATAGCTGGCAACTGCCGTGCTTGCTGAGCAAGCAAAGCTTCAGTCTGTGCAAACTCCTGAGTACGAACTTTTAACACCTGAACCTGGTTGGCAGTATTAATAAGTTGTTTAATTAGTTCCAAGCGAGTGGGATTTTGGAAATTCAGTAATTGAGAATTTACGGTTGAAATTGGTAGGTTTTGCCCTAAAATCCTTTCAGCCTCCCGATTCAACAGCAGCGACAGATTTTTCTGCTTTTCCCGCAGCGTCTGAAGCGACGGGTTATCCTCGCTAAACCGAGCTGACTCGACCGCGATTTGACTTTCTATTTTTTTGAGTTGTCCGAGTAGCTCTCCGTAAGTAGGGTCTTCACTTAGATTCGATGCAGCGAGTGCTTCATTGGGCGCTAGCCCTAGTTGCCTCTGCAAATTTATGTAAAGGCTCTTCTGCTCTTGCAGCTCTCTTTGGAAATCTAGTTGCTGACCTTTAACTACACGAACTTGCTTAGATAATTCTTCACCTTCAATTAAAGGATCAATCAGATGGTACTGCTTTTGGAGGGTTTGCAATTGTACCTGCAAATTATAAACTCGCTGCTGCAAACTAGGAAGTTGGTTCTCAATAAACTGAACACCTCCATTAATGCGGGTTTTCCGATTCTCAAGACTGTACTTTAAATACCCTTCAGCAAGTTCTTCCAAGACAAACTGGACTTCTTTGGGGTCTTGCCCCTTGTAACGAACTTCTACAATATTGGTAAAGTCAAGCAAGTCTTTTCCAATGCGTTGAACAACTAAATTTTTACTAAGTGAGTCGTAGCTAACGTCAGGATACCGGATTTGAATCCGCTTAGCAGTCTCAGACAGCAGCCCAGGGCTCTGTAAAACTTGAAGCAGAGTCGGGTAATCCACGCCCATACTTGTAGAAACTTCTTGTTGATGATCGCGAGAGAGCACAGAAGGATCAGTAAATTTGGCTTCAGACGTTATGGGCTCAACTAAAAGCCGAAAATCACCTTCATAACTGCGCGGGGAGGTCAAGCCCGAGTATAAGGTTGCAACAGCCACCACAGTTGTAACGCCACTAATCAAAAGGACATTCCGCTGAATAGTCCTCCAGAGGGCACGCAGATTCAATCCTTTTTGCTTGAGCTCATCGAAATCATCTGCGTCCACCGATGCCAGTTGCTCCGACTGTTTGCCACGCTTGCTAAGTGGTAAAGCTTGATTGTATTCTTCAGACTTCATTTTGACCTCTCTACATAATGAGTAACACTAACAAAATACTGCTAGAAGTTTAAGCAAAAACAGATATGATAAGAACCAAACTCTACATGTTACGACATTTATATGACTTTTTACGACTTTAAACCAACATTTAATGATTGTAAAAGTTGCTACAGCTAGTTAAAGTTTGTTTAGACATGCATATGGCATTTCATTTTTATACCTAATATTGTCATAACACCCCAAATCAAAAAAGTGTTTAAAACTTCATAAGTAAATTAACGGCTGAGCACAGAGCAAAAAATTTATGAATAATAAAATTTAGCCTTATAAATTAGCTAGTCCAGATGTCATTGACGATCGCCTACCTGATAAATCAATATCCTAAGGTCAGCCACAGCTTTATTCGGCGAGAAATCATTAGCGTCGAAGCTTGCGGGATTCGAGTTAAGCGGTTTTCGCTCCGTTCTTGCGGTACTGAGCTGGTTGACGAAGCGGACAAACTGGAGCTTACGCGGGTTCGGGTAGTTTTAGCAGTTGGGATAGTAAGCTTACTTTTTAGGTTACTCCGCGTTGCTGTCACCAGACCGATTCGTTTCCTGCAGGCTTTGTGGCTAACGCTCAGGCTCGGCTGGTGTTCAGAGCGAGGCGTTTTGCGTCATCTAGCCTACTTAGCTGAGGCTTGCATTCTGCTACGTTGGTTCTCAGATTCGGACGTAGCGCATGTTCATGCTCACTTCGGGACGAATTCAACTACGGTGGCGATGTTGTGTCGCGCGATTGGTGGGCCACCCTACAGCTTCACCGTTCATGGTCCAGAAGAGTTCGATAAAGTCAAGGCTATCGCCTTGGTAGAAAAAGTTGAGCGGGCTGCTTTTGTGGTTACAGTTAGCTGCTTCGGCAAAAGTCAACTTTACCGCTGGTGCGAACAGGAGCAATGGTCAAAAATCCATGTAGTTCATTGTGGCGTAGACGATGGATTTCTGGCTCAGCCATCTATCGCTGTAGAGGCTGAGCCGCGCTTAGTATGTGTTGGCAGGCTTTGCGAAGCGAAGGGGCATCTAGTTCTACTAGAAGCCGTGGGTCAGTTAGCAACCGAGGGCTTGCAGTTTAAGCTAGTGTTGGTAGGCGATGGACCCCTACGGGCTGAGATCGAGGCTTTGAGCGCACGGCTGGGTCTGCAAAATTATGTGGAAGTGCTCGGCTGGGCTAGCAATTCTGAGGTTCGTCAACACATCTTAGCTTCACGGGCGATGGTGCTGCCCAGCTTCGCTGAAGGTTTACCAGTAGTGCTGATGGAGGCGCTAGCACTGGGTCGTCCAGTCATCAGCACTTATGTTGCCGGGATTCCTGAGCTGGTGGAGCCGGGCGTCTGCGGTTGGCTAGTCCCGCCTGGCTCAATTGAAGCGTTGACGGCGGCGATACGTGTAGCATTGCAGTTACCAGTGGAAAAGTTGGAACAGATGGGCGCTTCGGGTGCTGAGCGGGTTGCTCAAAGACATGATGCCGCTATAGAGGCTAGCTTCTTAGCGGCACTGTTTCGGTCTAGTATCGAGAAATCACAGAACCAAGCAGTTGGTGTACCGCTGGCTGTTCACTATGCTGGCATCGATAAGTCATGACATCACTGAAGAAGCTTGCTATCCGTGGGACGGTGTGGACCATCGCTGGCTATGGATCAAGCCAAATCCTGAGACTCGGCAGTAACCTGATTCTGACTCGCCTGCTGTTCCCAAAATTATTCGGCCTCATGGCCTTGGTCAACATCTTCATAATCGGCCTACACCTTTTTTCGGACATCGGAATTGGTCCGAACATCATTCAGAATAAACGTGGGGATGACCCAGCTTTTCTCAACACTGCCTGGACCTTGCAGGTCATTCGCGGTATTGGTTTGTGGTTTTGTTGCGTGTTGATCGCCTGGCCCCTCGCCAAGTTCTACGGACAGCCTCAGTTCCTATGGCTGATCCCGGTAGTTGGTCTAAGCACGATCATCTCTGGGTTCAACTCCACCGCTCTGTTCACACTCAACCGCCACATGGCAATTGGTCAGTTGGCAATTTTTGAGTTAGGGGGACAGGCTAGCTCCACCCTAGTGATGCTTGTCTGGGCCTGGTTCAGTCAGACAATTTGGGCGCTCGTGATGGGGAGCCTTGTATCGGCTTCAGTCTTGATGATCTGGAGCCATCGGTTGATTCCCGGCTCGTCTAACCGCTTTGCCTGGGATCAAGAGGCAGTCAACGCTATTTTTTCCTTGGGTAAGTGGATATTTATTTCGACTGCTGTAACATTTCTGGGTATGCAAGCTGACAGACTCATTTTGGGCAAATTGATTTCATTTGAGCTGTTAGGTATTTATGGTATTGCCTTGGCGCTCGCTGAGATGCCGCGGGGAGTGATTGGGGCAATCAGCAGCAAGGTAATTCTTCCGGTTGTTGCGAAGCTTGCCCACCTTCCTCGTGAAACCTTTCGCGCCAAGATTTTGCACAACCGTCGGTTTATCCTTGTTGCCTCGGCATTAATCTTGGCAGTGCTGGTTAGCTTTGGGGATATGCTGATTTTGGCCTTGTATGATACGAGATACACTCAGGCTGCTTGGATGCTGCCAATCTTGGCTCTAGGCATATGGCCTAGCTTGCTGTTCGAGACGCTTCGCCAATCCCTTGTGGCGATTGGGAAGCCTAACTATGAAGCCTACGGTCAGCTGCTCAAATGTCTTACTGTTTGCATTGGATTACCAGTTGGTTTCTACCTCATGGGTCTTCCTGGGGCTGTGATAGTAGTTGCGCTCAATGATCTTCCTCTCTATGGGGTAGTGGCTTATGGTCTTGGGCGTGAAGGACTTGGTAGTGTAAAACAGGATATCAAGGCTACTGCAATACTGTTTACGCTACTCACTTTAGCGATAATTGGTCGAGTTATTTTTGGTTTTGGACTTCCCATAAGTGGGATCTTGGCTGTTCCCGTATGGTGATAATTTAAGCTAATCGGAAGTCAAAATAAAATGGGGACGATGTTAATATTTAAAGAAACAAATGAGGACGCTATGAATAAAAGCTTGAGTTTTTGTCTCGATCCAGATTACTTAAATAATTTGGCTATTAAGTATCGCGAAGCATACTCTCAAGGCAAGCCATTTCCACATATCACAATCGATAATTTTTTGCCGGAATCATTATTAAACAATATACTCAATGAGTTTCCGAAAGTAGGCTCAATTGATTGGAAAAATTTTGATGCTCCTGCTGAAAAAAAGCTGGCGTCCAAGCATGAACTGCAAATGGGAGACGCGACACGCCTTCTCCTCTATCAATTGAACTCTTCAGTTTTCATTGAATTTTTAGAGAAACTGACAGGTATTGATGGAATTATACCTGATCCCCACTTTGAGGGCGGTGGTCTTCATCAGATAGAAAGAGGTGGGTACTTGAAAATGCATGTAGATTTTAATCGGCATAACAGACTACGCCTTGATCGCCGCTTAAATATTTTAATATATCTCAACAAAAATTGGAAAGAAGAATATGGAGGTCATCTAGAATTGTGGGACAAGGATATGACTCGGTGTGAAACGAAGGTACTCCCAATCTTTAATCGATGTTTCATATTCAATACTACGGACTTTTCATATCACGGACATCCGGAGCCATTGACTTGTCCAGAGGGAGAGACGCGGAAGTCATTGGCGCTTTACTACTACAGCAATGGACGACCAAAGGAAGAAATTTCTAGTTCTCATTCCACCGTGTTCCAGGCTCGAGTAGGAGAAAAATTTCTGCCAGAAAAATCCTCACATATTACAGTCAAAACGGTTTTGAAAAAGGTAGTTCCTCCTATTTTGATTGATGCACAGAAATACCTAAGGAATAGGCATTAATTATATATACCGATATCACAAAGGCCGCTACTTACTTGACTAATTACCAGCAGTATAGGCAACTAGGGAAAACTCAGTTACCTATTCGCCTAAAGTAAAGCTCATGAGTCCTCTAGTATACGTCGTGATGTTCGGCTGGATCCCAGCTGTACTCTATCTATTTAAGTGGTTGCCACCTCAGCGAGCAGCTATTGTCAGTTTCATTACAGCGTGGCTATTCCTGCCGCAAGCAGAGTTTACACAGTTACCGGGTCTCGACTACACCAAAATGTCGGCGACTTGTTTCAATGTTTTATTGGCGGCTATTGTATTTGATACCAAACGCTTCAGTTCGTTTAAGCCCAGTTGGCTTGACCTGCCGATGTTGGTTTGGTGCGTATGCCCCTATGCATCATCAATAAGTAATGACTTGGGTTGGTACGATGGGTTAGCAGCCGTTTTTGCGCAAACTGTGACTTGGGGATTGCCTTATTTCCTGGGTAGATTGTATCTCAATGACTTGGATGGGTTGCGCAAGTTGGCTATTGGCATTTGCATCGGCGGGTTGCTCTACATTCCTTTCTGCCTGATTGAACTCATAATCAGCCCGCAGTTGCACCGGTTAGTTTACGGCTTCTATGTGCGTACTGATTTTAGCCAAACACTCCGATACGGAGGATATAGACCAACGGTTTTTATGGAACACGGCCTCATGGTTGGCGCGTGGATGATGGCTGCTGCGCTGCTCGGTGTTTGGTTGTGGAAGGCTGGCCTCATTAAGCAAATCTGGGGCATTCCAATCAAGTGGCTTGTGGGGGCATTGCTGGTAGCAGTTGTCTTGGTAAAATCTACAGGCGCATGGGTTTTGCTGGCAATGGGGATTGTCATCTTGTTCTCTGCCAAGTCGTTTCGTACCTCTTTGCTGCTGTTAGTTTTGAGCATAGTCATCTCGTTCGGCCTTAGCGCATGGATTTTGCTGGCAATGGGGATTGTCATCTTGTTCATTGCTAACCGGTTTCGTACCTCTGTGCTGATGTTGGTTCTGCTCATGACCATCTCGTCATATCTATATGTTGGAGTGACCGGAAACTTTTCTGGCGATCAAATTGTCTCTGTTGTGTCCACAGTTTTCGGTGAAGACCGAGCTGGCTCTTTAAAGTTTAGATTTGATAATGAAAAGATCCTCTCGGATAAAGCGCGGCAGAAAATGATTTTTGGGTGGGGAGGATGGGGACGAAGCCGTGTGTTTAACGAATTGAGAAAGGATATCTCGGTCACCGACAGTTTGTGGATTATTACGTTTGGCACTCAAGGTGCAGTCGGCGTAATTAGTTTAACGGTATTCATGTTATTGCCGGTGCTTGGGTTTGTGCTACGTTATCCAGTCAATCTGTGGACTAACCGCAAAGTGGCACCTGCTGCTGCTCTGGCAGTGCTTTTAGCTTTGTACATGGTGGACTGTCTTCTGAATGCCATGATTAACCCTATCTACACGCTCATGTGTGGAGGCATTACAGGGCTTCTGCTAAACCAGACAAAAACCAGTAAGGCTAGGGGCATTCGTTTGTCGACCGCAGAGCGATACCTGGTTCAATAGAGGCAGCACTAGTATAATTGGCTTGCCCCAAGTAAATCTGATCGGCAGGAAAGCTAGCCAGGTGAAGACCGATAAAAGGCATTACATCCACAGAACGGAGAAAACGCTGTCGCTATGCGCGCCCTGATCCTCGCTGATGATTGCAATCCTAACTGGCCTTCTTTGCCCGCTGTCGGGTACAAATTTGTCCGCGCCATCGCGAATTACGTCGATGTTGTGGTTGTAACCCAAGTTCGGAATAAGCCGAACATTGACCGAGCCGGAATGGGCAAAGCCGAGGTCGTTTATATAGATACAGAGAAGATCGCTGCCCCCATTTACAACCTAACAGCCGCTCTTCGTGGCGGTACGAACACTGGCTGGACAATTCAAATGGCGATGGCTTATCCCAGCTATCTGGCCTTCGAGTGGGCCGCCTGGAAACGCTTTCAGCGGGATTTGCAAAATGGGCGCTTTGATGTAGTTCACCGCATCACCCCGATGTCGCCAACGTTGCCCAGTCCAATGGCCAAATGGAGCCCAGTTCCATTCTTGCTCGGGCCGATTAACGGCGGCCTGCCTTGGCCTAAGCATTTCACGACTGAGTTGAGTCGCGAGCGCGAGTGGCTGAGCTACTTCCGCAATGCTTATAAATTGATGCCCTACTATAGATCAACGTATGCCTGTTCAACTGCCATCCTTGCCGCGTTCGAGCACACCATCACCGACTTGCCGGTTGCCGTGAAATCGAAGACTATCAACTTTCCCGAAGTTGGTGTTGATCCAGACCTGTTTACCCTGCCAATCAGATCCAATCGGAGGCAGATGACAATCTTGTTTGTTGGGAGGCTGGTTCCTTACAAGTTGCCTGAAGTCGTCGTTCGCGCTTTCGCTGCCAGTGAAATCCTGCGGCAGCACAGGTTGCTCATCGTTGGTGAAGGGCCTGAGCGCCCCAGACTTGAGCGGATTGTTGAAGAACACAATCTAGACGTCGGGTGCGTTGAGCTTACTGGTCAAAAATCCCAAGCCGAGGTCGGAGAACTGATGCGCCAAGCTGAGATTTTGGCGTTTCCTTCGATTCGTGAACTGGGGGCTGGGGTAGTTGTTGAGGCAATGGCGTGCGGCATGGCTTGCGTTGTGGTCGACTACGGCGGACCTGCTATGCTCGTGCAGCAGGAGCGCGGAATTAAAATCCCCATAGGGAACTTCGACCATCTCGTGAGGCGTTTTACGGAAGAACTCGAACAGCTCGTCACAGATCCCGACCGCGTCGCACACCTAGGAGCATCGGCACACGACCACGCCATAACCCACTACTCCTGGGATGTCAAAGCTCAGAAGATGGTGGAAATCTACAATTGGGTCACCAGTCGTCGGGAGGCAAAACCCAATTTCTGGGATTGCTAAATTCCTCCCCGCCTGACCTAGTGTGAGTCTCCAGTGTGCGCATTGAATGTTTTAACCTCGTTGTTTATGACTACCCAAAAAGGTATGCTACTCGTTCTGCCCGTTCCTTTTCGAGCCAAAGGGAACCAACTGTTTTTTGAGTCGCAGGCTTGCAACGGCTTAGAGCGGTGGGCAGATAACTTTGAGTCGGTCGTCGTGGCTGCACCGGTCATGCCCGAGTCACTAGCCGAACAGGACAAAACGATGACTTGGCGTAACACAGCGACGTTAGCCAATCCCAAGCGATTCGACCTGGTGCCACTGCCATGGGCTTATTCATTATTGAAATTCCTTTCTTGTTATAGTTCGGTACGGGCATCTCTGGCGGCATTAATCTCTCGCTGCCGTTACCTGCAATTTGCAATTGGCGGATTGTTTGGTGACTGGGCTGCAGTTGCTGCGCTGGAAGCTCATAAACAGGGCAGAGCGTATGCTGTCCACACTGATCGTGTTGAACATGAGGTCATTTTACAAGTAACTAGGGGAGCAAGACTACGAACCCGGATGAAGGCGAGAGTCCTTGCACCTCTAATGGCTAGCTACCACAAATGGATTATTAAGAATTGCGCCCTCGGTTTGTGGCATGGTGAAGATTGCTATTCGGCTTACAGTCCCTTTTGCGATCGCAGCTATCTGATTCACGACATCCACACTAAGCCTTCAGATAGTATTAGCGATATAGAGGTTTCTGAAAAAATCAAGCGTGCAAAGAACGATCAGACAATCCGCATCTGTTACGCAGGACGGATAGATCCGATGAAAGCTCCGATAGACTGGGTTCAAGCAATAGGAAGGGCTCGAGATTTGGGTGTTAACCTGCACGCAACTTGGATGGGTGACGGGGTTTTGTTAGATGCAATGAAAGCAACGATTGCAAACCGGGGTCTGAATTCTTCTATCGAGCTGATTGGATTTGAGGGAGACCGAGATAAATTGCTGAAAAGAATACGGGAATCTCACATTATGCTCTTCACCCATATCACTCAGGAATCGCCGCGTTGCCTGATCGAGTCGCTAGTCTGCGGAACACCTATTATTGGCTATCAAAGTAGGTATCCCGAGGATCTCGTTAAAGACTTTGGTGGTGGCATGTTCGTGCCCATGAAGGATTGGAAACAACTCGGCGATCTTCTAAGCACTTTGTCGAAAGATCGACAACGCTTGTCACAGCTGATCCTCCAGGCTGGCGAGAACGGCACTAGATTCAATGATGAGGCGGTTTTTCATGAGCGTAGTGAGTTGATCAAAAAGGTATTGTTGACATAG
>QQTW01002064.1_pt1 | contig 14428 bp, 13 predicted proteins | sample 1904831 | NCBI WGS metagenome assembly QQTW01 (sample SAMN09435610, study PRJNA476489) | Subsurface metagenome, whole genome shotgun sequencing project. | reverse complement strand
ACGTGGACAACTACAAATGTCTGGTGAATTTCGAATACAAACCCAAGCCAATGGAACTGATTATCGGCGGCAACGGCAGCGGAAAAACGACTGTTTTCGAGGCGTTGGATAAAGTTCGTCAACTATTGACGGAAAAAGCTGATGCCAAGGAATTATTTCGGACAAAATATTCTACGAAATGGAGTAGCAATCCTATCCAAACCTTCGAAATTGAAATCAGAGTGAATGGGATTCAACTCAAGTATCGAATAGAAATAAATTTATATTCAAATGAACGTAGGATAGAAAGTGAAACGATGTGGCGCGATGGATTGAAAGTTGCATATAGCGAATGGAAAAAGGACGAGGATTTGCCATTGGGTGAAGATGAATTTGATGATAGTGATCCATTCGATAGTCATGATGGAGAAACGCGCTTTATCGTCAGGCCAAATATAAAGATCCCGCTTTCCAATCCTAATCAGTCAATGTTCAGTGGATACCTTCAGAGCATTGGTGTAATTGACCTCAGTAAATTTGCCTTTTTTAAGTTAAACCCACCGTTAATTTTGGATAGTATAGGTCGAATTCATCCACGTTTATTCCTCAACGGTGATAATTTTGGCTCTTACTACCTCTACACTCTGCAACAAAAGCAGGGAAGAATGTTCGACGTTATTTCACATCTTAGGGAAGTTCTGCCCGGCTTCGATTCGTTCTTCGTTGAGGAAGATTTTGAGGAAGGGCGTCGTGAGTTGAACGTGAATTTTAAAAATATTGGTGATGCCAAAACTAAAAAAGCTGGTGAATCCAAGTTCTCTTTCGACGAATTATCCGATGGCCAACGCGCACTCATCGTGCTTTACACCTTGGTTTTGTGCGAGGTGGACGCGGGCAAAACAATCGTCATTGACGAGCCAGAAAACTACATTGGTTTGCGCGAATTGCAGCCGCTGATTTTGCTGATGGAAGAGCGGGTTCGGGAGACGGGCGGGCAGATTTTGCTGATTTCTCACAACCGCGAGTTCATCAATATGCTGACTGACCGGGGCATTTGCACTCGCTTTTACCGCGAAAACAACGGGCACACTCGCCTCGCCGCGTTCAATCCCGATTCCGAGTTGGCGCCCGCCGAAATCGTGGCTTCGGGAATGGAAGACGATGAGTAATTTGGTTTCCATCCGATTGCTTTGCGAGGACATCGCGCACGAGAAGTTTATCCAGGCTTTTCTGCGCAAAAAGGGCCGCTTTGCGGTTCGCGCTTATCCCGATTCCTATCGCAGTCACGAGAAGGGCGGCGAGAAACCCAACAACGGTTTCGTGTTGAGTAACGCCGCCAAGGAAGTCAAAGTCGCGCGCAAAGTGCCGCCCAAACGGGCACTAATCATTGTGGTGGATGGAGACGAAAGAGGCGCGGCCAGTCGCTTGGGCCACCTCGCTCAATTGCTGAAGGAACAAGAACAGGAAGCGTTGAAGAGTGGCGAGCGAATCACCACCGTGATTCCCTGCCGCAACATCGAAACCTGGATTCACCATTTCAACGGCGAAGCGGTCAACGAGACAGACACGTATTCCAAAAATAAATTCCGGATTGACGATGCCGCTCAATCTTTTGCCGATTTCGTCGCCGATGGCACATCGCCTCCGGTGCCCGATTTACCCGCGCTCAACGCGGCGAGAGAGGAGCTTCGCCGTTTGCACGATTTGATGAAACAAGAGGCGTGAGCGGGGTCTCATCGCATTGTTTAAGCGCGTTTTCCCCGGCGCTGGGCGGCTTGCGTCGAAGCTGCGCGGGCGTGGGGCGGCGCTTTCTATCTCAGAAATGAGCATCCGAAACGGGCGCGCGGTGCGCTTATCTCGTTGAGTTTTCCTATGCACGCGATTTTGCTTTTTTCTCATGGCTCGGTTTTGTGCGGCGCGGGCCAGACTTTGTTCGATCTCGCCAGGCGCATGGAAGCGCGCGGCGATGCGCCGATTGTTGAGGCGGGATTTCTCAATTATTCGCAGCCGACGTTTGAGGAAGCGTTCGAGAAGTGCGTGTCGCGCGGGGCGACGAAAGTGATTATCGCGCCTTATTTTTTGATCGCGGGCTATTTCGGGGATGTGGAAGAGTTTGCGCAGGGGGCGCGTCACTTCCTCGTCGTAGGGGTAGGCGCCGTCGCCCGCGATTTTGATGTCGCGCACCGTCGGCTTGATTTTTTGCAGCGTTTCCTTGCCTTTGGCGCGGTCGGTTTGCGAAGTCACCTGGTTCGAGGGGTGCGCCAAAACCGCGGCGCGCCACGCATCGTAGGCGCTTTGCAGGGTCGCGATTTTGGCGGGCGTCACGCCGCGCAGCGTGTCGGTTTCGAGGTTTTTCAGAATCGTGGTCGCCATGTTTTCGAGTTGGGTTTCGTCCTGATCCAAATCCTGGCCGATGTAATAGCGGCGCTGGTCGGCGGCGCTGCTGGGATAGGAGAGCCGCGCGCCGGTTTGAACCGGGCGAATCGCGGCTTCGAGGGCATCTTCGAGCGCGTCTTTGGCGGCGGTTCCGGCCTGCGAGCTTTGCGCGCTGCTCGAGGCGATGCCGAAAAAGCCTCTGGCGAGCGCGATATTGGCTTCGAGCGCGGTCACCATCGCGGGCGTGATCTCGTATTCGGCGAGCATGGGCGCAAATCGCGCGTCGCGCGCGGTGACGACCAGATCGTCGGCCTCGGCGAGGAGCGCCACGACGCTGCGGTTGAAGGCGGCGCGCGGCAAACGGGGTTTGGCCGGAAGGGGCGCTGGAGTCGGCGCTGGGTCGGTGGATGCGGCGGTTGTGCCGTCGGGTGCGAAGAAAAATTTCACGAAAAGTGTCCTTACGAGCGGGATTTTGCGGCGGAAACACCCGCAATTGTCCCTAATTCGAGGCAGGTCGGCCATAAATGATGGCAGGTCGGCGCTATTTGAGGGGTCGAAACGATAAATGATGTCAGGTCGGAGGTAATTGGTGGCAAGTCGGCGATATTTAAGGGGTCGGGGCGATAAATGATGGCAGGTCGGCGATATTTGAGGGGTCGGTGCAATAATTGGTGGCAGGTCGGCGATATTTGAGGGGTTGTCGGCGTGAAATGAGCGGCTCGGCTACTTGCTAAAAACCCGCACGTAATCGACTTCCAACTTGGCCGGAAAGGTGGTTTTCGAGGGGTTGCCGCCGTTTTGTCCGCCGACGGCGAGGTTGAGCAAAATGGTTTGCGGCGCGCGAAACGGGTTTTTCGCTTCGGCATCACCGTTTGTGGTTTGACTCAAATCCTGGGTGTTGAGAACTTCGCCATCGACCGAAATCGTCATTCGGTTTTGGTCCCAGTCGAGGCGCCAGATGTGGAATTTGCTCGTCCAGTTCGGGTCGCCAAATGCCGCAATCGGCTTCGCTTTGGCGTTCCACTTCGCGTTCCAGCGGCGATTCGTGCCCCACGCGAAGTTCGCCAGCACCTGGCCGCGGTAACTTTCCATGATGTCGATTTCGCCGCCGCCGGGCCATTCGCCGTTTTGCCCGACGGTCCAGAACGCGGGCCAGAGGCCCTCGCGGGCGTCGATGCGGGCGCGCATCTCGAAGCGGCCATATTGCCACGCGCCGCCTTTGGGCCCGGTGACGAGGCTCGACGAGGTGTATTCGATAGTTTCGCGGTTGGTTCGCCAATCCGAACTGCCGGGCTTGAAGTTTGGATTGGGACGGCGCTCGCGGCGCGCTTCGATAGTCAAAAATCCGTCTTTCACCGTCGCGTTTTCGCTTCCATACCATTGCGCTTCTTCGTTGCGCGCGAAACCGCGCTCGAAGCTCCACTTTCGCGGGTCGGGCGCGCCGTCGCGGTTGAATTCGTCGGCCCAGACGAGTTTCAGGCCGCCGGGCGATTGAATCGGCGCATCGGCGGCACCCGCGGCGCTGGCCCCCTGCAAAAAACCCAACGCGGCGAGCGCGTTGGGTAGGTAATGAGCTTTTCGCATCGCGGTTTAGAGCGCGTTGGAGCGAAAAAGAGTCGATTTGCTGCGGGGAGCGAAAAAGTTGGACTGGCCAGTTCAACCGCGGGCGCGGCGCAACTGCTCGTATTTGTGGAAAATCACGTTGCCGCCGCCGGGACAACCTGCGGGGATTTTGCCGCCACAGGCATTGAAATCGGCGCGCGAAATCGGGATGCCGCCAATGGTGCCGTATTCGCCGTGAGGTTGCTGGCTTTCGCTCCACGCGGCGAGGCTCCAAAACAGCGAGCCGAAAAACAAGAAAACGCCCAGTCCCAACAGCGTCCACGCCGCACCGCGCGAAGCGTTGCGCGGCAGGGTTTCCGGCGGCGCGTTCAAATCGTGCCAGGCGCGGTAAATCCACACCGCAGACATCGCCCCGAAAATCCAGAACATGGTGAATCTCCCTTTAAAATAGGTTGATCGCGTCGCCAAATCGCAAAAAATAGCCCGCGATTCAATGAATCACGGGCCCATCTTTCTTAGTGGCCTTCCATGTCGCCATAGAGGGTTTGGATGTAGTTGATTTGCGCGAAACGCGAAATATAGGCGCGATACGCCATCATCGCCCAGCCCGTGAGCGGCAGCGTCAGGGCAAAGTCCGGCCTCATCGGGATGGACAAGGGGCGGGCGAGTTCTTCGTCGGACATCGCTTCGATGGCGCTCGCGAGGTTTTGGTGGTTGGCTTCGAGGTGCTGCATCACGTCGTCGCGGCTCCAGGCGGCGCGCTCGGCGGACATTTTGGCGAAGGTTTCGCGCATCGCTGGCGGGGTCGCGCCGGGCGCGAGTTGCAAAAGTTGCAGCGCCAAAAGCGGCGTCTGGGCGGCGTCTCCGGCGAGGTCGATGGCCGAGCGGCCTTGATCGAGCGGGCGCCAGTTGAGTTTGTCGTCGGGCACGGCGGCAAAAGTGCGGGCGAGGCCGTCTTTGCCCGCTTCGAGGGTGGCGAGGAGGATTTCTTTGTTCATGAGGATTGGTGGGTGTCGCAGGGGCGTAGCGTGCCACGCCCCTACGGGTTCAGTTGCGCGCGGCTAAAACGTAGTCATTGACGCTGCGCACGCCGACGATTTTATCGGCTTTGCGGCTTTGCAGCGCGATGAGAAGCGCCGCCGCCGTGTCCAAACTGGTCAAACACGGCACGCCGTTTTCGACGGCGGCGCGGCGGATTCGCAGGCCGTCGCGTTCGGGCGTGCGCCCGCGTTCGGGCGTGTTGAGCAGCAAATCGACCTTTTGCGCGGTGAGTAATTCCATCAGATTCGGCTGCGCTTCGCGGATTTTGGAGACGATTTCGCACGGGACGCCGTGGCGCGAAAGCGTGGCTGCCGTGCCCGTCGTCGCGTAGATTTTGTAGCCCAAATCGGCGAAACCGCGCACAATCGGGGCGCCTTCTTCCTTGTTGTGATCCGCCAGGGTGACCAGAATCGCGCCCTCGCCGCGCTCGCTTTCCGGGAGCGGAATATCGTAGCCGCTCGCGACCATCGCTTTATACAAAGCGCGCGGAAAGTTGTTGTCCACGCCCATGATTTCGCCCGTCGATTTCATTTCCGGGCCCAAATCGGTATCGACTTCGGTCAATTTCTGGAAAGAAAAGACCGGCGCTTTGACCGCGACTTGCCCCGACAGCGGATGCAGACCGGATTTGTAGCCCATGTCGGCGAGCTTTTCGCCGAGCAAAACGCGGGTCGCCAGATCGACCATTTTGACGCCGGTGATTTTGCTCAAATACGGCACCGTGCGGCTCGCGCGCGGGTTGACTTCGATGATATACGCCTGCTCGCCTTCGATGACGTATTGGATGTTCATCAAACCGCTGATTTTGAGTTTGCGCGCGACGCGAATCGCGTAATCCTCGATCTGAGCGATGACTTTGGCGCTCAAAGTTTGCGGCGGATAAACCGCCATCGAATCGCCCGAATGCACGCCCGCGCGCTCGATGTGCTCCATGATGCCGGGCAAAAGACAGGTGTCGCCGTCGGAAATCACATCGACTTCGGCTTCTTTGCCGACCATGTATTTATCGACCAGAATCGGCTTATCGGGCGCCATTTCGGTCGAAGTGCGCATATAAGAGCGCAAATCGTCCTCGTTATAAACGATTTCCATCGCGCGCCCACCCAAAACGTAGCTTGGACGCACTAAAACCGGATAACCGATTTCATCGGCGACCGAAACGGCGGCTTCGAGCGAGGTGACGGCTTTTCCGGCGGGTTTGGGAATGCCGAGTTCGGTCAGCATCCGGTCGAAGCGGTCGCGGTCTTCGGCGAGGTCGATGGAGTCGTTGGAGGTGCCCAGAATCGGCACGCCCGCGCGATGCAGCGGCCCGGCGAGGTTGATGGCGGTTTGCCCGCCGAACTGCACCACGACGCCGAGCGGATTTTCGCGGTCGATGATGTTGAGCACGTCTTCGAGCGTCAAAGGCTCGAAATACAAGCGGTCGGACACGTCGAAATCGGTCGAGACGGTTTCGGGATTGTTGTTGATCACAATCGCCTCGTAACCCGCCGCGCGCACCGCCATTGTGCAGTGAACGCCCGCATAATCGAATTCGATGCCCTGCCCGATCCGAATCGGCCCGGAGCCGAGAATGATGACTTTTTGTTTATCGCCCATTTGGTTAACCGGGGAAATTTTAACGGACGGCGCAACAAAAAACCGCGTTTCAGGCAGAAACGCGGTTTTTGTGGGGGTCTTCAGGGTCAAAATCGGCCCGCTAATGCGGCGCGGGCCGCACCTCGCGCGCCAAACCTTCGATCATCTCGAACAACTGGTCGAACTCAATCGGTTTGGTCAGGTGCGCATCATATCCGGCGTCGCGGGCGCGGCCATCTTCGGTTTGCGAATCATAACCCGACAGCGCAATCGATTTGAAGGGCGCCAGACCGTCTTTGGCGCGCAAATTCTGCATCAACTGGTAGCCGTCCATGCCAGGCATCCCGATGTCCGACACCACGATGTGCGGGCAAAAATCGGGCGCCAAAAGCATCGCCTGGTCGCCCGAATCGGCGGTTTTCACCGCATATTGGCGCCGCTGCATCATCAAATCGAGCATGAGCAGCAAATCGGGATGGTCGTCCACAATCAGAACGCGCAGGGAAGAAGAAAAATCGGAGTTGCACATAAATCCGCTCTGGGTTTACAGTTCAAGCGGTCGCTTGGGAAACGACGAATTTGGGATGACAATTAGGCCGCAACAGGCGCGTGGCGTTCGAGCAAACCTTCGATTAAGTCGTCGGTTTCGATGCCTTCGGCCTGCCCTTCGAACGAAAGTATAATGCGGTGCCGCAGCGCCGGACGCGCCACAAAATCAATGTCTTCAAACGAAGTATTGAAGCGGCCCTGTAACAAAGCGCGCACTTTGGCCGCCAAAATCAGGGCCTGCGCGCCGCGCGGCGAGGAGCCGTAACGCACATAATTTTTGACATCTTCGGTCGCGAATTCGGTGTCGGGATGCGTCCCCAAAACGAGCTGAATCGCGTGCTCTTGAACGTGCGGCGCAACGGGAACTTCGCGCACGAGTTGGCGCAGCTTCAAAATTTCCTCGGCGCCAATCACCGGCTGCGGCATGTCGTCGAAACCGGTCGTGGTGCGATTCAAAATCTCCATCAAATCGTCGGATGTCGGAAAGTAGACCTTCAATTTGAACAAAAAGCGGTCGAGCTGCGCTTCGGGAAGCGGATAAGTGCCTTCCTGCTCGACCGGGTTTTGCGTCGCCAAAACGATATAAGGCTCTTCGAGTTTGTAAGTCGTGCCCGCGACGGTGACCGAGCGTTCCTGCATCGCTTCGAGCAGAGCCGACTGCGTTTTGGGCGTGGCGCGGTTGATTTCGTCGGCGAGCAGGATATGGGTGAAGACCGGGCCGCGCTGAAACTGAAATTCGCGGCGACCCTCGGCGGTTTCGGCCAGGATATTGGTGCCGGTCACGTCGGCGGGCATCAAGTCGGGCGTGAACTGAATGCGCGAGAAATCGAGGCCCAGACTGCCCGAAAGCGCGCGCACCATGAGCGTTTTGCCAAGGCCGGGCACGCCTTCGAGCAGAACGTGCCCGCCCGCCATCAGGCCCATCAAAACGCCCTCGACGATCATGTCTTGGCCGACCAGAACGCGGCCCATCTGCGCTTTGATGGCGTTCATGCGGCTTTGAAAATGGGAAACGGCGGCCTGGGCGTTAAAAGTGGGTTCGGTCATAAAATTGGATTCAGGCTCCGGGTGACACCCCGCAGCCCAGAGTGGGTCGCGAAACGTTCCGGGCTACAGCCCGAACGCTAAATTGGATTCGATTTGCCTTTCGGGTAACACCCCGAAGCCCGAAACCGGCTCCCCAACGCTTCGGGTAACACCCCGAAAGCCAAAGTCAGTTGGTTTTGGTCTTCGGGTAACAACCCGGAAGCTAAATTGGAGCGGTTTTAGCGTTCGGGCTCCAACCCGAAGCGTTGGGGAGCCGATTTGGAAAGCTCGGCGGGCTTAAGGATGCCCCATCACGGCTTGATGCTCTCGAAATAATCTTTCACCGGCTGTTTGTAGGCGGGCGGCACGCTTTCGCGCCCGACGGCTTCCTCGGCGTCGCGCTTATACGATTCGTAGACCTCGTAATAGGGCGTTCTGACTTGCCCGCCCTGCGCTTCGCCCTTGGTCGGCATCTGCTCGATTTCGCCGTTGCCGCCCCATTTGCCTTTCACGCGGTCGATTTTGGCGCGAGGCCGCGGCAAACGGTCGCTCCACACGTCGGCATAGCGCCGTTTGTCGCCGGTCCGCGCGCTTTTCTTGTTGGAAACGCCGCCACCCGAGCGTTTGCCGCCCGCGTTGTTGCGCGGGCCAAGTCCCGCTCCGCCGCCCACCAAACCGCGCGGATCGGTAGACACCAAATCCTTGCCCGGCGTCATGCTCTGGCGGCAATCGGCGCCCGGCGGACAGTTGCCCGAACCGGCTTTGAGGTTCATCGTGCTCGGCTTGCCCTGCTTGAACTGGCCATTTCCCGAACTGCCGGTCTGACTTTCGGCTTCGCGCAGTTTGGCCATCATTTCCTGCATGTTCTGCGAGTTGCCGTTGCTCGATTGGCCCTGACGAATGCCGTTGGCCATGTCGCGAAGCGCTTCGGATGCGCTCTGACCCTCGCCAGGTTGCTGTTGCTGACCTTGCTGCGCTTGCCCTTGCTGGCCGCCCTGTTGCTGTTGATCGCCGCTTTTCTGGCCCTGTTGCTGCTGGCCGGCCTGGTTCTGCTGCGACTGCTGGCTTTCGCCTTTTGGCGACTGCTTCTGCTGATTCTGACCTTTGGGTCCGCTCTGATTGGGCTTCTGCTTTTCTTCGCCCTGAGGACTTTGGCCCTGCTGACTGGGGCTTTGCTCGCCCTGTTGCTGCTGCTTTTGTTGCTGCTGATTCTGCGGCGACTGCGGGCTCTGCGGCTGTTGCAACTGCTTGGCAGCCTGCTCCATTTGGTCCGCCGCTTTTTTGTTGGCCTCGCCGCCGCGCGCACGCAAATCGCGCGCGGTCTTTTCCAAATCTTTGGCGGCTTTTTGCTTTTCCGCCTCGGAAACCGCGCCTTTTTCCAGTTCCTCGGCCAACTTTTCCAGCGATTTGGCGGCTTCTTCGGCCTTGTTGTCGCCGAGTTGCTCTTGAACTTTGCGCCCGACCTGCGATTGCAGCGGCGCATCGCGCAGCGCCTCGGCGATTTGCGCCGCGCCCTCGCTTTTCGATTTGTTGGATTTCGCTTTGGCCTTTTGCAACTGCTGCTTCAAATCGCCAAGCTCGGTCAAAGCCGCGCGCTTGGTCATGCGCCCGCGCACCATTTTCTGCCCCAACTGTTGCAGTTTTTTGGCGAGTTGGCGCTCTTCTTCGGCCTTGGGCTGCGCGGTTTTTTGAACCGTTTTCGCAACCGTCACCAACTTCTCGCCCGCCGCCTGCATCGCCGCGACCTGCAGTTTTTGCGCGGGCGTCTGAAAGAGCGGAAAGTCCGGCATCACCAGAAACCCGACCAAAAGCACGCTCAAAACGCCCAAAACTTGCGCGGTGCGGTCGAAACGCAGCGGATAAACGCGCTTGGGATCCAAACTTTGCGCTTTGGCACTCGCTTCATTGACCAGAGCCGGAACCAGTTCCGTTGCTGAAGCCGCGGGCGAAGTCGAGGTCGCAAATCGCGGGAAAAGCGCGCCGGTGAAACGCGCAAGCGGCGTTTTGGCGCTCACGATGCGGGTTTGACGCTGAATCTGCGCGGGCGCGACAAACGACAGGGCCGAACCCAAGCGATCATCCAAACCCAGCGCGCGGTCGGCATCGCAAGCCGCAACGAAGGTTCCGGCGCGCTGCGACAGTCCGTTTTTCAGGCCCCACAGTAAGGACGCGCCCACCATCGCGGCGGGCGCCCAAACCGGGCCATCGGGGATGATGTGGAGTTTGTAAAGCAGCGTCGAAAACGCGGCTAAACCGACGCCTGGAATCGCGGCGCGAATCAGGGCGCGGCTCAGTTTCTGGGTGTTGCGGCGACGCGCCAAAACCCCCAAACGCTCTTGCAGTGCGGCGCCCGATGTGCCTTGTGGGGCGCGGGACGGTGAAAAATCGGCGGTGGCCATAAAAACTCCCATTGGGACGCCAAAAGCAGCGGCGCGACCCACCTATAATTTAGCACAGCTTCGGGCGGTTTGAGACCATAATCAAACGCAAAAACGACGCGTCTTTATGACGCGCCGTTTTTGCTGATCGATTGGCTTAAGCCGAAGCTGCTGCGGTGTGATCCGCTTCGCCGCCGCCCGTCGCGGGCGTGGCGCCCGAGGCGAACTCGTCTTTGCCTTCCTGCACCACTTTCTTGAAGCGCAAAAGGTCTTCTTCGAGCTGCTTTTCCGGGTTGTTGAGCAGTTTGGCGACGGTTTCGCCCAAAACGCCCATAGGCGCTTTATATTCCAGCCCAACGGTAACCGAAGTGCGGCCTTCATCGAGCGCCTTGAAGACGGCGGCGCCATGAGTTTCGATGGTGCCTTCGGTGGACTGCCAGGAAATCTTCTTGTCCTCTTCCATGTAGAGCGTTTTGGCGTCCCATTCGACCGAAACGCCGAGCGGTCCTTTCATTTTCCAGTGGGTGAGTTCGGGCCCGATCACGCTGATCGATTCGATGTTTTCCATGAACTTGGGGAAGTTCTCGAAGTTCTTCCAAAACGAGAAGACCTTGTCGATGGGCGCGTTGACGATGATTTCTTTAGTGACGTTTGCCATAATTTGGATCCTTTTCAGACGCGCCTCACAAACGCAAAACGCATGCCTTTTGACCCAAAATTTCAAAAACAAAAAAGCGAACGTCTCAAAGGAGACGTTCGATTCGATTCTGAGCCAGGCTTAGAAGTTGAGATAAGAGCGCAGTTTGCGGTGCAACTGGTCTCGTCCGCGCGCCAGACGGCTTTTTACGGTTCCCGTTGGCACTTTGAGGATGCGCGCGATGTCATTGACTTCCATGCCCTGAAAATGGTGCATCACAATCACGGCTTTGTGATCGGTCGAAAGCGTCAAAACCGCTTCGCGCACCCGCGTTTGCAACTCATCAGTCGTCATCAATTCTTCGGGCAGTTTCCCGGCGTCAGGAAACTCCATCGGCTCGACATCGCCGTCATCATCGGCGCGCGGCGTGTCCATCGACTGAAAACGCACTCGCTTTTTACGCCGCGCGCGGTCACGGCACAAGTTGAGCGCGATGCGATACAGGTAGGTAGAAAACGCTTCGTCAGCGCGCAGAGTAGGAAGCGCATCGTGAAGGCGCATGAACACGTCTTGCGTCACATCCTGGGCGTCGTCAGGGTCACCGAGCATGCCATAAACCGCGTTATAAATGCGGCGATGGTAAAGCTGGTAAATCTCCTCGAAGGCTTTGAGGTCGCCTTCCTTGGCGCGCTGGAGCGTCGCCAGAAACGCCAATTTTTCGGCGGAAGGCGGCGCTTTAGTCGGGGGCGCATCGTTTTCTTCTTCGCCCTCGGCTTCGAGATCGCCTTCGGGCTCGGTCGAGGTGAAAACGTTGGTCACAACACCGGGCGCGGCAAAAGGCACCGCTTCGCCAGTTGGGGGCGCTTCGACCGCGCGCACATCGGCCAGGCCCAGCGGCGTGCCAAGCGCTGCGCCGCTCAAGCCATCGGCCATCGCCGCCATTTGAGCGCGCGCGGGTGCGGCCAACGAAGAAAGAAGCCGCGCGCTGCGTCCGGCGATGCCGGACGCGGCAGTGCCTGGCACCGCGACGCCGGACGCGGCAGTGGCCTCATTTTGGGAACGAGCCGACGAGGGCATTACCTCACCTGGTCTCAGCGAACTCGATGTCAACACCATTGGAACCTCAATTAAACGGTCGGCTATGCGAAAAACTCTGACGACTTCGCGGGGCGTTGCGGCCCTTCGGAAAGAGTCGTGCGGCGCGAAATCGCGAAAACAGCGAAAAACAACTAACAGGAAAACTGCCGCGTCAAAGTGGCCTGAACTCCAAAGTTATCCGAACTTCGAGGGGCAGAGCGAACCGAACGTGGCAAAACCGGCACTTCAATTTGGAAATGAGACTTTAGCAAGTTGAAGGCCCCAAAAACCGTGGAACCTCGCAAAATAGGAAGATTTTCCACAACACACCCATTGGGTTCTGCTACGCACACAGCCTGGGTGCCGGGTCGAAACAACGCGCCAAATGTGCCGCGCTCTGACTGCGAGCAGGTGCGCTGGCTTACGCTTTCTCGCCCAGTTCGCGCACCGATTTCTCGATGGAATCGAGTTTGGCCTCGCACGCCTCGATCAGCCTTTCGGCCCGCTCAAGCGGCGTCAAATTGAGTAGCGCCGCCGCTTTGACACGCTGGCGCCAAACATAAGTCGAAATCGCCGCCCCCACCAACACGCCCGCGGCCACACCGCTCACCAGCCAAGTGTCGTGGCGTGCATGGCGCGAGGGCGCGCCTGCCAGTTGAAATTTGGGATTCATCGTTGCGCTATCTATTTTCATCCATGCACCTGAGTTAGTCCAAGGTGTAAACGTCGTCCTCGATTTCATACGTCTTGTCGCTTTTCTGGTCATCCTGCGAGTCCAGAATCCGCTTGACGAACGTCAAAAGTTCGAGAGGATTGAAAGGTTTGGTCAGATACAGGTCGGCCCCGCTCTGCCAGCCTTGGAACACGTCGGCATCCTGAGCTTTGGCGGTCAGCATCACAACGGGAATGTTGGCCGTCTGGTCGTCGTCTTTGAGATGTTTGAGCGCTTCCAGACCGTCCATTTCGGGCATCATGACATCCATCACGATGAGGTCGGGGCGCTCCAAGGCCACCGCTTCCAATGCCTCGCGCCCATTGGACGCGGTCACCACCAGATAACCGGCTTTCTCCAAATTGATTTGCACCAACCGAAGGATGTGTTTCTCGTCGTCCACCGCCAAAATTCGCTTTGCCATCTCGATTTTCCTCCCCGCTTCGCCACGCATCTCTTGTTCGCCTTCGATGCTGAACGCGTGGGCGTGCAACAGGATGAGCGTGCAATAGGAAACGGGAAACGTCAGGTTTGAAGCACGATTCACCACGCCCATCCGAAACCCAAGGCCAAAACCCGAAGCCATCGCCCAAGCGTTACGAGCCGTGATTATAGCGCGCATGCACCGCTTTGAAAAGTCGCCTCAGCCCTCGAATCGGCCTCGCGCCTCGGGTTCGGCTGCCATTTTCGCAGCATTTCATCGATCAAATCTTGCGACTCGCGCGCCACCTGGCCCTCCCACGTCCACTGCGCCGCCCGATATTTTTGGGTTAACAACAATTGCGCCATTGCGGTTTCCGACTCGCTCAAGCCGCCGGGTTGCCACGTCGCGCCCGTTTGCGCCGCGAAACCCTGCGCCAACCCCCCCCACCACGTCCTCCCGCTCCCAGTGAGCGCCCAAATCTTCCAGGCTGGTCGCGCCATCCATCGGGCCGCCCGCGACCTGGCGCCATTTCTCTTGGTCGATGGAAAGTAGCAAGGAACCGTGCTGCAAAAGGGTGTCGTCTTTGCGGCACTGCGCGGCGCCGATGAGTTTTTTGCCGTCGGCCAGAAAATCGCAGCCCGCCGAAGCCGCAAAACAATTGGCGCCGTTGGTGCGAACCCCGCCCGCCGCCATCTCGACCCGCAAGCCAAGCTCGCGCAAACCCCGCAAAAATCCCGCGCTCAGCCACGCGTAAGCGCCCTCGACGCTTCGGCTCGCGGGCGGCAGCAAAGCGGCGCGCACCACGGCGCAATAAGTGATTTCTTGAGCATGCCAGACCGCGCGCCCGCCCGTGGGCCGCCGCACCACATCGAATTCATCGAAATCGTCGGCGAGCGACAAATCCGGCGAGATTCCGTCCGGCAACTGCTTTTGCAAGCGTCCCAGCGACAGGCAAGCCGGGTTCCAACCGTAGAATCGCAAGGTCGGAGGCGCCAAATCGCGGGCGTGCGCCAGCAGCATCGCTTCGTCCACAGCCATGTTGCGCGCGCCCGAATGTGCGCCATCCAGAAACAATCGCCACGGAAAAT
>QQTW01002063.1_pt1 | contig 14430 bp, 8 predicted proteins | sample 1904831 | NCBI WGS metagenome assembly QQTW01 (sample SAMN09435610, study PRJNA476489) | Subsurface metagenome, whole genome shotgun sequencing project. | reverse complement strand
AGTTGCAGCCAGACGAATACAATAGCGGTACTTTTACCTTATCGAACTTGGGAATGTTTGGGGTAGATCGTTTTGATGCGATTTTGCCTCCTGGACAAGGCTCGATTTTAGCTATTGGTGCAGCGCAAAATCAAGTTGTAGCAACTAGCGATGGAATGCTGGGCGTAAAGCCCCAAATGCAGGTAAATATTACTTGCGATCACCGGATTATTTATGGCGCTACGGCGGCGGCATTTTTAAAAGATTTGGCAAAGTTAATTGAAACAAACCCTCAGTCTTTAACTCTCTAAATACTTGCGGCTCTTGACAATCGAACTTGGGGTAAAAAAACTCCAAGTTTTTTTTATTAGTTAGGTTTGTACGGAATAACACCAAATCTTCATGAAGCAATTGCGATCGCAATTGCTCCTTTTTTCGCTTACCATGGCGTTAGAAAGTTATAAATAAGTTAGCTAATATCAATTTATTGTGAAGCACCGATAATATCACTTGCAACTTTTTATACTAAGGTTAAACTGAGTCAGTGAATTTACCAACAAATATGCAGAGTTCATCCGCAAATACATCCGCTTGGCAAAAACTGAAAGCTCAAGAAATTAATTGCGCTCAAGCGCTGCAACTCCTGGTAAACGAACAAGGAATCGTAAATCAAGCATTACTAGACCGGGACGTTAGTTTGAGATTTTTGCGACATTTTCCCGATCGCAATTCTTTACCGCCAGCAATTCCTTTATTGTTATGGCGCGGCTGTTACTACTTAGGCAGTCCGGTTAACTTAAGTCCAGAAGTAATTGCTAACTTATGCGATCGCACTTACAGCCAAATCAAAGTTATTCCTATTTCTGACAAAAGCTACCGCGCTTGGTTTCATACTCAAAATCTTAATGTCAATAACCTTAGCTCGGCTCCTTTAGTTAACCCCCTAACCGGAGAGTACGAGCAAGAAAACATTAGCGAAACAACTGAACTATACCTTTCCAAAGCTGCCGACCAAATTGGGCGGATCAAAACCCTCATTTCTGGAGCCTTGCGTAACCGCGCTAGTGACATCCATCTCGAACCAATGACGGACGGTTTGAGAGTGCGTTACCGCATTGATGGCGTATTGCGGGATATTACTACCCTCCCTGCCGAACTCAGCCGCAGAGTAATTGTTGCCCTCAAGGTGATGTCTGCCATAGATATTTCCGACAGCCGCCGCCCGCAAGATGGACGAATTGGCGAAAAATATGCCTCCCAGCAAGAAACCGAACTGGGTATGGATATGCGCGTCAGTACCCTTCCTTGTGTAAATGGGGAAAAAGCTGTTATTCGTTTGCTGCCTAGAAAAAATCCGTTTTCTGACATTAATAATTTAGGATTTTCTCAAGAAACCTTAACAACTTACAAAAGCTGGTTAATGCAACCCCAAGGCATGGTGATTCTTACAGGCCCTACAGGTTCGGGGAAAACTAGCACGCTGTACACCAGCCTCCAAGCCGTTGCCAACGAACATATTAATGTCGTTACGGTAGAAGACCCCGTAGAGTATTTATTGCCCCGGATTACGCAAACTCAAGTCCATGAAGCGGCAGGTATGACCTTTGCGGCGGGACTAAGGGCAATTTTGCGCCAAGACCCCGATGTAATCATGGTCGGAGAAATTCGCGATGCCGAAACCGCAGAAACGGCGGTAAGAGCAGCTTTAACCGGACACTTGGTATTGACTACCTTGCACACTAACGATGCCGTAGGGGCAATTCCCAGACTTAAAGATATTGGCCCTGACCCTGCGCTCCTAAGCGATGCGCTACTAGGAATTGTCGCCCAGCGCCTCGTGCGGCGCGTCTGCTTTCACTGCGCCGCTTCTTATACGCCGACTCCAAAGGATTTGAAAATTTTGGGCTTACAGCAAAAATTTGGGACGTGGCGCAAAGGAGTGGGTTGCCAAGCTTGTTTTAATTCTGGCTACTTAGGACGAGAGGTGATTGTAGAATTACTAGATATTGATGAAACCGTCCAAGAAATTATTTACGAGGGTAGTATTACTCAATTGAATCAATACCTCAAAAAAATTAATTTTTCCTCTTTTAGAGTGGCGGCAATTGAGAAAGTTACCAGTGGTTTGACTACTGTAGAGGAGATCGTGCGCGTGTTACCGCGCAGTTCGCTCAATAGAAAAACCTCCAGCCAAGACTTGCAAAGCCGGATTGAGTCATCAGTCGCAGTCAATTAAATAAGAAACCGCCCAATAGTAATTGGGCGGAGTGTGGTGTGAGGAGTGAACGGAAAAATTTTTTTCCGTCTCCCCTATTGTAAGCTACAGTAAATGGTTTTGCTGGATGATAATTACAATCGTTTCGACAATCAATAGCTAGTTAGGCTTACTTCCCCATACCCAATTGTTGAGCTTTTTGATAAACTTTTCCTTCGGTGAGCAAAGAAGGAGCGATCGCTACTTCTACTTGCTGCATTTCTTTGATATTCTTTGCTCCCAAGGTTCCCATGCTAGTTTTCAAAGCTCCCAGCAAGTTATGAGTACCGTCATCCAACAAAGCCGGGCCGCGCAAAATTTGCTCCAAGGTTCCGGTAGTTGCTACCCGGATGCGCGTCCCCCGTGGCAAAACTGGGCTAGGCGTTGCCATCCCCCAGTGATAGCCGTTTCCTGGAGCTTCGGCAGCTCTAGCAAAGGGCGAACCAATCATCACGCCATCAGCGCCGCAAGCAATACATTTGCAAATATCGCCCCCGGTGATTAAGCCGCCATCGGCAATTACTGGAACGTAATTCCCGGTTTCTTGGAAGTAGTCATCTCGCGCTGCCGCACAATCCGCGATCGCCGTGGCTTGAGGTACGCCCACACCCAAGACTCCACGAGAGGTACAAGCCGCTCCCGGCCCAATTCCCACTAGCACCCCGGCGGCTCCGGCTTTCATCAAATTAAGCGTAACTTCGTAAGTAACGCAGTTGCCCAAAATTACGGGAATAGGCATTTCTCGGCAAAATTGCGCCAAGTCCAAAGGTGTAACCAATTCCGGCGATAAGTGAGCGGTGGAAACTACCGTTGCTTGCACAAAAAATAAATCTGCTCCCGCATTTGCGACCATTTCACCGTATTTTGTTGCTCCAATCGGGGTCGCACTGACGGCGGCGATTCCCCCTTGTTGCTTAATTTCTTGGATGCGCTGCTCAATTAATTGTGGTTCGATGGGTTTGGCATATAGTTCCTGCATCAAGCCCACAAATTCATCTTTGCCGACAGAACTAATGCGCTCTAAAATTGGCTTGGGATCGGCGTAGCGGCACTGGATGCCTTCTAAATTTAGTACCCCTAATGCGCCAAGTTCCGACAATAACACTGCCATGCGAACATCTACCACGCCGTCCATTGCACTAGCAATAATGGGAATTTCTCGCTCGATATTACCTAGCCGCCATTTTGTGTCTGCCAAACTCGGATCTAGGGTTCTATTGCCTGGTACTAAAGCAATTTCATCGATTCCGTATGCTCTCCTTGCCGTTTTACCCCGCCCAATTTCAATATCCACGTTTTGTTTTATCCCACTTCCAATTCTGTTTAAATTAGCGTATCAAATTGCGGAGAGAGTTGGTATTTGCTAGCTATAGCATTGCTATATGGAGAAGCGGTTTTTTATAAAAATTGGTAGCCGTAGTATTTAGGTTCTTTGATTGCTTATGTGTGTGGGAAAATAGAGCAATATTAACTTCTTTCAAAGCTATGAGCGAAACAGAGCTATTTTCAACTTTAAGAAACTTACCGCGTGCAGATAAGTTGAAAGTCATGCAGTTTTTGGTTACGGAACTGGCTCAAGAAGAACCAAGTTTACAACCTGGAGCAACTTACCCTATCTGGTCGCCCTTAAACTCTCACGGGGCGGCTCAAAAATTGTCTCAGCTTTTAGAATCAGAACCGCCAACAGCATAATGCGCGATAGTCAAAGATTTGACTTTACCCAAAGGTTTGATGCCTTCGGCATTCCCGATGCCTTACCTCAATTGCCTTTAAACTTAATATATCGAAACTCATCAATTGAGGTTTCAGCATTACTAGATACAGGCGCAAGTGTTAACGTGCTGCCCTATAGCGTTGGAGTCCAGCTTGGTGCAGTTTGGGAAGATGTGACAACTTCTGTAATTCTGGCTGGTAATCTGGCTTCGGTCGAGGCGCGGGGTTTATTGGTTGCTGCCCGAATTGGTGATTTTGCTCCAGTTCGGTTGGTATTTGCCTGGAGTCGGTCGGATGATGCACCACTACTTTTGGGTCGCATGAATTTCTTTCTAGAGTTTGATGTCTGCTTTTATCGATCGCAATTGATATTTGAAATCTGTGTGAAATCGTGAAATGTTGTACAACAAGCCTCTGGGACTGCGATCGCATTCTTCCCATAGGATAAAATTTTGCCGACTGCATCAATTGCCTTGTACTTATTCTCCGAAAAGTGCGATCGCACAAGTGAAGTTATAGATCAAACTGAGGTGATACACATAACGGTTGTGAAAGGAAAACTATCGTGTCTAGTGTAAAAAAGCTTTTTAGTGGTTTCTTAGCAGTAAGTATTGGTTTAATTGCGATCGCTCTTAGCGCTGCGCTTTGCACAATCGCGCCTCCGATTACTCAACCTACCCAAGCGCAGACCCGAAATTCAGAGCAGCAGGAAATAGACAAATTGCTACAACAAGCAGCGCAACAGACGCAGCAAGGGCAGCCTACTCAAGCGATCGCCACACTCCAACAAGTTCTAGCACTAGCCAAGCAACTCAAAAACAACCAAGCTGAAGCTACTGCAATTATTGGCATTGGTTTTAATTACAGCAACATCGGGCAACCCCAGAAAGCGTTAGAGTTCTTCAACTCTGCTTTACCAATTTTTAGAGAAGTTCGCGACAGATCGGGGGAAGCCACAACCTTAAATAATATTGGTTTAGTCTACAGCAACATCGGGCAACCCCAGAAAGCGTTAGAGTTTTACAACTCTGCTTTACCAATTCGCAGAGAAGTGGGCGACAGATCGGGGGAAGCTACTACGCTAAATAATATTGGTTTAGTCTACGGCAGCATCGGGCAACCCCAGAAAGCGTTGGAGTTTTACAACTCTGCTTTACCAATTAGCAGAGAAGTTCGCGACAGATTGGGGGAAGCCGCAACCCTAAATAATATTGGTTTCATCTACGGCAGCATCGGGCAACCCCAGAAAGCGTTAGAGTTTTTCAACTCTGCTCTACCAATTCTCAGAGAAGTCGGCAACAGATCGGGGGAAGCCACAACCCTAAATAATATTGGTTTCATCTACGGCAGCATCGGGCAACCCCAGAAAGCGTTAGAGTTTTATAACTCTGCTCTACCAATTCGCAGAGAAGTTCGCGACAGATCAGGGGAAGCGGCAACCCTAAATAATATTGGTTTAGTCTACAACCGCATCGGGCAACCCCAGAAAGCATTAGAGTTTCACAACTCTGCTCTACCAATTAGCAGAGAAGTCGGTAACAGATTGGTGGAAGCCACAGTCCTAAATGATATTGGTGGAGTCTACGACCGCATCGGGCAACCCCAGAAAGCGTTAGAGTTTTACAACTCTGCTTTACCAATTCTCAGAGAAGTTCGCGACAGATCGGGGGAAGCTAGAACCCTAAGTAATATTGGTGCCGTCTACGACCGCATCGGGCAACCCCAGAAAGCGTTAGAGTTTTACAACTCTGCTTTACCAATTCTCAGAGAAGTCGGCAACAGATTGGTGGAAGCGGTAATCCTAAATAATATTGGTTTAGTCTACGACCGCATCGGGCAACCACAGAAGGCGTTGGAGTTTTACAACTCTTCCTTACCAATTCGTCGAGAAGTGGACGACAGATTGGGGGAAGCTACTACACTAAGTAATATTGGTTCAGTCTACCGAGATACGAAGCGTCCAACGGAAGCTATCAAGAATTTTGAGCAATCGGTGGAAATTACCTTACTTTTGCGTGCAGGGCTTGAGCGCTCAAACCGACAGCAGTTTTTGGAGAGCAACCGAGGCTCAGGTATTGGCTTAATCGATCTACTGATTGCTCAAAAACAACCAGAACGTGCATATCAGTGGGTAAACCTGACTACTACCGCCGATCTTGCTGACTATTCCCGCCTGATTGATGCTAAAGTTGCTAATCCCCAAGCACAAAGGGCTATTGCTGCGTGGAATCAATCTAACCGTCAATTAGAAAGCTTACGTCAGAAGTTGCAACAACAGTTTTCGCCTCAGCTATCAGCGCAAGTTAATCAGTTGCAAGCACAGGTTAATCAGCAAGCCGAAACCATTTCCCGCCAGTTTCCAGAAGTAGCGGAACTATTTGAAACCAAGCCCCAAGATATTGCTAGGTTACGAGCTAATATCCCTGCGGGGACGGTAGTGATTCAGCCAGTATTGCTCACTGGAATCACAAATGTCTCAAATACGATCGCTCTATTTGTCCTCACCTCTGGCAAACTCACTGTCACTTCTCAAAAAATCGACCCCAAAGCCTTTGATGAGTTAGTTCTCCAATACCGCCGCGAGATCACAACAGGTACATCTAAGAAATACCGCGCTACTAGCGTAAAACTCTATGACATCCTCATCCGCCCTGTAGAAGCCCAAATTGCTGCCGCTTCTGCTAAACAAGTAAGCATCATTGCTACAGGCAAACTGCGCTACATTCCTTTTGAAACACTGATTGATAGCAAAACAAATAAATATCTGATTGAAAAATATCCCGTTAACAATCTCACTCGCCTTTCAAGTCGTTCTTTACCGCAATCAAATCAGAAAAAGTCAACATTGTTAGGACTTGGCAATCCCTTCCCCAATGATGGACGCAGCCTGCAAGGCGCAGAAGATGAAGTTAAAAGCATTACTCCACTGTTGCCAGGAAGTGAATCACATTTAGGTGCGGAAGCTAAACTCGATACTTTCACTACCCAAGCTCCTCGGTTTCCCATCTTGCACCTAGCTACTCACGGTTGTTTTCGTCCCGAAGGCTGTCCCGACTTAAAGTTAGAGGCAAATACAATCTTGTTTCGCGATCGCAATCTCAATATCGCCGATGCAGCTTTGCTTGGAATCAAAAACACCGATTTAGTGGTCTTAAGTGCTTGTCAAACCGCCGTTAGCGCCAATTCTAGCGGGGAAGAATTTGCCGGGATGGCATACTTGTTTGAACGTGCGGGTGCGAGGTCTGTAATTGCCAGTCTTTGGTTAGCTAAAGACCAGGAAACTAAGGAATTGATGATCGCGTTTTACCAGAATCTTAAAAAGGGAATGACCAAAGGAGAAGCATTGCGTCAGGCGAAGTTGAGCTTGATTGATAAACATCCTTTGTATTGGTCGCCATTTATTTTAATTGGAGATGCAAGTTAATAGTGCGATCGCATTTGTTTTAGATTAAGCCCCCCAGCCCCCAATTTTGGGGGAGCCAGATTTCTTGAAGTCCCCCAAAATTGGGGGATTTAGGGGGCAGATACCATAAGTTGACCGACTAACCAAAAAGTATTGCTTGCGATCGCCCAAAGCGTTAAAGTTTTAAAACTTAGCATTGCAATTAGCTGAGAAGCGAGCGATCGCACCTACAAAGGTATCCGCTAGAATAGAAATAGCTTTCTTAACGCGATTTTACAGGTAAGCCTTGATCCAATCTGAGACTTTAGAACTATTAGAATGGTCGCGCCTTTGTCAGCATTTATCTACCTTTGCAGCAACTAAACTCGGCTCTATTGCTGCGCGCAATCTCCAAATTCCCACTTTACAAGCAGAGTCTGAAGAATTATTAGCTCAGACAAAAGAAGTCTACGACTTAGAAACTCGGTTAACTACAGGATTATCTTTTGATGGCATTCAAGATATTGGCGACTCTTTAGAAAGGGCGCAGTTACAGGGAATTTTAGCTGGAAACGAGTTAATAGAAATCGCAACTACTCTATTTGGTGCTAGACAATTGCGGCGTTATATCGATAATCAAAGTGATATTCCCGTATTAACACAATTAGTCTCCGAGCTAAGGACTTATCCCGAATTAGAGCAAGAAATTCATCGCTGCATTGACGAGCGCGGACAAGTAACCGATCGCTCTAGTCCCATTTTAGGCGACCTGCGTACCCAAATCAAACAAATAAGAACGCAAATAAATCGTACCCTACAAAACGTTTTACAACGACACTCCAACGCCGTTCAAGAACAAATAATTACTAGTAGAGGTGATCGCTTTGTAATTCCGGTCAAAGCACCCCAAAAAGATGCGATTCCAGGAATTGTTCACGATACTTCAACTAGCGGCGCAACTTTGTATGTAGAACCTAATAGCGTTGTGCCTTTAGGCAACCAATTACGCCAATTAGTCCGCAAGGAACAAGTTGAAGAAGAAGCAATTCGCCGGGTTTTAACAAAACTTGTAGCCGATGTCAGTACAGACTTAGAAAGATTGCTGGCGATCGCAACTATTATAGATTTAGCAACCGCCCGCGCTCGTTATAGTTTCTGGCTTAAAGCCAATCCCCCCCGGTTTATCAACCGCAATGATGGCGAAAGTATCAACTTGCGTCAGTTGCGCCATCCGCTTTTAGTCTGGCAGCAGCAACACGAACAAGATCGCAACGTTGTCCCAGTCGATTTATTTATTCAACCGTATATCCGCGTAGTTACGATTACAGGCCCCAACACGGGCGGCAAAACCGTCACTCTCAAAACTCTTGGTTTGGCTGCTTTGATGGCAAAAGTAGGGTTATTTATTCCCGCACGAGAACCCGTAGAAATTCCTTGGTTTGAGCAGGTATTAACCGACATTGGAGACGAGCAATCCTTAGAGCAAAGTTTATCCACCTTTTCCGGGCATATCCGCCGCATTAGCCGGATATTAACCGCTATAGATGAATCCAACTCCTCTTTGGTGCTTTTAGATGAAGTTGGCGCGGGAACTGACCCAGTGGAAGGCAGCGCACTAGCGATCGCCTTACTGCAACACCTAGCTGATAAGGCGCAATTAAGCATTGCTACAACCCACTTTGGCGAACTTAAAGCCCTAAAATACCAAGACGATCGCTTTGAGAATGCCTCAGTAGAATTTGACGAAATCAGCCTATCGCCTACTTATCGCCTGCTGTGGGGAATTCCAGGTCGTTCTAATGCCCTAACTATTGCCCAACGCTTAGGCTTAAAAACTGAAGTGATTGAAGCCGCCAAAAATCATACAGGAGGCGCAAATGATGATGTCAATCAAGTAATTGCAGGTTTAGAAGCCCAAAGAAAACGTCAGGAAGCTAAAGCCTCCGAAGCCCAAAAGCTATTGGAACAAGCCGAGCGTTTTTATCAAGAAGTATCCGCAAAAGCCGCGTCTTTGCAAGCAAGAGAACGAGAACTCCGCGCCTCGCAAGATGTTGCCGTGCAAAATGCCATTTCCCAAGCTAAGGGAGAAATTGCCCAAGTTATTCGCCGCCTGCAACAAGGTACGGTGACTTCTCAAGACGCGCAGCAAGCAACTAACGATATTAATCAAATTGCCAATAGCTACGTAGCACCACCGCCAAAACAAAAACCAGGATTTAAACCGCAAATAGGCGATCGCCTCCGCATTCCCAAGTTAGGTCAAACGGCAGAAGTTTTGAGCGCTCCCACTGACGATGGCGACCTAATTGTCCGGTTCGGCATGATGAAAATGACCGTAAACCTAGAAGATATCGAATCATTGGATGGTGAAAAACCCGTAGTTCCCAAAAAGAAAAAACCAGAAGTAATTGAAGAAAAACCCGCCCCAGAAACTACCCCACCCCCGGTCATTCGGACTTCTAAAAACACCGTAGACTTGCGCGGTAGTCGAGTAGCCGATGCGGAACGAACCTTAGACGATGCAATTGCTACTTCTTCCGGGCAACTGTGGATTATTCACGGACACGGTACGGGCAAATTGCGTCAAGGCGTGCGCGCCTTCTTGCAGCAGCACCCCAGAATCAGCCGCTACGAAGACGCTGAAAAAGCTGATGGTGGTAGTGGCGTTACGGTAGCTTACATAGCTTGAAAATGCAAAAAAAATTCTACTTAACTGCACATAAACAAGGCAGCCTTTGGAGGCTGCCTTGTCCTTTGATTAATTAAACAATCACCTGAGCTAAACTCGGTGTAGAAATCGGCTGAGAGTCTGGGGCGTACACTTTAGTTACATAATCGGCAATCATGCGATCGGTATTGAATAATGGTGCATTCGTTTTAATTGAAGCTTTCATCATTGCTACCCAACCGTGGGGAATGCCCTCAGCATCGCGATCGTAGTACAAAGGTACAATTTCCTCCTCTAGCAATTTGTACAAAGACTCTGAATCAATCCGATCTTGCACTTCTTGATCGCTAGTATGAGCATCTTCACCTATCGCCCAGCCATTAGTTCCTTTGCCATCCGCGCCTTGTTGGTAGCCTTCACACCACCAACCGTCTAAGACGCTGCAATTAATTCCGCCGTTGAAACAAACCTTTTGTCCGCTCGTTCCCGACGCTTCTAAAGGACGACGGGGATTATTCAACCATACATCCACACCTTGCACTAATTTTTGACCCGTGTAGATGTCGTAGTCTTCAATCAAGGCTACGCGCTTTTGAATTGCCGAATGTCTGCACCATTCCATTAAGCGCTGAATGATTCTTTTCCCTTCTTCATCGGCGGGGTGGGCTTTTCCGGCAAAAACAATTTGCACGGGGCGATCGCTATTCCCGAATATTTTTAATGCCCTTTCCGCATCGCGTAAAATCAAATCGCCGCGCTTGTAAGGACTAAAACGGCGTGCAAAGCCAATTGTAAGTACATCGGGGTCTAGGAGCGTTGTAGCTGCGGCAATGCGATCGCGATCTTCGCCTCTTTGCTCCCGTGCTTTGGTAACTTTGTAGCGAGTATGAGCAATTAACCGCTCTTTTAATACTTGGTGTCGCCCCCACAATTCACCGTCGGGAATTCGATCGACCGCTTCCCACATTTTGGGATCGATCGCCCGATTTTTCCAATCTGCGCCCAAATACTGAGCGTACAAATCCGATAACAAAGGAGCAGTCCAAGTGGGAGCGTGAACGCCATTAGTAATATAGCCAATGGGGACTTTATTTTCGGGACGTTCGGGATACATAATCGTCCACATTTTCCGGGATACTTCGCCGTGCAACTGGCTTACACCATTAGCCGCGCGACACATCCGCAATGCTAAGACTGTCATGCCAAAAGGCTCCCAAGGATCGCCCAATCTTCTTGCACCCAATGCTAAAAATTGTTCGCGGGACATTCCCAAACTAGACCAATAGTGGGCAAAGTAGGAGTCCATTAAGTCCGGGGAAAATACATCATGTCCGGCGGGTACGGGAGTGTGAGTTGTAAAAACGCAAGTTTTGCGGACTTCTGCTTCGATGTCGTAGAAAGATTTGCTTGTTTGTTCAATTTTTTGTCTGGCTACTTCTAAAGTACAAAAAGCCGCGTGACCTTCGTTGAGGTGATGAATTGAGGGCGTGATTCCCAAAGCTTTGAGCGCTCTAACGCCGCCAATACCTAAAACAACTTCTTGAGCAATCCGGGTGTCTTGGTTGCCTCCGTAGAGGTGTCCTGTGAGCCAGCGATCGATGGGATCGTTGTCTTGTCTATCGGTGTCTAACAAGTACAAATTCACTCTACCAACTTGGACGCGCCAAATTTGGACTTTGACAACGCGCTGGCGAATTTCTAATTCAATTGTTACCGCTTCGCCGCGATCGTTTTTAATCAATTCTACGGGCATATGCAAGAAGGGATTATCGATATAAACTTCTTCTTGCCAACCATCGCGATTTAAACGCTGTCTAAAGTAACCTTGGCGATAGAGTAAGCCGACACCAATTAGCGGTACGCCCAAGTCGGATGCAGATTTGAGGTGATCCCCGGCGAGGATACCCAAGCCGCCAGAATAGACAGGTAAGGACTCGTGAATGCCAAATTCGGCACAAAAATAGGCAATGGGAGAGTTTTTAGAAATTTGCGGCGCAACTTTACTTACCCAAGTATCTTGCTCAGTCATGTAAGCATCAAACTGGGCAACCAATTCCTGTAGTTGTTTGATATACAAGGGATCGGTGGCAACTTGGGTAAGGCGCTCATAGGAGGCTGATTCTAGTAAGGCTACGGGGTTGTGTCCGCAGCGCTCCCACTCTTGGGGATCGATGCTTTTGAATAAAGTGATGCGGTTGTCTGTCCAACACCACCAATAGTTATACGCTAAGTCAGCCAGACGTTTGAGGGGAAAAGGTAATTTCTCACTCAGCTTTTGGGCTGGGGATATTACACTGCTATTCGTCATAAATTAATGCTATCCGTGCTTGGTAGTCGCTCTCAACGATCGGATTTACTCCCTCTTGTTTTAGCAAGCATTACTGGAGTGTTTGCAAGGTAGCTTGTCCTAAAAGTTGGAGTAACTAATAAGGTTATCTTATTTTGTTTTACTTGTCTAAGAGAATGTTTGAGAAGTCCCTTTGTTGGCAGCTTGCTTATTTAGCTCCCGCCCCTAGCCCACGGCGATAAAGCAAGAAGCAGTGTAACCCCGCCTTGGTAACACTATTAAGCTCAGGTAGAATTAGCTACTCTTATCGATAATACTGCCACTTTAACTGGGCAAAAAAGGCAAAATTTTTACCAACAAACATAATTGCAAGTAATTGAGCAAATAAAGCTAAAGCACTCTCCTTATCATGAAATAGCCCCAGCGATCGCAAGAGGGCAAAAGTCCAACTGGTATGCGATCGCGTTTTAGAAAATTCACATTATTTTTAAGTTCTATTTACGCGCAACTCCATGTACTCGCAAAACATCGCTAAAAGTAGCGCAATAATTCGGCAATCCTAAGCTTTGGGGATTGACTGGGTTTTCATGAGTAAAATGTCTGTAAGTTAAACAAAACCTATCCCAAGCTGCCATTTGAATCCGAAATAAAGGAATTAAAATATTAGCTAAACCTAGAGATAAAGGAATGCGAAAATAAATCTTTTTATTGAGATATTCACAAGCTTCCTCTACGGCTTCATCAGCAGTTATCCGCTTTTGTCCTAATACCAAGTGCCGCGATTCATTATCTTTTGGTGGATTGTCAACTAAGTAACTCACAACTTGAGCTACATCTTTACCATGAATAAAATGAAAACTACCATCAGCTTTAAAGAAGCGAATTAAATTAATTAACTTGGCAATTTCTGATATTCCCGCCGACAAATGAGAATAAGGTTTAGTGTTATCTCCACCCAAAACTAAAGTCGGAAAAATTTTAGTTATCTTAGATGCGATCGCCTTTGGCGCTACCTCCTGGGTAATCGCCTTTGGCGCTACCCCTTGGTTAATCTCACTATTCGCCAATTTCTGAAAACACTCGTATTTAGAACGAATATAATCTGTGCCAATTTCCCCCGCTTCCTTCAGTAAATGGTTGTGACGATCTAATATACTTTCTGTCGAAAAATAAATGACTTGCTGACAAACTTCAGGATCGAGCAGATTTATCAGTTCAATAGTTTTAGTGACATTGATATTAAATATGTCATCACCGCCCCATACCGTAGCTGTGAGTATGGCGGTATCAATAGTTTTGAGTAAATCGGTAAGTTGCTCAATTTTGCCCATATCGCCCTGTAAAACCGTAATTCCCGGACGAGATTGAGTATCTACTTGTAATTTATTGGGATTCCTGACGAGCAAATACAACTCGTAGTCTGTTTGCTCAATTAAGGCTTCTGTAATGTAGTGACCGATGCAACCACTCGCACCAGTCACTAAAATCCGCTTGGGGGTCATAGTTTAATATTTCAACTGCTTGGCGGTTTCAAAGAAATAAGCAACATTTTCCTCTGGAGTAGTGGGCAATACACCATGACCGAGATTGAGAATATGTCCGTAGCTGCCAGCTTTTTGTACAGTATCGTAAATGCGATCGCGAATGAACTCTTTAGAACCAAACAACACGCCTGGATCTAAGTTACCCTGCACTTTCATATCATGCCCCAATCTAACGCGCGCATCCGCCATATCTACTGCCCAATCAACGGTAACAATATCCGCGCCGGACTTCGCCATGCGTTCGAGTACCCCCGCACTACCGCTAACTAGCAATATTAAAGGTGTATCGGGGTGAGTTTGTTTGACTTGCTCAAAAACGCGCCGTTGATAAGGTAAAGCAAAAGTATCGTAATCTTGAGGGCTAAGTTGACCCGCCCAAGAATCAAACATTTGCACGACTTGAGCGCCGCAATCAATTTGATAACGAGCGTAAATTGCGATCGCATCGGCGAATTTTGCTAGTAGTTGGTGCAACACCGTAGGATCGGAAAATGCCATTCCTTTAATTGCTGCGTAGGTTTTAGAACCTTTACCTTCTACCGCGTAAGCCGCCAGCGTCCAAGGAGCGCCGACAAAGCCGAGGACAGTTGATTTGTCGCCGAC
>QQTW01002062.1_pt1 | contig 14430 bp, 10 predicted proteins | sample 1904831 | NCBI WGS metagenome assembly QQTW01 (sample SAMN09435610, study PRJNA476489) | Subsurface metagenome, whole genome shotgun sequencing project. | reverse complement strand
TTGCGGAGTAATTGCATGTAATGTGAGCATAGCTCGCAACGGGCATATATATCGATATGCATAAAAGAAAGAGGGGTTGAAACTATGTCTACCGAAGGGTATCCAACGCTGCTTTCACATGTGTGTTGCTAATTATACATCACAATGCTATACTTGTTGCTGAAGTCGATTTCATACTTCTTCGCGTGGACTGTTGCAGAATTAGTCAAACCTTGTCAGTGGATGAAAGATTGTGATGATTCAGTACCCTTTCCGAACCCTCTTCAAACGCTATGCTTGATGCACCAAGCTGAATGCAACTTTCACGCCCCTGTGTGTGCATTGAAATGTCCTGCTGTTCCTCCACGCTCAGGCATCTCCTCCTGTATTAGCAATCTTCTTGAGTTCCCATTCCTTCGTGAACTCCTTGCTCAGGTGGTCGAGGTCCTGAACGATATCCCGGCAGGCCTGTAGCACGGCGGCCTTAGGAGTGATGGTGCCGTCCGTCTGTACGCGGAGCTCAAATGATGGCACAAGTGGGTGCGGTACCATGTAGCCGGAGAAGACGGTGGTTTTGTACTTGCGAAGCCGGGACGAGATCAGATTTCCGAGGGTGTGGTCTTCTTTGTTGAACGTAAACCTAGCAGCATTGGGAACACCTGGTAGAAGCATACGCAGTAAGTGGACGTGTAGAGATGACACTGCCATCTTGTTCCACTCACGCGTCTCGGTGACCCAAGTGACCTTCTTTTCTCCGGGACCGAGCAGGAAGAGCTCGAATCTACCCTCCTCGTCAGTAGTTGAGCATATATTCTGCATGTTAAGGCTGATGTCGAGTGTCTGCGAGGTGGCTTTTTGAGAAACAACTGACAGGAGATGTAGAGATTCAAAGTCGACCTTTGAGCGTGAAGGAAAGACTCAGAACTGAATATGGAAGTCGCAGCGGGTGATTGAGCGGGCAGAACTAGCCAGAACGAGACGCATATGACTTCCAAATGTCTCTGGATCGTGATAGAAGAGATTCCCGGCGGTCATGTTAACACAATAACAGCAGCAATAATCCACAGTCCTCCGCACTAACCTATCTGGAGCGTTCATTCGGGCAGTTTGTCTTCGTCGACGTTATGATCAAGCTCCGAAGATTCCCTTATGAGGGGGTTTATTGTGGTAGTCAAGGATAGCCTGACCGGGTCTTTACAAGCAGTGTCCTATAAATTTATCGTAGCATCCACAACTTTGAGTACCGGTCTTTGTAAGGGTACAGACCAGTCTTATATACACTTCATGATCAGCGGCACATGTGAAGAGTTGAACATCTAAACAGGAATAGTCGGAGCCTCATTCCGAGGTTCCTCCGAAGTCTGAGCGGCGAGCACAACCCGTGGACCCCATCTGCGGCTTAGCGACGCCAAGATTGACGACTCAATCATCTAATCGATCGTCATGAAGAGTTACGGTTGTGGGAGATGATAGGCCCAACCGCTCATGACTCTCAGACTCTAAATAGCGATAGAGTCTGAGCAGCCCGCTTCGATTCCTGTACGAACTTGATGAATGCAAGTACCGGAGCCCTCGGAGTCCGGAGCGATTCCGGGGCCCCAGCCCTCCAGGGCTGGCTTGGAATAGCAGAAACCAAAGATCGCGAAAGTTGTCAACTCTCGGGGACCAACACCACGCGAATCTTATACCCATCGGCGTCCTGTCCTCGCCGAACTCAATGTCGAGCCAATCATCATCTCTCGGATGGCTGACGTACGGTGACGCGTGGAAGTGATGGTTGTATATCTCTCAGAATCGGCATTTATAGCAACGGTCTTTGGTAGGTATGCACATACATCCAGTCTCGAGTCCGTCTCGACAGGGTTTCTTTTGTTCGAGCTATTTTATATTCATGCTTGTCACCAAGCACGATTCTCAATCCGTGTAGAGAAATCAATCAAGGCCATTGGTGCACTTCTACATCCGATCGCTATAGACAATGATGCGAACTGTCCCGGTCATGCTTCTCTCCTCAGCGTTAGGCGTGCTTGCTGCAGCTCAGCGGCCACATTGCTTTCATCTGAATGTGCCGGTTGAGGTCAGCTCTCGATCGTACCCAGTGCAACTGCCTGTCTTCGAAGACAGCTATGAGACCACGCACTTGTTGTTCCTGTCCAGCAAACGAGACGCTGTGCTGCCATCCGATTATCTCGGCGAAGCCGCCAACTTCACAAGAACCTTTTCCATTCACTGCCAATATTGTGAGGCTACACAGAAGCACGACCGTGAGGGGGCTGTGCAATTGCTCACGCATGGATTCGGATGGGACAGATCGTAAGAGTCCCACCTTAAGCTCAACCAAGCCGCATAACGCACAAATTTCATCTTTGATGCTTCTTCAGGTACTGGTCTTTCGGTGATTCGGCTTACAATTACATTGAAGCCGCCACTGCCGCGGGCTACGCCACGCTCTCATACGATCGTCTGGGCACAAGGAAGTCCGAAGCCCCTGATCCGTACGGCCTGATACAGACCCAAATCGACCTCGCCGTTCTCGAGCAACTCACAGTCCTTCTGCGAACCGGCCAGCTGTTCCCTCGGATCCCAAGCCCTTCCAAGGTCGTGCATGTGGGCCACAGTTACGGCTCCCTTCTCACGAACGCTCTGATCTCCAGAGCGCCAGCCCTCAGCGACGGCGTCGTCCTGACGGGCTACACTCACAACGGCACGTGGACCAACCGGCTCGAGCTCAGCGGCGGCTTTCGTCTCGCGCGCGAGAACCAGCCCGCCCGCTTCGGCAGCCTGCATCCGGGCTTCCTGACCTGGGGCGACGAGTACGCGCATCAATTCGCATTCTTTACGTATCCCAACTTCGACGTCGAGGTCCTGCGCGAGGCAGAGCGGAGGAAGTGGCCGTTCGCGCTCGGCCAGCTCGTTACGTACTTTGAGCTCGATGTCTTCGCTGGGGAATTTGAAGGTCCTGTTCTGGTAAGTATTCCCGGATTGTGCTTAGTGTTGCACAGAGTCGAGTGAATGGGTTGTGGATATTCGGGAATGCTGACATTGGTGCCTGGCACTATGCAGATGTTGAACGGTGCAAACGACATGCTCTTCTGCGGCGGCAACTGCGAAGGCATTGTGGACGGTCCGGACTCAGTCTCTCCCTCACTATTTCCCAAGGCACACATCTTCGAGAGTCAGCTTCAACCGGAGACAGGGCACGGAATCAATTTGCACTTTAACGCGCGGGAAGGCTTCAACGTCGTGAATGATTTCTTGGCGGAGCATCTGCATGATAGGCACACCATTGTACACAATAATAATTACTAGAAGGTTTGAGTATCACCATGTCACTTTATAGAAAGACGTAGGCGGATTTAGTTTGAATTGAATTTAATTACTTTTCATCATGATCGCTGCATCATAGTGTACAAAAAAGTGAAAGAAGCAAAGCCCAAGCCCATGTCCAGTTCGATGGGTGGAAAAGGATGTCAAAATATGCAGAAAGCAAACCCCAGGTTAAGGATCTGATCAGTGAACCGAAGAATCCATCACGCTCCGAGCAAAAGATCTCCGCAAGGTTGCCATTCCCCCCAATCAATCGATGACTGGTGCGGTTCGTGTGAACTGATTTACTGAATGTCGATCTTGCGAGTCTGAGGAGCCGAAGCCTTGGGGACAACGATGCTGAGGATGCCGTCCTTCAAGCTGGCCTTGACCTTGTCCTGGTCGACGCGGGACGGGAAGGTGAAGGAGCGATTGAACTCGCCGACGGAGCGCTCAGTGACCCAGTAGCGAGATCCATCACCACCCTCCTCCTGCTTGTCTTTCTTGTCAACATCCTTGGAATCAGACTTCTGGACTTGGGTGGATTCGGAGGGCTGCTCCTCCTCAACGGTGGGCTTGTGGTAGCCGCCCTCGATCTGCTGCTGCTGCTGCTGCTGTTCGCCCTCGACGAAGCCGGCAGGAGGCTGGCCGCGGGTGCGACGGTGCTCGGTGCGGCCGGTGATCTGGATGGTGCTTGGATCGGTGAACTCGATGCTGATGTTCTTCTGCTCGATGCCAGGGAGTTCGCCATGGAGCTCGTACGCGTCCTTGGTCTCCTTCACATCAAACTTTGGAGTGAAGGAGCGCATGCTGGAGACGGCAGAAGGAAAGCCACCGCGGTGAGCTGAGTGGGTGGCATAATCGTCCAGCAGGCGGAAGAGAGGAGTGAACTCGCCTCCAAGACCGCGTGGGAAGAGAGACATTCTGCGTGCGTGAATGTAGACTGGAACTGATCTGACTACTTTGGGATTGAGAGGGATTTTTCGTAGAGAGTGCCGAAGAGTTTGCATGAAATAGACTGAGTGATTGTTTGCGAAGATGAAGAGAGCAGGCAGTGAGTGAAGAAGGAAGGGGTTTATATAGACCTACAGCGGTGTTCTAGAAAATGCCAGAGGATGCGAAGGCGTACTTTGGGTTGTTTGGATTTGCTGCAAGGTGAAGTAAAAAGATCACGTCAGGTCGGTGTCACAGTCACCTGCTTCCTTGTCTGGTGCTTCGTCACTACTACGCACTTCGTGAACTTTCTCGTGACTTCTATCGATTTCGATGATCACGTGACAACCTTTTCATGCCTTCCTCTGTGCTCCCAGTTGCTATTATTGTGAAAATCCTCCTCTCACCGGCTCACGTTGATGATTGCAGGCGACGCATACATCTCCAGCTGTCGTCTGCCCTTTCGCAGCATGTATTCGACGGCTTGGAAGTCCGCCCGGTCGACGGAGGAAGCTCCGTCCCGGAACTCGCTCCTGAAAGAATACCAATCATCGTTAACAGAGATCCTCGCGCTTGCACTCCGTGCAGTGGAAGAACAACCGACCTAGCAAACTCCTCGAACTGGTGTCTTGCTGCCTGACGAGCTTGATTCAGTCTCCACTCACGGACGGCCGCACTCTGCGATGCAAAGGGCTTACAGCAGGTTTCTTCCGGGCGCTGCGGAGGCACTTGCGGTACAGCGCCAGGACTTCCCTCTGCAAGCCCGACAACCGGGCCATGCACCGCCGCGGTGATCCAGCGCCTATTGATTGTGATCGGGTCGTTATATGATCATCCTGCTTTCGTGAGAGGGTCTTATGAATCCAAGTTTGCAGTACCTATTGTGGAAGGCATGAGTCTACTCCACACACTCCAGATTATTGACACCATCGGCAAGGAAACCTCGGCAGGAACGGACCGGTTGCGTGGCGTCACGCTAGGAAAGCTTGTCTGCAGTACACCTCCAAACTCTCCAGCGGCGACCAGCCAGGAAGAACCGGATGCTGGAAGCAATTCTCAATCAAGATCTACCGCCCTGCATACGCAATTGGTTCACGATGGTGGCCCTCATCAGTCCTTGAAACCAAGCCCTCAGCTCCAGACAGGTACGGCGGGCACGACCGCTGTGTTGTGATCTTCTATACGATGACGTCTTTCTCTGTACGTGTCATGAATGCCCAGGTGTACACCTTTTCCACGCCTCGTCGACCATACCCTCTATCAGGCTTACAGTTCTGCTAGAGGCTCATTCGCTTTCTCGCAAAGGATGGCAAAATTTACTATGGAGATGCAGTGTTACCGTCCGGTGTGGTTGATGTGGGAAGAGCTTCTCGAGCGAGAGTCATCAAGGGCTCGCCGTTCGGAAGGCATGAGATAACAGAATCAACTGCCGTGCGTGTTTTGACAGTCTTGACAGATCTCCAACTGAGCTTTTCAGGAAGTGTGCCGCCTTCTGGCGCCTGTAGCGCGGGAAGATCTGAGAACCGTCCGTTGCCTCGGACTGAACTATGCACAGCATGCTCGCGAGGTTGGTGAGGGCCTTGTTCCATCCGTTCCCGGGCGATCCACTTACGGCGTTCAGACCGGCATGCCAGTTCCGAAATATCCTATCCTCTTTTACAAGCCTCTTACGGCCGTCACAGGCCCGTATGACCCTATCCCGGTCTCGGCAGCCGCCCAGGAAGTCGATGGCGTCGACTACGAGTGTGAGCTGGTCGCCGTCGTCGGACAGGGTGGTCGTGATATTCCGGAAACGTCGGCACTGAGTCATGTCGCGGGTTATGCGGTAGGCAACGACGTATCGCACAGGGATTGGCAGAAGAGGAGGGGAGGGGGTCAGTGGGGCCTCGGCAAGGGGTTCGATGGCTGGGCGCCGTTAGGACCTGGCATCGTGTCGAGTAGGATCATCAAGGATCCGCAGAATCTGAAGATATGGACGAAGCTCAATGGTAAGATTGTGCAGGAGTCGACAACGAAGGACATGATCTTCAGCGTTGCGGAAACAGTGTCTTTCCTGTCACAAGGCACGACGCTGCTGCCGGGTGATTTGATCTTCACGGGCACGTAAGTGGCTGCTGTGGGCGTTGAGATCTCTGTTCGCCGTCGATCATGACTGACTTTAACTCTTGCAGACCACAAGGGGTTGGAATGGCAAGAAGCCCTCCACTGTGGCTTCGAGACGGCGATGTTGTCGAAGTCGGCCTGGAAGGCGTAGGGTCTTGTATCAACAAGGTCGAGCTGGAGAGGGAAAGAGCAAAGCTTTAGGGCCCGCGTCTTGTTTTCAACCAACGGCTCATTTTCACGGGATTCTGCGATGCAAACTTGCGTTTGTTGAGAGAAGCAGCACCAGCTCAACATCATATCACCAGAGATGGAACACGAATGTCGCTTACAGGAGATTGAGAGTCACTGAAGCGTATTATGCATTTCTTGAAGGAAGCTGTTGATCATCTGGGTTGCGTTGAACGCAGTACGCAGTTAAACCAGATGAACCGTGGTTGCAGGGTGAGCTCTGCCGTTACTTGAAGACCTTTCACATGTAAAAATCAGTCCACCCGCTTATGTAAGTGGTGATCCTCGCCTAATAAAAGAGCGCCTGGAATGTGAGCTCAACACCTTCGTCACCTCTCGCTGCCTTATCTCCACCAGGAGCCGTCACTGTGCGAACGCGGCTGTCCCCTTGACTTTTTCGTCTCGCAGTCCGGTCTCGACCGCAGCGTTGCAGAGGAGGCGCCGTTATCGCCATCGGCCAAAGCTTCGGATCCTCAACCTGCGTTTTCATGGACGACGAACCGCAGATTCTGCGGCCTGTACCCCGGCGGACGTTCGACATCACGCCTGCCTCGCCTCAATCATCCACACCTCCAGTCTCAGTGTCTGAGTCCAACTCGACAACGGACAATGCCAATACCAACTTGTCCTCTGGCAGCGTCCTCGACACCAAACCTCCCGTAACCCCCGACGGCACGACCCCGTCTCGAACTCGCTCCGCCCTCAACCTGACCTCATCCACACTCTTCGGCATCTTCCAACCAGCTGGCTACTCCTTCGATCCCGTCCGCGACTCGGAGCCCGCCACGCCATGGGGCACCGGCACTCAAACGCCCGCACGCAGTCCCAGCCTCGACGACTTTCGTCTTCCGGCACCATCCGCATCCCTGTCGGCTTCCACACCCGGCTCGCCGACATCACCGTTGTCGACAACACGCGCACAGGGACTGAGGCAGACTGCACACAGCCCACGACCGCAACGGCGGCGACGCCGGCACAGCGCGAGAGAGCAGGCGATTCTGCTGCTGCGGCTTATCGCGCTCTTCACCTTCGGGGTCGCATACGGTCTGATTGTGTCACGGCTACACGAGAATAGGGCGATCGCGCCAGTGCATGTCGGCGGCGTGGATCGGGAGTCCTGGCAATATCTGGGCTTGTGGGGCTTGGCAGGGATAGGTTTGGGGAATTTGCTGCCTTGGGTGGATGTCTGGTGGGACCAGAGAAGCAGACAAAAAGAAGGCGTGTCGCAAAGTGCCCATCGGTCACGGAAGGATCAGATGGATGGTTCAGCAGGTCTAAGAATGAAGAGTCGGGAGGACCGAGATATTGTGGAGCTTGACAGTGAGGGTAACGATCCCGACAAAGGCAGCAGAGAGGGTATCAGTTCGCTGGCTTTAGCAGCTGAGTGGAATCCGGTGGTACGGAGCGTTGGCGCCTTTGTTGGCATCGCTTTTGCAATCGTAAGGCCTCTCTCGAAACCCTAAGACACCGTCTCTACGCTCCAATACTGATAATATTCTCAGCGCAAACTCCCTTGGCAGTCCACTCAACAAGTCTCTGCGACTCTGGCAATGGCCAACCCTGCGCTCTGGTATCTGCTCGACCGCAGCAAGCCGGGCCTGCTACTCTCCACTTTGGTCGGGATTGCGGGGACCGTCCTCCTTCTTGCACTGAATCCGGACATGCTTCCGCCGCCGTCTTTCCTCCCTGCTTCTTCCTCTGCTTCTTCGTCTTCTCGTTCTTCATTCTCCTCTTCGCCTTCCTATGACTTTTCAGCAAACTCATACTCGGTCTTCTCTGTCCTCCCTCTTCTCCACTGGATCCGCAACGCCCTTTTCCCTTCAGCAACATCGTCACCATTGTCATCCTCCCGCAGCTCCGCGCATGCCAGCGCCCCAACCTTATCTTCCTCCTCTGCCGCCGCCGTCGCTGCCGCAGCCGCTTCCGCCGGAGCCGCAGCTTGCTCTACCCTCCTGCAGGCCGCCGACCCTAACAACAACACACTCCCTTCGTCCAACTCCCCCTCATCCGCGCTCTCACCGACTTCGCTTGGACCTCTGCTGAGCACCGAGCGCGTTGGCGCCGCCACGTGGATCGCGTCCGTGCTTTTCTGCAGCTGCGTCTGCTTCGGCAACATCGGCCGCCGGCTGGCGCTCTCGGCGGAACGGAAGTGATCTTTTTTGGGTGGCACACGGGGTGAGAGTGCGTGTTCTATGCCATTCTCTTCCGCTTTCGCTCATTCTCACCTTTGCGTTCTTATTCTACCGCTCCTGGTGTCCCTGTCGCTTGCTTCTGGCGACATCAGGAGCAGAGAAGTCCCATTGAATAGGTTGGTACAGGTGGAAAAAAGCGGACGACTACCATCTAAGCAATCTTCTATCGCCAGTTGATCAGAAAGGTGTGGTCGTGCCATACTTGTGACAGCCTTAACTGCCGTAGACTCAAATTATCCCCTTACGGGTATTGCCAAGTTAGCGAATGGCGTCGGCGCTGCCACTCTCGGGCAGATATCCTTTCATGTAAGGAAATACAGGAATATTTTCAGAAGTGGGAACACAGAAGGATGACCGTGGTCATGTTGACTATTGTATATTAATTCAGCGATACCTCTCCGCTTGGGAGCGAATGCTCAACTTGATCGAGGCAGCCTGATCGGCCTGTCTGATCCAAGCTTCGGCCAGTCATGGCAAGCACTCCCCTTTCAACCTCAGGTGTCAAACTCTCGCATACGCCCAACTCCACGGAGCCGCCCATACACGTATGCAAAACCGTTCAAGAGCCTCCGTTGCACCCGAGCCAGTTCGTCAACTGGCATCCCGCTCCCAGCAAGATCCTGCGAGCCGAATCCACACCTGAGCTCCCGCTCTGCCCCTTGCTTTGGACGTTGCATCGTCTTCGTCCAGGAAGTGCAAGGGTTAGCCGGAATTTCCGTTTCGCACATTAAACACATTAACGGGGAGAAAAACGACCAGACACACAAGCTCCGTTGAAACATGCATTCGTGCTCGGAATCATGCACAACAGATCAATGCACATAGACAGACGTGACGCATGATGAGAAGTGACTCGCTCCATTCAAAAAAAACCAGTTAACGCCGAGTGCTCGCTTCGATCGCTTAGTAAAAAGGCTTGCTTTTCGTCCGCCTCTATGACAGATGGATGCATCAAGGGCCGCAATCAACACAAGAACTTGTAAGCCTTCTTCCATTTCGGCCAGTTCTGCCTCTCAGCCCTCTCCTCGGCGATGAGCTCCTGCACGTTGAGCTCGCGGATGCCGGTATGCAGGTCCATCTCGTGGACGCCGACGATGCGCGTCCTGAAGATGAGCTTGTATACCACGTAGAAGGCAATGACGATGGGAACGGCCAGGTAGGCGCTGAAGAAGGAGTAGACGTTCTCGCGGGTCGAATTCTGGGCGTACCCGATGGGCGCGAACCCGGTCCAGAACTGGACGACGAGGATGATGATGTTGAAGATGAGCCCAATCCAGGAGCCCCAGATGCCGGGCTGGGAGCGGAACGCGAGCTCGTCGAGCGAGTGGCCCTGAGCCGCCCAGCCCTTGCGGAACCGGATGTGGGCCAGGCAGATGGAGCCCCACGTGAACACGGACGATAGGCCCGAGATGGCGAGCATCCAGTTGAAGGCCTCACTCTGCCGGTCCGAGCCGGCCAGGAACGCAAGAAAGCCCAGAGCCGAGGCGACGCCGATGCCGGCCAGCGGCCGGCCCTTGCGGTCGATATACGCGAGGATGCGGGGCGCCTGCCGCTGCTCGGCGAGCGCCGCCAGCGTTCGCGACGAGCCGTAGACTGACGAGTTGCCGACGGAAAGGACGGCGATCATGATGACGACGTTCATCACCGAGGGCAAGCCCTCGATGCCGGCGTTTTGGATGGCGATGACAAAGGGGGAGGCGCCCGCGTCGGCGGATGAGGAGCCATTCAGCAGGCGTTCGTCGTCGTAGCGTACCAGCAGACCGATGAGGGTGAGGGAGACGATGTAGAAGAGGGTGATGCGCCAGAAGACCTGCTTGACGGCGGTCGGGAGTGATTTGCGTGGGTTGGCAGTCTCGGCCGCGGCCAGGCCGACAAGCTCGGTGCCGGCAAATGCGAAGGCCGCTGTGACGGCGACGCTGCAAAGGCCTTTGAAGCCATTATTGAAGGCACCAGGGTCGTGCCAGTACCGGTCGCCAATGTAGCTGCCATTGGGACCGCCCCCGACATTGAGAATGATGCCGAGAATGATGAATCCGATGACGGCGATGATTTTAATGATGGAGAAGACGAACTCGGCCTCACCGTAGCCTTTGACACCGAAAAGATTGATGAGAACAATGAGGGTAAGGAAGATGGCCACCCAGGCGGAGTTGTTGATATCGCCTCTGTTCCAGAATTGTATGGTGATGGATGCCGCCACAATTTCCAAAGGGAGCACTACCAACCATTGCAAAGCGTAGCTGCGATTCTAGAGTCAGCCGTCCCGCTTCTCAATTTGGCAAATCCGAATCAAACGTATGCGACTTGATACGTAAAAGACGGAAAGGGGTCAATAGTTATCATGTCGCGAGCACTTACTTCCATCCCATGGCAAACCCCCATGCCGGATCCAAAAACCGCGTGGAGTAGGAAGAGAAAGAACCAGCAATGGGAAACAGCACGGCCATCTCGCCCAGCGCGTGGACGGTGCAGTACAACATGACGCCGACAAGACCGAACGCGATGATGAGAGAAGCGGGTCCGCCTCTGGCCAGAGCGCTGCCAGAACCGACAAACAGACCGGTCCCTATGAACGATTGATGATTAGTCTCCGTCAAAATAGGGAGTGACTAGAGAGCATCTCATCCGTGCTGTGTATTTGGTAGAAAAAAACGCTCCAACAGACGGAGGAAAGAGAATGATGCAGGTTGGCATACCAATGGAGCCTCCGATCGCTATCATCTGCAGGTGCCGACCCTTGAGCTTTCTGGCGAGCGGGGATTCGGCCGTCTGCGCAGCTGCGACGTTGGGATCGAAAGCAGACCCATCTGGAGCCGAAGCGTTTCTGGCGGAGGTGTAGACATTGGGATCACGCTTGAAGCTGTCGATGAAGCGGCGAGAAAGCGGAGCGGAGGGAGCGTCATGGCTGTCGTCGTAGGTCGGCAGACCATTCGAATCAGGCCAGTTGCTCAACTTCTCCACGTCCGCCATGACGCCTTTGTCTCCTATCAATGCCGTCGGCTGTCCTTCCCCCCACTTTGTGACCAGTTCAATCGCGTTATCTCAAGTGATTGAGGTGTAACCTGACGTTGTTTCCCTCCCGGCTCCACCGCCGGCTCTTGGAGCGAGCCAATTTGATGGAATGATGCACGTTCACGGAATGCTGATCGATGTAAATGAATGAAGCAAGTTGGGGCAGCGGATATGTCCACGGCCTCCGAAAAGTGGGGCAGATATGAGTTTGTCGGGACAGAGAGGCGAAAGACGAGGATTAAGTATAGCGGAAGTTACGAGTCGGAATTCAGGATAGGAAGGGCCCCAGGAGGATAGCAAGGGAAGGAGGCGCAAGAGTAGGAAAGCGGGGTTTGCGTGTCCCTGCGAGATGCGCAGGCTGGGTGGTCGGCTTCTGATTGTGGGCGAGAGGACGCGCTGATGGAGACGATGCGGCTCATCCAAACATGGTTCCACACAAGCTTCGTGATGATCCCCGGTCCGGACTCCGGGTCACCCACGGGTTGAGAGCGGAAGAAGGTGGTGGGGAAGAGTATATTGTGGAGGTGGTTGAGACGATATGTAAGCAGATGGCGGCGCCGATGTCGAAGGCAGTTGAGTGCAGACAGAGGTTGGTGGTCTGGCCGTGGATTGAAGATGGATTGTAGAAAAAGTGAAGATGGGAAAAGAGGAAGATTGAAGCGTGGAAGAAGCGGAGAGAGAGAGGGACGTCGTTCGGTCGCGTGCGTTGACTGGTGGGTGTCGGGCTGAATGAATGGGTGTTCGTCTGGTGCGTCGAGACTTTGATGGTACCTAGGCTGTCCGGCGAGTTCCTCGGGAGAAGAAGTTTCTATCAAGTACTCTGCATACTCATCTCATCCACGGCTGTGAGCTGTGAGCACCCATCGATCAGTGGGAGGGAAGCACATAGTCAAGTACAGGTACGCGCCATCTGGCCATGTCCCTGTGCAGTCTGATTCGAATTTTCTACAAGTGAGATACTGACTATACAGAGTATCGTGCCCCGTACGTACATAGATCCATGACCGTCCATCTGATCGAGACGGACAGAAAGATCCGTACCGGGATGGGCACACGAAGAGGACGACGATGATAAGAGGTTGATAACAGTGGCGTTTTCCCTCGATAACCGCCGTCCCTACTGTGCCTCCGAGGTATACGTTTGTCTCTGCTTTGACGGATCTGTCGTCGGAACTCTCTCGCGCTGGCTCTTCTCATACTCGACTATACAATCTTCATCCGTGATGCTCATCAGCCTCATCTAGCACTACTACAGCACCGTTACGCAGTAGTGGTAGAGGTACGCCAGCATCTCAGCAGCCGCCTGAAGATGCCGAGGCTGACAAGGACTCAGGATGGCGTCCACCCGGCTGCGTGTCGCAATCGGGAAGGTCGACGCGCAATAATTGGCGTCTCCTTGGCCTTCTTGGGCTTTGTTTGGCCTCGTCTGGCGTCTCGGCTCTAGCCTTCAAGGGCCTCTTACCGGGTCGTTCACGGTTTCCCACGCGGGATCCACCACAAGGAACCAAACGACGAGGCCCGGTACTTGCCACTTCCCTTGGTCCATTCAATTGCCTCTTGGACTGGACGATGCCATTCTTGCGCGTTGCTCGACTTGAAGTTGGAGACGTGCCCGAATCCGCCGGTCTTTTCGCACAACTCCCTCCACACAGATGCCTTATCTCGATGATGGGGTTCAGCATACTGTACTCCGTTCACATCCAGCCCTCTAGGTGATCCCTGTCAGACCCTGCAGGAGCCGAGAGTGGTGGCCAATCTCCGTCAGGATCGATATCTGCCGTCGGTTGCCTCTTGCTTTTTAGCTTCGTCACCGCTGATTGTTGCCGCAATATCGGTACACATCAGCGGGTCGAACGCGTTCCAGAGATGCGCAATTCTTACGGGAGAGAAGAGCTTTTGACATCTCAAAGGTTGATCCATATGCCGTGCTCCCAAGCTGGGAATATCTCAGCACCGGGTATGGAGTACTCTGGTCTGAGCTTACCATGGTTGATTATTTCTTGAAGTCGCTATAGCCGCATAAGAAGACTGAATCCACGGAGTATACAATGAGCTTCCGTGGGATTTGTCAATCAGAGTCAAAAACGCAGTCACCGGACCTCTGCACTCTGGTTCTGGAGGAGTTCCGATGAAGAAACTGATCGTGTGACAGCAGCATGAGACTGTAAATTGGCGTCTGCAAGGGTTTCTGCCATGATTTCGAGCGTTCTGGAAGACAGAGACTGTCCCAGCATGGACGTGTGGCCGTACACATGTACGACCACATATATGAACGCTTCAGTAACAGGACCGAAAAGGATATGCATCAGTCAATGAAAACGTGGAAAGTAAGTCTACACTCATGGGTTTATGAGGTTGCGGCGCTCCTCTACCGCCATGAATGCACGCGCTCTTCAGGTCGTAACCAACACCACATATAACACATCGCCATCAGCCGTAAAAGGACCCGGCGCACTAAATGTCAATCGTCTTTCGACAGCACGCGCCTGCACGCGGATGCCAGATCTCTGATCAGATCGACCGTACTCTACCCAACCATTACCCGCCCTCATGACCTTGCCCCTCCTGCTGGTTCATTGCCAGATCTTGATGCAGTGTCTGCATCGTCTGTTCCCACATCTAGTCCAACTGCCGTTGCCGTCCCCATTGACAGCCTCACTGCCTCTGATGTCTCTGC
>QQTW01002061.1_pt1 | contig 14447 bp, 18 predicted proteins | sample 1904831 | NCBI WGS metagenome assembly QQTW01 (sample SAMN09435610, study PRJNA476489) | Subsurface metagenome, whole genome shotgun sequencing project. | reverse complement strand
GGGATCTTGTCTCCGGCGGCTACATCAATCACGTATATAGTTAAATCTACCAATTCTGGGCTAAAAGTTGCTGCCAAGTTGTCGCCGCCACTTTCCAAAAATACCAAGTCCAGGCTAGAAAATCTTTGCTCTAATTGCTCGATCGCCACTAAATTTATTGACGCATCTTCTCGAATCGCCGTATGGGGACAACCGCCTGTTTCTACGCCAATAATGCGATCGCTCTCTAATGCCTGACTTCGCACTAAATACTGTGCGTCTTCTTGAGTATAAATGTCATTGGTCACTACGCCAATATTATATTGTTGGCGTAATGCCTTGCACATAGCATCTACCAAAGCTGTTTTACCAGAGCCAACGGGCCCTGCTACCCCGACACGAAAAGCATTCACGTTAATTATTTAAAGTTGTATTTTAACCTTAAAAGCATTTAACTACGAAACAAGCGCGTGTACTGGGTTTCGTGTGCCATACTTGCTAGGGTTAAACCCCAAGAGCAACTACTAAGCTCGTCATCTTCTAAGCTAATTATTTCTGTAGCCGCATCGCTAATATTAGCGTGTAATTCGTACAATAAAATTTGTCCAGCAGTTTGTCCCAAAGGAATTAATTTTACGCCCGCAGTAATTAAATTAGTCGTCCAACTGTGCAGGTAGCCCTTAATAACCAATTTTGGAGCTATTTGTTCCAAAGCGGCAACAATTCCCAAGGAAACTGCATAATTGCATTCACCTTGCAAACAAAAATTCTGTGCCTCTAGGGGTTTCATCGCTAACAGCAATCGCATCAAACTTTGTCCCATTTGCCAGCTAGAAGCTCGTAATTCGCTAGTTTCTCTGGCGGCGGATAGCCAGTTATTCCAGTAAATTAAGGCTTTTTTGTCGCTTGACACTGTAGCTCTATACGCCCGCAACATTACCGCCGCTTCAAGACGCACTGCACCATAACTTAATTCTTGCTCTAACCAATGCTTGAGAGTGCGATCGCTGCTAACTACGCCCCATTCTACTAATGTCTCTAGTCCTTCCGAATAGCTATACGCCCCTACGGGTAAAGCTGGACTAACTAGCTGTAATAAGCTTAAAAATTGACTATCCATCGCCATGATGCTTGTAAGCGCCGTTTTCGGGGTAAAATGGTTGAAAATCGGAAATTACCTCAAACTTTAGCTGCTCTAGCATTTTCTGCAAAACTGGATCGGGCGCTAGGCGTAAATAATGCTCGGAAATTTCTACTGGTACGTGACGATTGCCTAAGTGATAAGCAGCTTTTAGTAGTTCTAAAGAATTAGTAGTAGTAACGGTGATAACTGGCTCTAATTTGGCGCTAACTCTAACTAAAGTAGTTTCGCCCGCATCTTGCAGCAAATCTCCGTCTTGCAATACCGTTCCTCTATGTAAATGTAAGTATACAGTTTGTCCTTCTATTGTTTCAAAACGGTGGCGGCTGCGAGTCCGTTCTTCTGCCGTCAAAGCTAAAGTAAGATTGACTAAAATATTCTCATTTGGGGGCTTAATTTGCGTCAAAGTTAGCATAAGCAACTTTAACCACCACGCAGGCGGCGCAATTCTTGATTTACCCGTTTTTTAATCGCCGGATCGCTATTGTACCTAATTTTAATTGCGTTGAATTCTCCGACATCTAAACCATTTTCTTTAATCTTGTCGGCGGAAAACTTGCAAAAATCCACTACCGCACTGCGGACATCTCCCGAAAGGTTGGCTATATCTTCCTGGCGATCGCAGCCAATTTCTGGTACACTGCCCCCAGTCATAGCTCTAATTTTTTGCTGAGTATTTCGACGCTCTATCTCTATAGGAAAAGCTGCACGAGCAAATTTGGCAATGTCACTGTCGCTAAAATCTTGAGCGTAGGCGACGCTGCTAAAAACTACGCTTCCAAAACGCCCGGACACATCGGGAGCAAGCCCAGAAAATAATCCTATACAAGAAAGACCTGCAACAACAACAAGTTGCGACAATATTTGGTTCGGGTAAGATGCAATTGATAAATGGAATTTGAGCATAATTTCAGAGCTTTACAAAACTACAACACCGGAGCGGCATCATTTGTTTTGAAGTGTTTTAGATGTTAGAAGTTCCAGCGATTAATTGTTATACAAGAAAGTCTATCGTCAAGTTAAAGAAAAATTTGGCATAGCTGGATAACTTTTGTTTGCAATAAGGGCATTTCTGCGGCTCCTTGTTTGAGATTTACTTCTAATTCCAGTAGTAAAGGCAAAGTAGCCGCAAGTTGTTGGACGCTAAGAGAACGGACTTCTTGCTGAATAAAGTAAACGCGGTTGGGATTACTAATTTCTGCCGCTTGAGAAATTACTTTCTTATCCCGCTCTTGGGCTTCAGTCATTATTTTTACCCATAACCAAGTGCGAAATTGTCCTACTAAAGTGGCAACAATCTTTAAACCTGGCTCGTTACGATTTAATAGTTGAGTTACCAACGTTAAAGCTTGGGCGGTATTGCCCGAAGCAACTTCTTTTACTAAGTCTAAGCTAGTTTGCGATGTGGCTTGAACTAAATTAGTTACAACGTCTGGACTTATAGGCGTTTGAAAATCACCTGCATACAAACGCAACTTTGTCAATTCATTATAAAGTTGGCGCGTATCGTTGCCTACGAATTCGGCAATTAAGCTAGTGCTGCTAGAAGTAAGTTTTACCCCTACTTCTTGGGCAATTTTTTCGACTTGTTGTACTAATTGCTTGGTTTCCCAAGGCGGAATTAGGGCAAACTCCTTGATTTCGGCATATTCTTTCCACAAAACTGTAGACTTGAGCCTGCCATCGGGTTTGTTGCGGCTTGTTAGCAACAAAACTGAAGTTTCGGGAATTACAGGCAAAGTTCGCTTTAATTGGATAAGTAATTCTTCCGGGCATTGTTGACCAATGGTAGTATTTACCAGCCAAACTAAACGATTAGCGCTCCCAAAAGGTGGAGTCATCGCTTGATTGAGCGCCTCAATAGCCCCATCGGCAGTATCGGAATGTTGAGTATAGTTAAAACTAGCCCAGTTGGGATCGACCGTGCGATCGCGCAATTTAGTCACCGTTGATGCGATCGCAAATTCATCATCGCCCCAATAATAGTAAATTGGCATAATAAAATATTTGTTAGCTATACAAAGGCATATATGCTGTTTTTAAGTAGCTAGACTTGTTTTAAAATCTAGCAAGTGAAGCGAGGCGACGGATCTTGGATGACAATTATCAGACTTATTTGAATCGAGTGGCAAAGCTGGCAATGCCAGAAAATTACAAAGCGCAAGTGCAGCATATCCAATCATCGCCGAAGTTTCGCTCGATGCCCGGAGGCGGGAGAAAAGCTGTACCTTTTGCGGGTTATACCATAATTGCGCCACCCGCCGAGGAAGACAATCAAAATGTTGATTTCTATCAAAGTCTCAATAGCTTCCAAAAACAGCTAATTGACCTGACCCCAAATGATTTAATTATATCCGTACCGTCTGGTAGCCTTCACGTTACCTTGGCAGATTTAATTTGGGAAAGTGCTTACCACTATGCCCAAGAAAAGGTAGAAAACTTTGATGTCCAGTTGCATAGCGCAATTTCTAAAATATTTGAGCAGTACCAACAATCAAAAACTTTAGCAACCCCGATTGAGTGGCAAGTATTGGGAATAATAGTAATGCCAAGAGCGATTGGCGTTTCTTTAGTGCCAAAAAATGAAAGTTCTTACAACCAAGTTTTAAACCTCCGGCGAACAATTTATCAAAGCCCCGATTTAACGGCTTTAGGACTAGAACAGCACTATCACTTTACGCCACATATTACGCTGGGCTATTTTGGAGAGGTTGCCCCAGATAGCGATCGCGATCGCCTTAGTAACACAATCAGCGAACTAAATGAACAATTGTCCGAATGCCCAGAATTAAAAATTTATCGAGCCGAGTTGCGGAAATTTGATGATATGACGCGCTATTACCGCGAAGAAGATTGGTCAATTTTGACATTTTAACGGCGGTATGATTCCTATTCATCCCATCATGGGGCAAAGCTTCGCCGCTATTGATCGTGAATTTGGCACGCACAGTTTTACGGCGGCGGAGTACGCAATTATCCGGCGAGTGATTCACTCGACGGCGGACTTTGATTTTAAAGAATTAATTTACTTTAGCCCGGAAGCGATCGCGGCGGGAGTTGCGGCTTTACGTCGTGGCGTACCGATTGTGACCGATGTAAGTATGGTCAAGCAAGGAATAGTCAATCTAGTTGCTCAAACGTTCAATAACCCCATAATTAGTGCTGTAGAGCAAGCATCGGTAGCACTTCCCGGCAAAACCCGCACCGAAACAGGTTTGTTGGAGTGTTGGCGGCAATTTCCCGAAGCAATTTATGCGATTGGCAATGCTCCTACAGCGCTTCAGGCACTATGTAACGAGTTAAAATCTACCTCGGTAAGTCCAGCCTTGGTAATTGGCGCACCTGTTGGTTTTATTTCCGTTGTAGAATCAAAAGCTGCTTTGGCAAATACACCAGTTAACCAAATTCGCGTTGATGGACGCAAAGGCGGATCGCCTGTCGCCGCAGCCATTGTTAACGCCTTAATTGCGATCGCCTGGGAAAAAATATAAATCATCCGACAAAAAATGTAGAGACGTTGCAGTGCAACGTCTCTACCACCGGGGGGCAAAAATAACCATGAATCAATTGCATATTGTAGGTATTGGTTTAGACGGCGCTGCGGGGTTAACTGACGTAGTACGCGAAGTCGTAAGTAATGCCACATTATTAATAGGAAGCGATCGCCATTTAAGTTATTTTCCCGCCCAGCCAGCTAAAAGATTAATTCTCGGAAACTTCACCCAAGCAATTGATGTAATTCGCACCTGTGTAGATGAATGTATCGTTATTTTAGTTACGGGCGATCCTTTGTTTTTTGGTTTGGGGCGACTGCTGCTATTAGAACTACCTGCGGAAAACTTAACATTTCACCCGCATTTATCCGCCGTACAGTTAGCTTTTAGCGCGATTAAAGTCCCCTGGCAAGATGCCTGTTTTGTCAGCGTTCACGGGCGCTCTAGCGATCGATTAGTGCAAGGAATGCAGCAAGGCAAAGAAAAAATTGCCGTGCTAACAGACGGAGTTAATACCCCAAGTGCGATCGCGCAATTGTTTTTAGCTTTAGATTTACCTACTAATTACAAATTCTGGGTATGCGAAAACTTGGGCGGCGATAACCAGCAAGTTAGTTGCTTCTCAGCTTCAGAATTAATCGGGCGAACTTTTGCGCCATTAAATGTAGTTATTTTACTCCGCCAGGAAACAGCAATTGATTTAGACATCGCAAAATTACCCCAGTTGGGGATAAGCGATCGCCATTTTTTAGGTTTTAGCGATCGCCCTGGCTTAATGACGAAGCGCGAAATAAGAGTATTGGTACTAGGAGAACTTGCTTTACAGCCGCAACAAGTAGTTTGGGATATTGGCGCGGGTACGGGTTCGGTGTCTATAGAGATTGCGCGTTTATGCCCTAATTGCCAAGTGTACGCGATCGAAAAAACGGCGGTAGGTTATGGATTAATTGCTCAAAATTGCCGCCGCTTTCAAGTAAATAATGTTGAGGCTATTCTTGGTGCTGCGCCGGGTATATTAGCAGATTTGCCTAATCCAGATCGCATTTTTATTGGTGGTAGTGGCGGAAACTTAAGCCAAATATTAAATGCTTGCGATCGCCTTTCGCCTCAAGGGGTAATAGTTTTAGCAATAGCTACGGTAGAACACCTAACAGAAGCTTTATCGTGGCTAGGCGCTCGCGCTTGGAACTATCAATTATTACAAGTACAATTATCTCGCTCTGTACCTTTTGCTCACTTAACGCGCTTTTCTCCTCTCAATCCCATCACAATTGTTACGGCCACGCACAAGCTAATTAGCTGAAATCTACTTAAACCTTAACAAAGTTCCTTCCAAGGTAAGGGAGAGCTTGAGTTTCTACTGATGGTAAAATTACACATTAAAGCCATTAATATGAATTCAGCGATATATGTTCGAGTTTTTCTAGACACTGTAGAGGTAGAAATTGCAGAAAATACTGCAATATTAATTAATAACAAGTTGCAACCTATTGCAGATGTGAGCCAAAAACAAGTTAAGCAATATTGGAAAATTCCCGAATATTTTGAGATTTCTTTAGAGTTCAGACCTACAGTTGACTTGAATGAGGCATTTCAAAAGATCGTAAATCAACTGGGTAATGGATGGGAATTTAGCGACCCTGTAGGAGAAAAATGGGCTGTCTGGAATTCATTAGAAACAACACAATTTTTTATCCCCAGAGTTCGTTGGGCTAGTGTAGAGATCGTCTCTTAACATTTCACTTTAATGCGGTTCGATTCCTACTCCTTGAAGCAAAACAATTAGACGTATGCAAGAATTTACTGCTTATGTTGATGTTGACGATACGCTTGTGCGTACATTTAGCGGGAAACGCATTCGGATTCCAGCATCGATTAAGCATATTCAAAAACTTAAACAACAAGGTGCGATGCTTTACTGTTGGAGTTCGGGGGGAGCAGATTATGCACGAATGGTTGCAGAAGAACTTGACATATCCGACTTATTTATAGCTTTTCTACCTAAACCAAATATGTTACTAGACGATCAAAATGTAAATGATTGGAGATATTTGCTCCAAGTTCATCCCCTATCTTGTGATTTTAAAAGCTTAGAGGACTATCGACTACAACTTGCAAACACGTCATCGCCAAGAATAAGTCTCAACCCCCAACCACCACAAAACCGCCCCAGTAGCGAGTAAAAAACTAATTCCTGCGACTCCTGCTAAAGGCTTCCCATACTTCCCTGTCACCCATTGGGGTACTTTTCCTGGATAGGTTACTAGGTTTGCCGTATCGATTGTAGCGATCGCCCACACCCAGCCGCTATGCAATCCCCATGCCAAACCCAAGTTTCCTTTGTCTACATATCTTGCTAAGACTAAAACCATGCCCATCAACCACAATCCAGGTAGCTGAGGCAGAGTTTCTGTCTGTTCCCAAATCAAATGCAGTACGGCAAAAATTATACTGGCAATGGCGGCAGCTAAGTAGGTTGAGTAACTTTGCTGAAATTGCGTTAATATAAAGCCGCGAAATATTAATTCCTCCGTAGCACTAATCCAAACTGCTAATAACAAAATAGGCAGCGTAACTAATATTATTTTTTCGGCGTTCTGCCACTTTACCCAACCCAATAGGGTTTGCACTCCAAATAATATTGCTATACCAATCGCGCCAATTGCAAACCCTATTCCTAAAGACTTCAAAATTGACCAGTCCCAGACTAAGCCAAAACTGGAAAAAGAATTACCAAATACTTCGTTAATTCCCCATAAAACTAAAGGGGCTATTAGATAAAGTGATGCTAGTAAAGGTAATTTATCCTCTGCGGTTATCGGTTTAAAGGGTTGCCAACTTGCAGAAGCCGCTTTATTTTTTTCCAAAATAATTTTACTAGCAACTGCCAATGGCAACCACAAACAAACCCAAGTCACAAAAAAAATTGTTACTTGCAGCAGTGATGAAGGTTTTGCAACCAAAAACTGTAGCAAAACGATCTTTGCTACGTTTAAATCTGCCATTAACTCCATCATTACGCTGTAATAGTTTTCCAAGCTGAAAGTACTAAAATTTAGCAGGAGCTACTAGTTCCTCTTTTCCTTAGCCAATTCCTTCGCTCTATTCCGGTAGTTATTCCCTTAACTACTATTCCTATTTATTCTTCATCCTCGTCACCTAGGTCATCAATTTTATCGCTGTCAATCTGAATTAAGTGGATATGCTTATAACCTAACTTAATTTCAAACTGATCTCCAGGCTTCAAACCCATTTGCTGAGTGTAGGTTGCACCGATAACAATTTGATGGTTTTTGTGGACGCTAACTCTATTGGTAGGTTCCCGTCCGCGACCATCTTTTGGCTTTTCGGGGCTAAGAGGAATTCCTCTTGCTGCTAACAATGCGTCGTAAAAGTCCGTTAGATTAACGCGAGTTTGATTATTTTTAGTTACAGTGTAATATCCACAACGCTTGGCTCTTTCTCGACGCGGTAAGTCAGAAAGTTCTTTAACCTTTTGCAGTAGTGCTTTTCCTGTTAATGGTGCAGTTTCAGTAGTCATCTCACTCAAATATCCTTACAATTTCCAAACAAATAAACAGAGGCTTATGCTATTTCATTCACTTATAAAAAATATAGCCTCAAATCTCTCCTTTTAAACATTCTTTCTCGTTTATTTACATTTTAGTCCTCATTTACTAGCATTATTAAGTTAATCGATAGTCTATAAAGTTTACCCTATTCAAGTCAATTTATAGCAATATATAACTTTTCTATTTTAAATTTTACTTGCTGTTCTAAGCTCTGACATCCGTGTTTCCTTGCTCCCTAATTTCACCACTTGAATAATTGTACTTAAAACTACCAAGGAATCAAATTGCTCCAGGCAAGCAGCAATAGAGTGAAATTGTAGATAAACATCAGTCGAAAGATATATCTATTGAGACAAAATTGTTAGCTATCGATCGATGCAAGGGGGATTACTGAGGCTAAAAATGAAGGTGATTAGTTTAAAAAAGCTACTTAGAAGCAATATGCGCTTATAGCACTTGACATCTATTTTTTATTATCTAGTCATAGGGGAATACTTGTACTCAGCACTTTAGCCAACAACTAATAGCACTACAAAACCGGACTATACTTATAGTCTCAAAGCAAAAATAAGTCATTGAACTTAAATTTTTGACGAACAACAGAAGCTTTTTTGGGAAAATTCAACGCTTGAGTCTTAAAATAGAAGCACGCTTCTGGGAAGTGTGACCCCGAACAAACTATCCCAAGCAGCGATCGCGTCTCTTAATAGGTTAGCCTTACTCAAGGCAGTAAAAATGATTTTTAACCATCAGTAGATAAAAATACTAAAATATTTCTGTAAAAATGCAAGTTATTTTTAAAATCGTTAGGCAAGCAAGCAATACCTCGCCACAAGTTCAAAGTTACGAGTTAGAGGTTGAAGCGGGCAATACCATTTTGGATTGTCTTAACCAAATCAAGTGGGAGCAAGATGGAACTTTAGCCTTTCGCAAAAATTGCCGCAATACTATTTGTGGTAGTTGTGCAATGCGAATTAATGGGCGATCAGCTTTGGCTTGTAAAGAAAATATTGGTAGCGAAATAAAGCAATTGTATGGCACAAGCAATCTAGCTAAAGATATTACCCCAGAAATTACTGTTGCCCCAATGGGCAATATGCCCGTAATCAAAGACTTAGTAGTAGATATGAGTAGCTTCTGGAATCACTTAGAAGCAGTAAAACCTTATGTTAGTACGAGCGCAAAAGTTCCCGAAAGAGAATTTTTGCAAACCCCACAAATGCGATCGCAAATAGAGCAAAATGGCAATTGTATTATGTGTGGGGCTTGTTATTCCGCCTGCAATGCTAGAGAAGTAAATCCCGAATTTGTAGGGCCTCATGCCTTAGCCAAAGCGTATCGCATGGTAGCAGATAATCGCGATGGGGAAGCAGAAAGTCGATTAGCAGAATATAACAAAGGCACTCAAGGAGTTTGGGGTTGCACTCGTTGTTTTAACTGCAATACTGTTTGTCCGATGGAAGTAGCGCCCTTGGATCAAATTACCAAAATCAAACAAGAAATTCTCGCCGATAAAGAGGTGGAAAACAGCCGCCAAATCCGCCACCGTCAGGTATTAGTAGAGTTAGTCAAACAAGGTGGTTGGATTGACGAACGCGCCTTTGGCTTGCAGGTGGTTGGAAATTACTTACGAGACATTAAAGGTTTACTTAGCATTGCTCCCTTGGGACTGCGAATGTTGGCTAGAGGCAAGTTTCCTTTAACATTCGAGCCTTCGGAAGGGACGGAGGAAGTGCGAAATCTAATTGAAGCGGTACAAGCTTTAAAAGATTAGCTGGTACTTGAGTTAGTAATTTGTCCTACAAACAAATCCCCCTGACTTCAACGCGGTTCGGCGGGAATATTTAGCCGTTCTCCAGAACGCTTATAAACTAAAATATCCCATTGACCATTGGCACTAGACTCAAAAGCAATAATATTACCATCGGCGCTAATAGTAGGATTTTGCACCTGGGCTTGTAAGTTAGCAGTAAGGTTGCGCGACTGACGCAGTTCGCGATCATAGATAAAAATTCCTGTACGTCCTTGACGACTAGCAGAAAAAACAATGTAGCGCCCGTCGCTAGAAACATCAGGATGAGCAGAAATTGCATCTAACTGATTCAAGAGCGGTAAATCAACTAAATTTTGGGCAATAGTATCAAACAAATATACATTTTGCCGACCAGCGCGATCGCTTGTAAAAGCAATGTACCTTCCAGCAATTTGGGGGGTAAGCTCTCCACTGGGACTATTTAAGCTTTTTCCTCCCGGATCGAAAGGATAGTTTAATAAGCCAGAATAGCCCGTACAGCCGCTAAGGAAGCTAATTAAGACAATTATTATTAAAGCCAAAATTAAGCGCATCATGAATATGTTAAGGCGGTGTCCCAGGGATGGGAGAATCAGGCAGATCCAATTCTACATTAGTCCCTCGATCTAATACTTCAATATCCCATTGACCGCGACGGCTACCTTCAAAGACAATAAAACGACCATCAGGACTAATACTGGGATTGCGTACCAAACCTTGATACCACTGATTGAGAATTTGCGATTGGCGAGTAACGCGATCATACAGTACCAAAACTGCAATGCCACGATTGTTAGTAATATAAACAATGTAACGCCCGGTATAGCTAATACTGGGGTTTTCTACAATAGTTTCCCGTCGATTCAAGCGCGGTAAAGGGACTAATTGCTGCAACTGCAAGTCGTATAACAAAATATTGCGACTTCCGGCGCGGTTAGAAACATAAGCTAAATACCGCCCGTTACCGCTTAAGGCTGGTTGTTCTTCGGTATAGCGACTATTAAGCGCTCCCGAACTAATAATAGTGTCACCCCCCGGATTGCAAGCAACCATTAAAATAATTAAACCCAAGCTAAAACTCCAACGCCAGCAGCGTTGGAGTAAGGACTTTATAGAAAACTTTTTCACATTCCCGTCGCCGCTAAAGCAAGTTCTCCATTGGTTTTAAAACTGGTCGAAATCTGTAGAACTATCTGGATCTTCATTATTCGAGCGATCGATAGGTTTGTAATCTACATAGTCTGTAGGGATGGCTTCATCATCTCTAGAACTCTGTACGGGGTCGTCTTGAATTGGGCGGCGCTTGCGCGGTCTGGGAGAAGGCTTGTCAAAATTGTCCGCATCCGATCGCACGGGCGGATTATTGTTAGGGCGCGATCGCTTTTTGGTACTACTAGAAGATGTACCCCATTCTTCGTCTGGATTTTTGGGCGAATCCCATTCATCTTGATAGCGAGTTTCCACGCGCTTAGACGACGATCGCCGCTTGCTTGGTTTATCTCCCTGTCCGAGCTTATCTACATTTCCTCGATTAGTAGAGCGCCGTGGCTCATCGTCATAACTATCGCTGCGCCTTGTCGGACGGCGCGGTGCTTCATCTTCGTAGGATAAATCCGGTCGGCTGGCTCTTGGATCTCGGCTTCCAGGGATACGGGGACGCACTGGGCGATCGTAGTCAAATTCTAGTTCGTCTATTTCCGCTTGTTGGTAGTAATCGCTAACGGGGCGATCGTCGTCCACAATGCGCGTGTTGCGCTTGGCTTGTTCAGTAGCGATACCTCTTAGGCGGATACTTTCAACAGCAAAAAACACCGTAGAACCCACTAATAGCACCTGCCCAAATTGTAAAATCGGGTCTAGTCGCCATCCTTGGGAAATTAAAATGATCCCGCAAACTAAACCTATAGCGGCGAAAAAGATATCGTGATCCCGCGATAGTTCTGGGCGAACCGATCGCAAGAAGTACAACGCCGCCCCGGCTACAGCCAACAAAATACCTAGTAGGGTGTGCGTTCCACCCCCAAAATTCACCTGGGCGAGAATACTCGCTGAGTTCAGCCCAAAATTTATCATCACTATATTTACCAAGACTCAAATCTATGTTAACTACTTGCGATTAAAATCTCTAGTCTAATTATTTTTTTAAGTTCGATTGCCTCTTTGTAGAGGCGTGGGTAGTTGACACTGTTGCTAAAATACAAGCTTAAACAAAAAGCCTCGGTTTATGTCCCTTAATAGTTGACGGCATACCGAGGATAAAAGTAGCTTGTTTGCTTATTTAAGCGGATAGTTTGGGAGCCGACAAGCGGAACTCCCAAGCGGCTTAAGAGCGTTCAATTTTATCTTTTTGGCTAATAAAAATTAGAAAAGCGGTGGCGGGAATCACGATAATTACTGCACCAGCCAGCAAACTATAAAAGAAATTCATTAAAGAAGGAGTCATTTATTGTCAACCTTTGTTTACACACTGCATTTTAATTTTAATCGTCTGTTACACCCTTGCATAGAAGTTTCCGGGCGTTAGTGATATTTGTTCGAGGTAGAACCCTTACGTTAAAATAATGTATAGGTTTATTGACAAACTTTAAGATTTTTTAGCTAGGCGATCGCTACGCACAAAGAATTATGAGCGCTATTACTATTACTACCTGGGTTTTGGGGATATTTTTGGGTTTAATGATTTTGTTGTTTATTTTCCGCATAGTTCTTAGCTGGTATCCCCAAGTAGACCTCAATCGCCTGCCTTTTAATTTAGTTGGTTGGACAACCGAACCATTTTTAATCCCAGTGCGTAAGCTCGTACCCCCCATTGGTGGCGTTGATATCACGCCGATTATCTGGATTGGTATTTTTAGCTTAGTTAGAGAAATACTCATCGGTCAGCAAGGATTGCTGCGGATGTTTGCCCAGTTGCAATAGCTTATTGGGCATTACTAAATTTAGACAGATTTTCCCTTTGCAGCAACCCACCCTTCTCCCTATCTCCCCCTCTCCTTGTCACCTCCTTGATCCTCCAGTTCCACAACGCCGCTCATTCTTTGGTGGGAAACATCACCTTTTCAATAAAATCGGTGTAAATTTCTCCCTCCAAAAATTCTGGTGTTTCCAAAATTCTTTGGTGAAAGCCAATAGTAGTCGGTACGCCCGTCAGCGCAAACTCGCGCAAGGCTCTTTTCATGCGCTTAATGGCACTAGGGCGATCGCTACCCCAAACAATCAATTTACCAATCAAAGAATCGTAATAAGGTGGAATTTGATAATCGGTATAAATGTGGGAGTCGATGCGAACTCCAGGCCCTCCAGGAGGCAAGTAGCCGCTAATTCTGCCCGGTGCGGGGCGAAAATCGCGATCGGGGTCTTCGGCATTAATCCGACATTCGATCGCGTGACCCCGCAACACTACTTGCTCTTGAGTTTGTTGCAATTTTTCTCCTTGAGCAATTTTTATTTGTTCGGCAACTAGATCGAAACCTGTAACCATTTCCGTGACGGGATGCTCTACTTGAATGCGAGTATTCATTTCCATAAAATAAAACTCGCCATTAGGTGCTAGGAGAAATTCTACCGTCCCCGCTCCGGTGTAATTAATTGATTTAGCAGCTAATACGGCCGCCGCGCCCATTTTTTCTCGTAATTGAGGGCTAAGAGCGGGACTTGGAGCTTCTTCTAATAATTTTTGATGGCGGCGTTGAATCGAGCAATCCCGTTCGCCTAAGTGCAGGACATTACCGTAATTATCGGCAATAATTTGAAACTCTATATGGCGGGGACGTTCGACAAATTTTTCTATATATAGTCCTGGATTGCCAAAACTAGCTTCTGCCTCACCTCTAGCAGCCAGAAAGAGCTTAATTAAATCGGTGCGATCGCGTACTAGCCTCATTCCCCGCCCGCCGCCCCCGGCGGTGGCTTTAATCATTACCGGATAGCCAATAGCATCTGCCAGTTCTTGGGCAGCTTTTTCGTCTTGCAACAAGCCATCGCTACCTGGTACGGTGGGTACGCCCGCCGCGATCATCGTTTCTTTGGCAGTAGATTTATCTCCCATCGCCCGCATCGCTTCTGGGGTTGGCCCAATAAATGCTATTTTGTGGTCGGCGCAAATTTCAGCAAACCGAGCATTTTCTGCGAGAAACCCATAACCCGGATGAATTGCTGTAGCATTGCGAGTCAAAGCGGCGGCAATTATTCCCGGTATATTTAGATAACTTTTACTACTAGGCGCTTCACCAATGCAAACCGCTTCATCGGCTAGTTGGACGTGGAGGGCGTGACGGTCAACCGTAGAATGTACCGCAATGGTTGCAATGCCCATTTCTTCGCAGGCGCGCAGAATACGCAACGCAATTTCTCCACGATTGGCAATTAATATTTTATCGAACTGCATTTTTTAAAAATAATGTCTGTATCAGTTAGGTTGCCATCCTTCGAGGACTAACTGTAAGAAGTATATTTTAAAGTAGTTTTGA
>QQTW01002060.1_pt1 | contig 14448 bp, 11 predicted proteins | sample 1904831 | NCBI WGS metagenome assembly QQTW01 (sample SAMN09435610, study PRJNA476489) | Subsurface metagenome, whole genome shotgun sequencing project. | reverse complement strand
TGAACGTCAGTTGCAAGATTGACGGGCAAACGCATTCCTTTCTTCGCTCATGAGCACAAAAAGAGCACAAGTGGGATGCTCGACTCAGGGTCTGACTGCGAGAACCATATCTCGATTCCGATCCATAGATGAATTCATGACAATCGACACAATCCTTGAGGAGAAGACAGACGTTGAAGGTTAGAAGATGTCTAGAGGATGAAGCAGGGTGCAGGAACTGGAGTGTGGAGAAGAGGATGAGCGAAAGGTACAGGATATCGAGAGGATGAAGCAGAATGCAGGAAACGGAGTGTCGAGAAGGAAAGATGACCCAGCATGTGCGAAATCGAAAGCACGAAGCAAAATGCAGGTGATAGAGATGCATGAGGAGAAATCAGAGACGAAGGAGAATGACGAGAATGTGAAGGGAAGAAGGAGAAAGAAAGAGAGGCGAGCGACGAGGGAAGGTCTTATACTGGCGGGGTCGGGGCTCTCCATTTACAGTCGCGGTGAAGAACAGTCGCACATTCACTGAACATGACACCTCGCGGGCGGCCGCATCAAACGTGTAATCATCAACTCCGCAGCTTTTCACCCTTCTAGCAACTCCGTCAGATCGCTCTCAGAGAAGAGCATCCCAGCTATGGTGCCGCATACCCGGACTTGAGAGCGAAGAAAGGAATGCGTTTGCCCGTCAATCTTGCAACTGACGTTCATGCGTCACTATGACTGCAGTAAGATAGTCTGAAGCATATACAGTTCTTCTACAATCAGTCGATCAAACCCGCTGTCGCTATTACTGAGACGTCAACAGTGCCAACCATATCTCGCCTCCCTCTCAAGACGAGCAAGAACGAAGGCTTTTTTGTCTTTTGTTTCTTTGAGAAACATCGAGGATGAAGCTACTCAAGCACATACGTGTACCTACTGAGAAGATAACTTCACCTTACTGTTGATGTTCTCTTACTTAGCAGTCGCAGACAGTCGCAGTAACACTTCTGCTGTGCAAACGCAAATGTCATTCCTCAGTTTTAAGAGTGAGTTCAACCTTGGCTTCAGTGAAGCGTCAATGCTGCATGCTTTTCATGTCGGTTCTTGCTGTTTAACAAGACTCTGAATAAATCAAGTCACAGTGCATAGTCTTCGCGATCAGTTGCACGTTAGATCTTGTAGTGCAAAAGTCTGCAGCATCTCAATCAATTTCGAGAATTTCTTGAGTTTCGATAGTCTCATTACATTAAATATGTCAGTCTACTGATGATTCTGATGAAGTTACAACGAATCGCTTTCTTCAACTTCGATCTTTGCTGTCTGATGAGAGAGAAGAAAGACTATTGAAGAAAAGAAGATCGCAAAATCACTCTCGCGTTTCTTCAGATAATCGAATCAGATCAACGCACAAGAGTGATGTCAACGCCTCACAACAAGATTCAGCGCATGCATCAGGTCGACTACTATAAATGCTGCGTTCTGCTGTGCGAGTTCATATAAGATTCTCGTTTCACGCTTGTCTCATCTTTTGTCATTGCAAGCTCGAGCTTGCATTCATCTTCAGCAAACACTTGCTTTGTTCTTAAGCAATTTTCTCGCTGATAATCAATTCAACATCATGCGATTGTTGCAGATATCGAGCGATTTCACGAATTTAAGTCTCAATCTGAGAAAGCATGATCTTTCGATTCAAAGTTCTTCATAAGTGCGTGAAGTTGATCGATGATGACTCAATTTCTCGTTTCTTTGCACATGCGACAAGCCAAGGTTTAAGCTCATCGTCGTGCATGACGCTTTGCAAGAAATCTTACGAATGCCTTTCGTGATCACTTGAATTTTTGACTAGTACTTCATACGTTAGACACGTGGATCGTTCACCTCTTAGCTGCATAATCCCATTCGCAGAATGTGCTTGATTCTGCAGTCAACATAAGTTTCTCGATGGTCAAGCTCTGTTCGAGGACGACAACTCTCCATACCTCTTTGCAGCATGCTCAAGTACGTCGACGGCAGCGAAGGTGGCGGCTGGAAAGCCGTCCTTGGCCTTCGTCAGATCTCTCCTCCACCATCAGGAAGACGAGTTTCCCGAACTTGAAGCATAGCGCGACTGAAATGCCGTCCTTATCCCTTGCTGACCGTTTCAGCTCTTACTGTCCGGTGGAGTCTGTGTGGGTCGAGACGCAGCAACGGCTGGAAAGCCGTCCTTAGGCCTCGTCAGATCTTCATTCGGTCATTTGAAAGGAGAATATCCTCGTCATCAGGTACTCGTCGCGGCTGGAATGCCGTCCTCATTCTGTGCTCGGCGTTTCACCTCTCACTGTGCGGTGAAGTGGACAGACCGGCAGAACAGAGCAGAACAGTGGCTGGAGTGCCGTCCTTATCCCATGTTGAACCGTCTCTCGATGATCGAGACACGGAGACAGTCAGTCTCCGGTATGGCAACGGCTGGAATGCCGTCCTTACCCCCTCTTTGGACCGCCATGCAAAAATAAGGTGGCGGAGCCTGTCAAATCCAGGCTGGACCGCGGCTGGACCGGCGTCCTTATGCATTCTTTTTCCGTCATCGCATCATCGCGTGGCGGCGTATGACCCGGACTTGAGTACGAAAACGGCTGGTATTCCGTCCTTATTCCTTGCTGGACCGTCATTCCCTAATCAGGAGGCGGAGCCTGTCAAGTTCCGGCAAGATCGCGGCTGGACCGCCGTTGTCGTCCATTCTGTTTGCCATCATTCCATGATCCGGCCGCGGCTTTTCAACTCCGACCCCAGTACGACAACGGCTGGAAGGCCGTCCTTAGCCTCCTGCCGGTCCTCCTCTCCAAACAAAGCTTCGACAGGGAACATCTTCGACGACGAAGGGGATGCTTCGATATAGACCCGGCGTCAGATGAGGTTATTCCGGAGTCCTGGAGTCGCTGATACCGCTCGATGGCGCTCCAGAACCCAGCTGAGGACGACGACAACAAATGGAGAGCGCTTTGGGTCGTCTTCTGCCTGTCTTCTCAAAGCCACTGTCACGACGGGAGATCATTACCTATCTTCCATAGCTTACTCCAACTCAGTACATGGTCGGGGACCGTCAATTTCTGGCCAAACACATGGTCGCCAAGACCAGGACCAGGACCAATGCCTGGGCAATCTGGAGACCACTCACTGCATGCTCTGCCCTGTTCTTCGTCCATCAGTCTCGTTCTACCGACCGGGAGAACTGCAGACAAAGGAGATCATCTTCACACGTCCCTGATGGATGATCTTCAGCAACAGGTAAGCTCAAGCGTTCGCAAGCTCTCAGACAAGTCTTTCTCTCTGTCGTGTCTCGTCAGACTCAGGCGAAATTTGGCGTACCACCAGTCTCTGTGTCGTTATCGACAGTCTCTTGAACGTGAGATCATCACCTCATCATTCTAAACATCTCTAACCTTGTCTTCCTTTGAGGCGACTCAGAGAGATCGTCGTCGCCTTGTATTATCAAAGAGCGCTGAATCGTCGTACATCCAAGGCCTAAGCGCTGTGAACAACGTTCAAGTAGACTTTATACCTCACACTTCTCGTGCATCCTCCTGTTTCTGCAATCCTCTCTTCCTCACTCAAGCAGATCATTTCGACAGTTCATACAGTTCGTCAAGACTCTTCTAATCAGAGGTTTTCACATCCTTTAGCAACTTCATCCCTTAGAGATGGTCGGAAAACTTCAATTTCACCTTCACGAGGTCGTTCTCGCTTGTTACACAATAAAGTCACTCGACCCGGCAAGGAGGTGCTTGAGTACACTGATCATGCTGATTCTTGACCTCAAGATGTTGAATGAGAAAGAGTCTCATTAGCAAGGATGTTCGCATCCATTGACTTCCATTTTCAAGAGATGATCGGGAAGCTTCAATCCCACTTTCATGAGTTCGCCTCTGCTCTTGGCAAATCAAGTCACTCGGCCCGGCATGAAGATGCTCATGTTCTGAGCACGCTGAATCTAGGTCCTTCTAGTGTCTAAAGAGGACGAGTCTGAACGATCATCTTTAGCTTACGATACGTGACATCGTCGCGTTCTTACGATATGATCATTATTGAACTTCAACTGCGAAGAATGTCTGGATTTAGGTCGTCGTTGTGATTTCCGAGGATCTAATGATACTCTGACGTCTTGCGATGATTGCCTAGATTTACGACGTCGTCATCTCTTTTATTCATCGTCTGAATCCTTCGTGATCTGAATCGCTCATCGGCGAGTTCATAATTCAGAAAGAAGCACTCGCGAATTTGATCTGAATTCAGCTCAAGCTCTTGCTCTTGTTCATTTCTCATCAGTGCATATGCATTCGCTTTCAAGAAGTGAGATTATCGAGCTCAGAAGGTTCTGACGAGCGAGGAGGATATCTTCCTCACTTCTCCTCTGAGAACGATCACGAGGATTGTGAGGAGTGAAGTGAGCGGAGTTGCGCTTGAGTTGATATGACTAGATTACCTTTTGATATTACGATTAGATGAGCATAGATATATATACTAGTTTTACAATCATCGAGTGATGTGAGTGAGATGAGAAGTAATTATCGAGCGAAGGTGATTCACATACAGACACGATGTCGATAGCTCATCATGTTCAATAAAGCTGTGATTACTGTCACAGATATCGAGATCACTCTGAGTAACGTTCTCGATTCTCCCCTCCTGTAAAAAACCACCCTCTACGCTATCCTACAGCGATCGTGTTCCATCGCTCCACATCGCGACCCTCACCTCCTCTCTCTCCACTCCTCCTTCCCCTCTCAGAATCCCCAACGAAGAATCCTATTCCAACACCAACCCCCTCCCCTTCCCCTCCCTCAATCGCCGGGAAATCTCCTCATTACTCAGTCCCCCAGTCCGAGGCTTCGCGAACGGCGACGAACCGGCTGTGTCTTGACGAGTGGTCGGTTTCTCATAGGCTGTGGAGGAGGGGAGCTGTGGCGTGGGTATATTGGTGGCGGGGAGGGAGGTAGACGTGGAGGTAGACTGAGAGAGGTCTTGGTCCAGGTCGGAGGAGCTGCTTTCCTGGTTTGGGGGGAGGTCTTCTTGTGCGTCGTCCTGGTCGGGTTCATCGTCCTCTTTGATGTCGTTGGTTTGCGCTTCTTCTGCGTCTTCGACTTCGTCTCCTTCTTCTTCTTCTTCTTCTTCTCCCTCCTCGACGCTGAATTCCGCCTCGTCCGTAGCTCTAGGTTGTCCATGCTCGAAGAGTTCGTGCACTTGCTCGTCGTCCTCAACTCCGTTGATACTCACCCCCTCGTCATCATCATCATCATCAACATCATCAACATCATCATCAACATCATCATCCTCCTCCTCTTCAGCGCCTTCGACATCCTCCCCTTCGACCTCAATCTCCAAGCTCTCCTCGGCGTCTTGGATGATGACTCCCCCACCCCTTTCAGTGCCTGCTTCATGAAGCAATTGTGCAGCAGGATCGTTACCAACAACCGACGACTCATCCCCGTCCTGCCCCTCAGCACCGGTGAGGTATTCCTGCGCGGACTCGAGGAAGCTCATTTGCGAGGGGAGGAGAACACCGTCTTCGGCTGGGTCTGTGTTGCGGAGGGTAAAGGACTCTTCGCCTTCGTCCTCGAGGGAGTTGTGCCGGAGGGCGAGGAGGGCGGCTTCGGCATCTTCGAGGTTTTCATCCTCGGGGATGGATTGGTGGTCTTCGGCTTCGAAATCGTTGGCTTTGTTGTCAACCTCTTGTTCCGCGGTAACTTCTCCATTCTCGGCGTAAACGAAAGATTCGCCGTTTCCTTCCTCAAGCGCGCCCTCTTCATCGTTGGGACCCTCCTCTGGTGCGGTATCGTTCTGACCGTCGGAAGAAATCAAGGGTATGTGGCGAGGCTGCTTGATGGCAATGGTTTTGTGAGCGCCAGAGGTCGCTTCCTCCTCGTCACCAGCAGCGTCCTCATAGTCACTTTCAGACTCCATATCCGGGTCGAGAGGCGGTTCGCTGGCTTCGGAAGTGGCGCCTTCTTCTCCCATTTCTTGATCCTGATCTTCTTCTTCGTCCGAATCACAGAGATCGATGACATCGGCTGCGTTGGCAGGAGGTCCGGTTTGTTCTTCGTCCTCTTTTTGCTCTTGCTTCTCCTCCTCCTCCTCCTCTTCTTCTTCCTCGTCCTCTTCTTCATCGTAAGAAATCTCATCCTCTTCTCCGATGCTTTCGTCTTCCATTTCCTCGTCTAATTCTGCGATGTCATCTTGGAGGATCAAGTCTTCCTCGCCTTCGGCATCTTCGTCTTCGGCCTCTCCGTCGTCCTCCTCTTTCGCGAGAGCTCCCAAATCCTGATCATTGACGATCTCCTCCGAGCGCTGACGCTTGTTGCGAAGCTGTTCTTCTTCCGAAATATCCTCGGATCGTTTCCGCTTGCCGGAGGGGCTGATTGGCTGAATCGTGGGTGTCTCGGTTTTAGGCTCCCGATGTAATTCGTCTTGCACATGAGAAACGCCATTGCCGTGATCATTACGATCCGCTTGTGGTTGCTCCTTCAGACTCTGCTCGAGGAAGGGTCGAACGTCCGCGGCCAGCTGATTAACAGCTGCACCACGTCCCTCGTTCCTCAGCTCCGCCTTGACCTCATCGATGATCTGAGCTCGAATCTCCCCCCTCACGACGTCACCCAAGTCCTTCCGTAGCTCGTGCAATACCTCATCTCTCATATGCTCCTTCAACCACGCCACGGCCTCCTGACGCGCCTGCTCCGTCAGCAACTCCCTCTGATCCGCCTCGATACCATCCTTGATCTCCTGATACGTTCTCACTGGTCGATGCGAAACACTCAAACCCAAATCAGTCTCTTCATGTTGACGCCGATTATCGCGTCCAGCCTCCCGCAGCGCTTTCGACGCCCTCTCGATCGTCGCCGCGAGTCCTTGTGCGCGATCTTGGAAGCTCGCCGAGGTCTGTCGCGAGCTCGAACCGGGCGTGTTGTGGGACACGACTGGAGGTGGATGTGAAGGAGATGGCCGATTGCGACTCAGCGCGCGCTGGGTTCGGCCGCCAAAGGTCGCGCCGGCGTGTCCTAGAGCTAGGTCATCGCGCAGACTGCCAAGTCGGGGGCGCTCGATGAGGGATCTGCTGTGGATGGAGCTCCAGCTGGGGCGCGATTCGCGCTTCGAGGGTGTTTGCATGGCGATGGAAAGTTGCACGGGCTGGAAGGAAGGGTCGAGGTGGAGGTCGAGACGCGCTGAAGCTATAGCTTCTTAGAGGTGTTGCGCATTGTGTGACGCTGGTCATCGGAATCGCGTCAAGAGGGACGTGAAGTTGATAACGTAGAGAGTATGGTCAGAGTCGATGGGAAATGAGGAAACATGGGATGGTGGATGATGATGTAGATCATAGAGGACCGCGAAAGATGGAGGATGAACTTCGTTCGGGCAAAAGTGACTTTTCCTCCTTTCAAACCTCACAATCGCATCACCTCCAACAACCCCCACCAATAGCTTTATCCACCCCTCAATGAACAATCTACAGTTCTAAACCATCCTGCTCTCACCTCCAATTTTCCTTCCCCTCCTTCTTTGACCCCCAAGCATCAAAATCATGGACATCCGCCTCCTGCGCCCCTCAGATATCCCCAACGTCCAAACCGCGAACATCACCAACCTCCCCGAAAACTACTCCTGCAAATATTACCTCTACCACGCCCTCTCCTGGCCGCAACTCTCCTACGTCGCCGTAGACGTCTCACGCAGGCGGCCGACCTCGACCTCGGCCTCGACGGCTCAGGACTATGACTACGACCCGCCCAAGATCGTCGGCTACGTGTTGGCGAAGATGGAGGAGGAGCCCGCGGACGGGGTCCAGCATGGGCACATCACCAGTCTCTCGGTCATGCGGACGCATCGCCGGCTCGGGCTGGCGGAGAAATTGATGAGGCAGAGTCGTACGTTCTCTTTACTTTTTCTCCTGGCTCTGAAAAGGCGTGATAATGAGAGCGACTGAGCTGACGGCGAGACCGTCCCAGAACGAGCCATGGTTGAGACGTTCAACGCCCGCTACGTCTCCCTTCACGTGCGCGTCTCCAACGTCGCCGCTCTACGACTCTACCGCGACACGCTCCAATTCAAGGTCGAGAACGTCGAGGCCAAATACTACGCGGACGGGGAGGATGCCTACAGCATGAAGCAGGATCTCGGCTTTCTACGGGAGGAGGCCTTGGAGGCCGACAGTGACGACGAAGCTGTGGATGAAGGCGAGGAGGTCGGTGAGGTCGGGAAGGAGGGGGACGGAGAGAAGAAGAAGAACAAGGATAAAGCTGGGGGAAAGAAGCGGAAGGTCAAGGTTGGGCGAGGGTTAGGGGTGGGAGATCTGGTGGAGCGGAACGAAGTGTCGTCACGGACATGATCACAGAAGCAATGGACTGGGTTCTGATAGAGAGAGCATACTGCCCTCCCTGATTGAAATTTTCATTGCATATGAGACCGTGTAAGAGGAGATTGCTGATAAAAACTCGGACGGCTTGATGAGGCTGTGGTCCATGTGGAAATCCAGCGCAAAGGGCGTGGCTTCTCGCTGCTTTCCCATGACGAATGAGGAAGCTATAGTGAGGTGCGAGGAGGGACCGTGACATTGATATTCGCAATCATGGTCGTGTTGTCAATCACAACATCGCCTCTGCAGACCTTTTTCTCGACCAGATTTGCCTTAGCGAAGATCATCGAACGCCATGGTCCGGGACAAAAGCAGTCAATTCAGTCAGGTAACCAATCGCTCGAATCAGGGCGTTATCTGACACCCGAATTCCAGCCTGAATGTCGTGTTCGTAGGGTCATATCTGGTCATGGCTCCCTTGATGCCATAGATGCTTCGCGGCGACGGCAGGCCAAGCTCTGCAAATCTTATCGGGATCGAACTTCGGCCACGCCATCCTCGTATCATCCTGCGATCTTACCCTTTCATCAGATGCCTTCTCTTTCCCTTGTGCCCGTTCTTCTCGAGAGATGATGGGGCTGTCGAGATTAAAGTCAGGTCGTGCCTACCATGTAGGCCGCCGGACCAGAGGTAGATGACGCCGCAACGATCGTGACTTCCCTAGAAGAGTAGATCAACCCGCTCACATCAATATTGATCTCGTCGCGTTACCTCTCAGATCAACCCGGCCCCTGTCGTGGCTATAAGAACCGCCCGAGGCCCCTCGTCCCGAGTCTCGAGTCTTGTCCTGCCCAATATATCTGCCCAACCTCGGCAAAGCCAGCCCGTCTCCTCTCTCCCTTCTCCTCCTCATTGCCTTACCTCCTCATCGTCCTCTTTCTTGTCTTCCTGCGGCACTGGACCGAGTCTGGCTTGAGCTGGATCATGGCTTGTCCTTCCCTTGGGCCCACCAAAGAGCCGACAGTGATGGTAAGCAACTTCAGTCGGGGTCCCATTTCGACTCCGGCGACTCCTTTGCTGACGCAGATAGGAGAAGCGGTGCCTAAGAGGGCCAATCCGTCATCATCAGTTTTGAAGAGGGGGAGCGGCTCATCAGGCCCGCCCACGACGAAACCTTGGCTATCAAGGACCGAAGGGATGAGAATGGAGACTCTGCTCAGGTAAGGACCCCCTGAAGAATCCCGAAGACGAGAGACTGTGCGGTGCGTCCGAGGCTCAGGCCAATGAAGACAATCCAAAAGCCTGTCATCCTACGGAGGGATACCGACAGCGGGTCGGGCTCTTGGGTTCACTTTAAGTGACTCTTCGTGCCGCGCCTTACTCAGCCATTTTTGGCTGACGAAACGAAACTATTCCTATTTAGGCAAGCCTCTCAGACACCTCTCACCAACGGTTCCGTCCTCAACCTCAACCTCCATCGCCATCTCCCTCATTTGAAACCGCCCTGATCGCAACATCGTGCTGATTATTGTGACAGACTTGCTGACGGACGGAGGCGCGAACGATGAAAATACTTATAATTGCCCTGGATCTGTCCAAAGTCATAGATCATTGTGTTGCCGGGCGACAATATCACGTGAGCATTGGACTCCCGCCATCCACCTCCTTTTAATTTGATACTGATAAATGCTCTTCTCTCTCGTGATGATTGGTTGAATACATTATTGTAGGCGGTCGTCCTCGAAGGACTTGTAACTGTATTGACTCAGAAACCAGTCACTTGCGGAGAGGGAATGACATGATGGCTTTATTGGACATGTAGGTACTCAATTGATAGACAAGTTCTTAAATCGTGATGAACTGCGAGAGAAGGGTTACACGTGAAAGAAGACGAGCTATCCCATTATCGAAAAGATTCGAATGCTCAGATCTGATCTTATTTCAGCTTATTAGGCGCTGGATTCGAAGTGAATTGTGCCGATGCTTTTACGCTCATCAACAGCGAGGACGATGACGTACGAGGGGCAACTTCGTCCTCGTCTACTGTAGGCCCTGAGACCACCCCACCAATGCCCACAGACAGGAGCACCATTCTTTCGACATTCCGAGTCTCTCTCCAACAGCAATTCCATTTGCCATTTCAATTGCACTTGTATCCTATCGTATAGTAGCACAAGGTCATCAGCCTAGACTCAATACCTCTACCGCGGTGACGATGTCTAAATCACGACCCTCGACGACCCGCAGTGCCTCGACGAACCTAATGACTTGGGGCTCGGCCAGACCCCTGGAGGGCAGATTGGCCATTGTCACCGGAAGCTCTCGAGGTCAGACCTTCGTCGTATCACGGTCATCGTCGCTCGATACCAAGATCTGACGATCCCTTCATGCAGGCATCGGCGCGGCAATCGCCCGCAACCTCGCCAGCAAGGGCTGCTCCATCGTGCTAAACTACACCTCCGACTCCTCAGCAGAAAGGACGGAAAAGCTTGCCAAGGAGCTCAGGTCCTCGCAGGATGTCAACGCCATCTCCGTGCAGGCGGATATGAGCTCGCCAACGGGGCCGCAACATATCATCACCACCGCGAAGAACCACTTCTCTCATCCCAAAACCCACGCTTTCCGCATCGACATCATCGTGAATAACGCTGGTCTGGCGAATAATACGCCGTTACCAGAGATCAAGGCCGAGGATTTCCACCAGATCTACAATGTCAATGTCCTCGGTCCGTTGCTGCTCGTTCAGGCCGCTCTGCCATACCTTCCTCAAGACCGGTCCGGTCGGATCATCAATGTGTCGAGCGTGAGCGCATCAATGGGCTTCCCCGAGCAGACCATCTACGGTGGCTCGAAGGCAGCGCTGGATGCCATGACTCGGACCTGGTCCCGCGAACTCGCGGAACGGGCAACAGTCAACTCCATCAATCCCGGTCCGGTGGCGACGGACATGTATGGTGCCACCTCGGACGACTTCCAGCAAGTCATGAAGCCCTACCTGCAGAACACGCCGCTGGCAGCGGTCACTGAGGAGCGAGATGGCAAGGAGGCGGTCGAGCAGGTCAAGGTGACGGGTGGTCGATCGGCTTCGGAACATGAGATTGCGGGGATCGTGGGCATGCTGTGTGGAGAAGAAGCGGCGTGGTGTACGGGCAGTGTGATTTGTGCCAATGGGGGGTTGAAATTTAGTATGTGAGATTTCGAAGCTGGGATCCAAAATATGAGACATATGAGCACATTGGCCTCGACTCCGCTGCGACTTTCATCCATATCATCCGTGGGTATCTTCGGCGATGTGGACCCATTCAAGTAATGGTGGACCCTTCAGGGGGATGGATTTCCCCGGATTGAAAGAAAAGCGTTTCAGAAAGAAGCAATGCTGTCTCTTGCCAATGCAACAGGTCCATGCGTTACCCTAGGAGTACACACCAATCGCCTCGATCTTCCTTCGTCTCAATGATGTCCGTCCACCACGAAAACCGGTCCTCAAGTGGAAACCCAGATCACAGTGACGACAACATCCATGCCCCTTTGATCCCCTCCCTCAAACTTCCAATTCCAGTGTCCGTCCGTCTGATTGTTCCAATACGCTCCCACGGCGCTGTGCATGCCTCTCCTTCCTTTACTGCCTTTCCCTTGATCACCATTTGGCGCAGCGGATATCGACTGCGATCCTGCTCCTGTCTGCTGAGTGTCGCTCGAGCCGCCTGCGGTCTTTTCGCCGGTAGTCGTGTCGGCAGATGAAGGTGATGGTGACAATGCGGAGGTGCCGGAGCTGGTATAGGAGCTGGTACTTGACGGGGGAAGATGTTGAATGATGGTGCTGTTGACGATGTATTTGTAGGCTGGTGAGGTCGGGGTGGAGGTGGGCGACTCAGAAATCAGGGTCTGAAGTATCTCGTTCTGGGAACAAATAAATCAGTCCCGGGGTTAAGGGTACTGAAGGAAAGTTTGGTGGGGGTAGAAAGGGCTCACGATAATGCTGTTGTTCCATGACTCGGTCCGGTCGTGGTCGTATGTCGTGACGGATTGGAGGGTATTCTGGCAGACCTAAAAAGATTCAATTGGTTTTCAATGGAATTCGTGTAAGATCTTGATACCTTGCTCGCGATCTGCTGCAACCTGGGCTGGGGGATAGGCTGATTCCATGCCTCCTATTAGCGATTGTCGTGCCCTGTGTCTAGCTGGGAAACGTACGGAAGCCATTGCGATGGGAGGGCTTTCTGTGAGATTGGAGTTCTACCAATGGTACTCAGAGAGCTTTGAAGTAGCTTCGACCTTGTTGTATGGACCTCAAAGTCGCAGCTGTGACCATTGCGGGGGGTCAGACGGGAGCTTCAGGAGAATGCCAGGTCACGTGAGACAGAGCTCCCCGCGCTTGACCCGTCTTAGTCGATCGGCTGCCAATCTGTCGCCGCCGGCTTTTTGTTTCTCCGTGGAAGCTTCAATTTGCCCTGACGCGATGAACTGCTGCTGTTGTTGACGACGGTCTCGGGATCGAGGTACATCTCTCATTTACATTAGCATCGCATTGAAAGCTCAGAGATCCGCCAAAGTATCTGTCGTTCCCAAACAGTGGGGCATTCGGCCCTTGTCCCCAGCATGTCTAGCCAACCCTTACTCCAGACCGCTCCCGGTATGCTTCCCCGCCCTTCTTTGTCCCTCTCGATCCCAAGGAAAACTCCCCTGACCTACAACTAACCTTCGACAGGCAAGCGCATTGCCCTGCCCACACGAGTCGAACCCAAGGTCTTCTTCGCCAATGAGCGCACCTTTCTGAGCTGGTTGAACTTCACCGTCATCCTCGGCGGCTTGGCCATCGGCCTCCTCAACTTCGGTGATCGCGTTGGGCGCATCTCCGCCGGTCTCTTCACCCTCGTCGCCATGGCCACCATGATCTACGCCCTCGTGACGTTCCACTGGCGGGCGAAAAGCATCCGACAACGGGGTCAGGGCGGCTTCGACGATCGGTTCGGGCCCACGGTGCTGGCCATCTTGCTCCTTGCCGCGGTTGTCGTCAATTTTGCGCTTCGGATCATGGGTGGAGAGAACAAGTAGCGGAGCTGAAGGCGGGAGGAGTATATTTTAAGCATTGGTAGGATACATGGGCAGAAGAGGAATGAAAGGACTCAATTCGCGCAGCTGTACAGAGGGTCTACGATAGATGCATTTTGGGCTAGCATGAGATGGGTTCTTCTTGGCTTGATGGAATCTATACGAAAATTCAAGTACAACCTGGCGCCAATATCTTCGTGCCTGTAGGTGGTACTGATACATCACACCTGTCGTAGCCTTGTAGCTTGAGTTTCAGAGCATACATTCAGGAAGTCTAACGTCTTGCCATTTCATGGTCGATCGCGGGACTCTGAGAGCTCAAAGGTAGCAAATGCGGTTCAATAATGCGATCTTATGACGGCAAAGTGAAGAGGTTTGGATTGGGGTTCGGGTCTTGCCGAAGAGACATGGAGACCTGAAGAAGTTCCCTCCTCGACCATCAACAAAGCGACGAACAGCTCATCGAATCTTCCACCACTGTCGAATCCATTACCTCCTCCCTTCTCGTCTTCATCACTTCATCATCACTATCATGATCTCTCACAGCTGACAGCCACCTCAGCCCGACCTGAGCCTTCGAATCTACCTCTCCTCTGCACTCCCTCAGGCACGTCATGTTTTCTCCGCCGGCCTCCGACACGGCCTCCCACGGCCGGTCCCTACGCAACCCGCGACGACGGCAGCGCACCTCCTCTGATGAGCAGATCAATACCATGCCTCGGGCCAAACGGCCACGCAGCACCATCACGAACATGGACTTTGTCAAGGATCAGCAGGAAAATGTGCCGCCTCCGGAGGTGCCGACATTGAATGGCTCCACCAACCCATCCATCAAGGACGTCACCGTCTTGACGCAGAATTTGACGGTCAAGGACGCGAAGAAAGGGGGAGACAGAGGTCTCAAAGGGGATGGAACGGTGATTTTGGTTGGTCTTGGATGATTCCGATGACGTATAAGTACCAGATGCTGACCGCTGTCTAGACCAAGAATGACCAGTATTCGGTGTCGAAGTTGCCGGCTTGGCCAGATCAGCTTCGTAATGACGTTCAAGGTAGGAGGTAATGGATTCGACAGTGGTGGAAGATTCGATGAGCTGTTCGTC
>QQTW01002059.1_pt1 | contig 14449 bp, 9 predicted proteins | sample 1904831 | NCBI WGS metagenome assembly QQTW01 (sample SAMN09435610, study PRJNA476489) | Subsurface metagenome, whole genome shotgun sequencing project. | reverse complement strand
ATGAGGGTTATTGAGCTACTTCTGGATTGATTGGAAAGTGAAATTGTGTGATGGGTGGAGGTGGCAATGACGATGCAACAACGAAAATCAGAAGTAGCCTGCAAAAGTCATCGCATGTTAACATTTACATAGCATACATATCCCGCCTCCCCTTCTACGTCGAAGAAGCCGCAATCCGCCACCCCGAGATCCTCGCCGTCGTATCCTACGGCGGCCGCCAACTCTCAACCCTCAATGAATCCTCCACCGCCCTCCCACCGCAACTAGTCCACATTGCCGGTCCGGAGAAAGAACGACGCGAATCTTGCCCCCTAACCCCCGACCCAGAGCCCACCCGTCCAGCCGGCATAGTAAAAACCTACCGGTACACCGACTGCACCCCCGACTCTGCCTGGATCCTCCCCTCCGACCCCGCCTATTCCAAACGCAACGCGAGTATAGCGCATACGCGCAGCGTCGCGTTCTTGAAGCCGTTTCTGAATGGGCCTTATTTTGATCTTGAGGCGGTTTGGGAAGAGCATTGTAAGTATGAGTTTGGGGAGAGGGATGTGAGGAAGACGATGGAGACTATGGTGCAGGAGCCGTATGTTAATCATATTCCTACTATGACGTGAGTACTTTTCCTTTTTTGTGTTGTGTGGTCAAGGGCGAGCCTGGAAGCTATAAACATTCACTGACGACCCCCAGCGGCGGCATAGGCCAATCCCGCCTAACAGCATTCTACACCCACCACTTCATCTTCAGCAACCCCCCCGACACAACCCTAACCCTAATATCCCGTAGCGTCAGCACAGACCGTGTAATCGACGAATTCATCTTCTCCCTCACGCACACATGCTCAATCCCCTGGCTTCTCCCCGGCATCCCACCCACAAACAAACCCCTCTCCATCCCATTCACCAGCGTGGTAGCCATGCGCGGCGACAGACTGTGCCATGAGCATATTAGCTGGGATCAGGCGACTGTGCTGAAGCAGTTGGGGTTGTTGCCTGAGTGGGTAAGGTTTGGGGGGGAGATTGAGGGGAGGGGGCCCGGGGTGGGGATGCGGTTTGAGGTTCGGCTGCCGGTTGTGGGGAGTGAGGGGGCGAGGAAATTGGGGGATGAGGGGTGTGAGGTTAGTAATGGGTTGATTGTGAGGGGGTGGAGGGAGGTTGATGATGTTTAGGTGTTGAGGGGGGGGGAATGTGTGCTTGGGAGGAAGGCGGTTTTGGGATGGTTTGTATGGCTGTTGAAAATTTGCATAGCTGTTGGAAATGCCGGATATAATTGGGTTTCTCCATATTGAACCTATTTTGCAATCCCGTTTAGTAATGTGCCGATGCTTCACGTTTTGATCGCAAAATTCACCATCAATCATACAACTTCAAGGCGGGATAATGTCGTGAAGATAGTCTTGACTTGCAGCCTTCACACTTCCACCTTTCGCCCCCGAGGCAACGAGGAAAGACAGCGATATTGAACCTTGAAAGCACTCGTTCTTCTTACAGTCCGTAGGAGACCTATAAATACTGTCCTGATTTGTCAACGAAGGACCTAAGCAGGCAGAAAAAGAATTCAAGAACCGAGCTTCAAAACAAACAAAGTATGGTTTCCGATACATGCACACATTATTCGCAGCATCCAGACCTACTATCCATACCCTCCCCTCGCGCTCCATTACAACAACCCATCCGCTCCAGCACAAAAACCCCCATCACAACCCATACACTCCCATAGCCTATCCAGCCTCGCAATACCCCAATCAAACCTCCCCACAAACTAGTCCTACCGTCAGCACCGCACCTTCGCGCAACAACATGTTTTAAACCTACCTTCAAAACAACCTTCCTAATCTATCTCCAACCAAGCAATCGGCTCCCCCAAGCACTGATACTTCCTATACCTATGGTCCCCAAAAACCATCTCGGTAGTACACCGCATAGCACCCACCTTCCCCCCTTTCGTGCTGTTCTCCCCTGATAAGAGCCAGCGCTCAGGTCTGAGGATCTGCGTCTTCACCGAAGATGGTGTTGGGATGATGGACGACCCGGGGGTTGTAGCTGGTATCCGTACCGCCGGGCACGAAATATTGTTTGCAGGGAAGGACAACACGGTTGCGGCCTTGTGGTGTTTTTTGGGGACGCCGTCGGTTACTGGAGGGAGGATGCGGAGGCTTTCATGGACTACAGATTGCAGATATGGTATGTTTCTGAGTGTGTTGCTTGTATGATGCTGGGTGTTGTGGATGTGACATCTTGTCTCATGGCGTCATCGACCTCCGCTTGAAGGTGATAATAGACAGGCAGGTGGGCAATAAGATGCATCATAGTGGACCGAATGGCCGTCACAGTAGTATCAGACCCAGCACGGATCTGCAGCACGGCCTCAGTGAAGAGGTCTCCTCCCTCGAGAGACCATGGTTATAATGAGGCCAACATGTCAGAACGACCAGCAGTCGACTGTTCGAGTTGTGAGTCGATGAGCTTGCGTGCCACACCCATCATCTTGCCAAAGCTGCTCTTGTCCATTTCTGATGGACTGAGCAGGCGTGCAATTGGCCGCCATTGCAGGAACTTGGTTAGTCTCAGTGCAGCTGAAACGTCACCACAGTGAGACCTTGTTCGCCTGACTTGATGTAGTCGTTCAGATCAGCGTCAGCTTGGAGGTCGCCGAAGGCTTCACCAAAGCCGATTGTACTGATCATGTCGAGAGTGAAGTACTGTGTCTTGCGCGCAAGGTCCATGGGTTCTGGTCGGTTAGGATTGAATGTGTACTTGAGTCGTATCAACTGAAGCAGCTCTTCGAGTCTATTATCAATGTCTGGCTCGAGTGATAGATTCTCCTTCCAAGACTAACCGGAAGCGATCTGCTGCCGTCGTTTCGTATATTTTTCTTCATCAAGCCGGCTGAACACATGGTCCTTCCCTGGCTCCACGCATGTTGCTGCGTTGAACCATTACGAACGAGTATACTATGAACAGACCGCATTCAGATGCGCCAGAAGTTCCGATGGCAAAGAAACCAGTTCCTTTGGTCCAATACGTGCGATGGGACCTATGAAAGTGTAAGCAATAAACGACTGCAGCACTATTCAAGTTACCTAACTTATTTGTCGCTCACTTCTTCGTATGCTACATGCGAGTGCAACCCTAAAATCATGTTTAAGTGCCAGGAACCAGACCAACCGGTACGTACCAAAAGGGCCTTTGAAGTGCCGTAGGCAATCATACTGGCGGTACTTGTTTGCCCCGTAGACCATGGAAATCGCGGTTAATAGCAGCCATCGTAGGTCATACACTTGCGCAAGCAGAGACATGACAACGGATAGAGAGCGAAGGATCATCTCCTAGGACCCTCACGCCATGAGAAGTCCGTCAATTGAGGGGCTGCGATACTGCCATGGCTCTGTTTCGAGTGACGTGCATGCCGCCACGTTTAGTGTAGGATTTATGCTTCGGGCGCATCCATCTTGGGTGAAGTGCCCGTGCCGACCCTTCCCGTCCGCAAGGCTGTGCGGGGCGGTCATCCCGCAATACCTGGAAACCACAGATCATTTCTGGAGACGAGGAGTCTGCAATCCTTGGAAGAACAAAGTGGCAGGTGCTAACGATGGACCCATCAACACAGTATGTCGATTACTGCGCCGCAATGGCGCATGAGGAAGGATTCCTTGCTCCAATACTTAAACTTTTTAAAGCCGCAGGTTACAGCCTGTTTGATCAATATTTTGACTGGTCCATTTGATCAATATTCTGACTGGCTCGTTTGATCGATATTTTGACTGTGTGCAATGAGTGACGATCAGCCCACCGTTACTATCGCGGTCGACGTGAGCTCACGTGCCTCTGTCACTGTTACTGCAGTACCAATTACTAAGCGTAACAGAGAGATGAGTTGGATTCGACGTACGATGAGACCGAGCCGTAAGTACTTGCTATCCACTGAGTAAGGCTTGCCTAAATTTCGCACAGCCAGAGTTGTGCGACATCTCTGTCGTCGAGTGTCGAGAACTACAAGTGGGAGCATGGACGGCGGTATCACAGTTATCGCGAAGGAGGTTGCGCGCTTGAACCCTACTGTCATACGCTCGGCTGACTGTCGCAGCCTACAATTTTCCCAACGATGAGAAAGAGCAAGATCGGTTGGACATGAACCATCACGTGTGCCTGTTGCTGTTAGACATGGAGCTGCACTTTGCCAAACTTCCAGAAGATCGATCGATCCGTATACTGGACATTGGAACCGGGACTGGTATCTGGGCGATGGACATGGGCGACAAGTTTCCGAATGCGCAAGTGATTGGCAACGAGCTGAGCCCAATACAGCCGAAATGGTAGGTCTGTTGTGCTAAAGACACGGTGCATGGGTGACCGGCAAGCAGGGTACCGCCGAATGTAACATTCGAGATCGATGATGTTGAAAGCCCGTGGCCACCCCGTGAGCCGTTTGATTACATACACAGCCGTTGTATGATGGGGAGCATACAAGACTGGCCGAAGCTTCTGCGCCAGTGCTATGAGTGAGTCAAGACTATCGAGCTGGTGCGTCTTGGCTGATTTATTATCTAGTCATCTCGTTCCAGGCGGATGGATTGAACTCCAAGATTTTCATACGATCGCGTACAGCGAAGACGGAAGTGCAGCCGAAGATAATAAGGTTATTGAATTTTGTCGAGTGTTTAATCAAGCGTGCGAGAAGATTGGGCGCGAAGGGTCGCCTGGAAGACACTTAAAGGGATGGGTAGAGGAGGCTGGCTTCACTAATGTCCACCACGACGTGCGCAAGGTGCCAATCGGCACATGGGCGCAAGATAAGAAGCTGGTAAGCGCGGGAATGCAATGTATAACAGAGTGAATACTGACACCAGGGAAGAAACAAGCTGGCAGTCTCTACCGGATGAACCTTGAGGCGCTACTCGAAGCTGCACTCCTGGGCTTGCTGGTTCGGGTTGAAAATTGGAAACCAGAAGAAGTGATGGTATTCATTGCGCAAATTAGGGAAGCCTTGAATGATAAATCGGTGCATTTATTGGAAGAGTTGTAAGCATGGTTGATACCTAAGGTGTGGCGCTCACGCTGACCCAGTGTAGCCACGTTATATGGGCTCAAAAGCCGGAATGAGATGAGACCGTCTCGTCCGTTAGCGCCCTATCTGAGGAGAACCTCCCGGTGTAAGGTCCACCGATGATGGGATGGTTCTTTCCGACCTTGGCGACTGATCCATAGCACTGCATCGGCCTCTCTCGAAGGTCACTTGGTCGACAAACGTAGCTACCTCCGCATTCAAGCAATAATCTTTTGTCCTCGTCAACTTCCTCCCGATGTATAGGTCCCGTGTGTTTCGCAAACGCAAATGCCGTCACGTGACTCACACTGCCGTGCGTCCCTGTGACCTTCGTCCCTCGTCGCGTAAGTTCGCGAAGGTCGGCTGTGACGATGGCAGCTCATCAGCCCACAGGAGTACGGGGCCATTGATGACGACGATGCCCCGTCTCCTCAAGCGACGCCACTTGGCCTTGCCCTTGATGTTGAAGTACCAGAGAGTGATGGCAGCGGCCACAGCCTGCAATAGGATGATTACTCCGACAACGATGAGTATGACATGGAGCTCGAAGTCGGCGACGAAGTCAGCATGTTGGCTAACAGCAGGAGGCATTTTGTGTGTGATCGTGGAACGTGGAGGCTCTGGTCGACGTGGTGCAGTGCGTTTGTACTGCGATTTTCGATGCAGAGGAGATCAAGTCAAGAGACTGTTTGCGGTTGCCCTGGCGCTAGCGCGACGTAGCTTTCTATCGAAGGTGAAGGCGGACATTTAAGCGCACTAAAGAATGGTACACCGCGAAGAGTGAAGGTTCTTGAATGCCTCAAGCCTTGTTGTACGCCTGCTCTAGCTCGGCGTAGAAGCCACTCCTCTTCCTCGCTGCATTGCGTTCCCATCTCTGCTTCTCTTCCCTTCTCCTTCGCTCCTTCGCGCGTTGCTGAATGCCGCTCTGCATCTCAATCCACTCTTGTTTGGGATTATATCTCTGCTTCTTTCTGTGGTTCTCAACCAGCTGCTGGAAGAGCCTAGGTATGCCGAGAAAGTAGAAGAGAACGAAGTTGCCAAGCAGGATGCATGCAATGAGCAGAAACACAAGCGCGGTCCTCATGGTGGGCTGATTATGAGGAAAGCTGCTCTGGAAAAAACTAGTACGTCTAGCCTCAAGCCGTTTGCGAAGATAGAGTGGGAGAAGCCAGGAACTGTATTGAAATTTCGATTGTTGTGTTTGGTGTGCGAAAGGATGAAACCGTCCCACGGTTGCGTTGGAGCGCCCGGCAAAATGTCGGATCAAGTGACGTCACGCGACTTCTGTTTGCTTTTCGAAGACACCTTCGCGCACTTAATCCGTCAACAAAGGTCGCACGCGCCAATCCTCATTGATGCAAATAGAAGTGCAGACTCTCTGGAAACGTAGCCAGAGCAGAGTAGCTGCCATCTCATTCTCGAGCCCATCTGATCGACCTGCACAGTGTCCAATCCGCAATCTTGATCACTGCCCATAGCAGTAAACACCAGAGGATATATTCAACGAGTGATGGCGACCCGTCGTAGGAGTCAATCCTTTCGGGAGTGCAGAGCACCCAGCTACGCCCAATTACTCCTAGCACAGGATCGACGACCAAGGTGAGGAGTAAAGGACACTGTCTCGCGCTGTCGGTTACCAGGCGGTGCCCGTTGGAGTCCGAGGGGCTGGTGCCATGAATGGTGATGGGCATTTCGATGATGACATTGGCCTTTTCTGATGGTCGTTGAACGGGTTGCATAGTGCGAAAAGAAAGACATCGCGATACTGGAGGTGCAATTCGGCTTTTGAGCCCTTTTACAAACGCGCAGTCAGCCATCGAGCGTGTGACCTCTATTGAGGTGATGGTGTTCCGTTACGCCGAGGTGACAGTGTTACTATCTGTGCACTGACTGATCGTACTATCTTTGCTTTGGAAGACTAGAATACCTACATGGTGTTCAAGAGCAGCATATTGCTATAACAGATTATTGTTGAGCGCAAAGGTTACACTTAAACTCCCTCCACAGTGGCAATAGTCGATAGGACTAGCCCACCCTCGCGACAGCATGCGTACAGGACGCCCTAGGTTCCACCACCAATCAACGCAATTGCTCTCCTCGTATATCAGAGAACACGTTGGAGTTCGTACATGGCCAGGGTACGTTGCACAACCTCTTAGAAGTGTCAGGTTGATTGCAAATTACCTCAGTGCCAGGGAATTAAATAAGGATGCTTTGGCGGGTATACACTCAGTGCACTCGTTGTATTTCAGTACTGTAAGGGTGTTCCATCATGTGAAACTGAGTAGGCTGGAAAAGAGGTCGAAATAATGTTATGTCGAGTCCAAAGGCCGCGGCTGCCTAAATTCTATTCTGTTGACCTCTAAACAACAACTGACGTCAGGTTTTATTCCTTCACCTGAGTATTGCTAAGACACCACGCCTTTCCACCTCACTCTCGTCATTGCTTCTCACTCACGGCAGTGCTCAGTTGAAGTGTAGAGATCCCATTATTTCGAGTTAATCATACAACAACCGTTGTGCAAAAGCAACGCTCGCTAGACAGATCGTGGGCGACAAAGGAAAAGCTTGCTGAAGAGCCGAAAGGGAACTGGTACTAAGCCCAAGATCAATCAACGAGAACGCTGCAAAACATTATACTTCTGAACCACCGACCTTCGGTTTGCGCATCCAATTCAGTGCTGACCTTCAAACCCCCCGATCATCCAGCCAGTACCGATGGTCTCATTCCGTCGTGTCAATAGCGTGTGGTATCATTTTTGGACCAACAGGAAATATCCTTACTCAAACGCTTACGTCTATGAGACGTAGCATTTATTTGCCGCCGAGCAGCCCACCAACAAGCGGAATGTTGCTGGCGGCGTTTCCACCCTTCTTCTTCTTCTTGTCATCACCACCGAACAAACCACCAAGACCAAGACCACTGAGCAGCTTGTTGATACCAAGACCACCCAAGAGACCGTTGACCAGACCACCAAGACCAAGGCCGTTGAGCAGCTTGCCGACAAGGTTGAGAACACCAGTCAACAGCAGGCCAACAGCAGCGATGATCTGGAAGAGAGGCTCGGTGAGCAGAGCCCAGAGAGGGTTAAGCTTCTTCTTGGCGTGGGGCATGTCGGAGATCTTCTTCTTCGCGTTGTCAATTGTGGTGACGACAGAAGATGTAAGCTCCTTCAGACAGTCGGCGAGCTTGTACTCCTCAGGCGATGCCTCACCAGTTTGCTGGCGGCCCTTAGCCTGAGCAGCAATGCGGCCATCGGGATCGAGACCACGGAGCGAGCCATTGCACTCGTTCAGGATACGGCTACCCTCCTCAATGAGAGGCTTGACGTTATTGACGAGCTCCTCCTCGTCGAGCTCGTCGCGAGGTGTACGGTCGGCCTTCTCGATGTGCTAAGAACGTGTTAGTGCATGCTACGCCATGGAAATTTGGAAGCAAGCTTACCTCGGTGATCTGCTTCATGACAGGCTGGACACGCTCAAGGGTCTGCTGGCAAATGCCAGCCATCTTGTTGGCGAGCTCAGAATCCTCACGACGCTGCCTCTCCTCGTCGGTCTCATCTTCAGGCACTTCCTCCTCTTCGTGGATGTTCTCCAGAAGAGTGACCTCTCCGACCTTGTTGCCATCGTTGTCAATGACATAGCCATTGTCATCAATCTCGAGACCAGCACAGTGACCAAGGTCACCAGCAGTAAGACGACCAATGAGGTCGCCATTTTCATCACGGACTTCACCGTCCTTGTTGACACGCATGCCAGACATGGGGTTGATCCGGCGCTCCTTCTCCTCAGGCTCCCATCGCTCTGCCTTACCAATAACATTACCATTCTTATCGTTGATGTCGCCATCCTCGTCGACGTGGTGACCAACAAGCTTCTTGATATCGCCCTCGATTACACGGCCAATGATTGTGCCATCGGCAGTTTGGACGGTACCGTCCTTAGCGATAGTGTTGTTGTCGAAGCCAGCGAACGGTCCCTCGGGGCCGGAAGCGGCGCCGTGGACGAGCTCAGCCTTACCAACGATGTTTCCAGCGTTGTCCCAGATCTGGCCCTTACCGTCGACCTTCTTACCGATCATAGTAGCTGGATCACCCTCGGAGACGCGACCAAGGATGGTGCCGCTAGAGTCGACAACGTTGCCGGCCTTGTTGACAGTACAGCCGGCAAGAATAGAAAGGTCGACCTCCTGGACCTCCTCCTCCTCCCATGGCTCGGCGTGGCCTTTGACGTTGCCATACTTGTCAATGATGTCACCGTCCTCGTCAACAGAGTGACCGACAAGCTTCTTCGCATCGCCTTGGGTGATCTGGCCAACACGGTTGCCGTCCTTGTCCTCGACGAAGCCATCCTTGACGACATGCAGGCCCTCGTAACCAGCGAAAGGTCCTTCCTGGCGGGTGACGCGCTCGTTGTCGGGGATAAGCTCGCAACGGCCAACAACCTTTCCGGTATCGCCATGGATAAGACCCTCGCCGTCAGACTTGCGGCCAGCAAGCTCCTTGAGGTTACCCTCTACCAGCTTACCAACAGGGATACCCTCGGAGTTGACGAGGTAGCCTTGCTTGTTAAGGGTGAGTCCGTCAAGAATGGAGAGGTCGGCAGGAGCCTCTTCCTCAGGCTCCTCTTCCTCAATGGGCTCGGCGTGGCCTTTGACGTTACCGAACTTGTCAAGAATATCGCCATCCTCATCAACACGGAGGCCGACAAGGCGCTTAGCATTGCCCTCAACAACCTCACCGACGATGTTTTCATCCTCGTCAGCAACCTTGCCGTCAGCAACAACGCGGAGACCTTCAAGACCGCCAAAGATGCCTTCGGGTTTAGACTCGCGCTCATTCTCGGGGATGAGTTCAACGCGTCCAACGACCTTGCCTGCATCGTTCCAGATCTGGCCGTTCTCGTCAATCTTGCGTCCCGCGAGCTCCTTGGCGTTGCCTTCAACGAGACGAGCGATGGGCACGCCTTCATCACCGATGACGTTACCCTGTTTGTTGACAGTCTTACCAGCAAGCATGGAAAGATCCTCAGGCTCTTCAGCCTCTGGCTCCGGCTCCTCCTCAGGCTCGGGCTCTTCGTAGCGCTCGGCATGACCGACAACTGAGCCCTTCTTGTCGAGGATGTCACCATCCTCATCAACAGAACGGCCGATAAGCTTCTTAGCATCACCCTCGACGACCTGTCCGACGCGGTTGCCGTTCTCATCCTCAACGAAGCCATCCTTGACGACGATGAGTCCCTCAAGTCCGGCGAAGGGAGCTTCCTCCTCAGCCTCCTCTTGAGGGATGGTCTGAGCACGACCGATGACCTTACCCTTGTTGTCCCAGAACTGACCCTCAGCGTCACAGGTGGTGCCAGCCTTGGAGAGCTTCTTAGCATCTCCCTCAATAAGCTCACCAACAATGTTGCCATTAGAGTCGATGAGCTTACCAGACTTGTTGACGGTAAGACCTTCAAGGATGGACAGAGGTGGGCGATTGTCTTCGGCTGCCTCCTCGGCATCGTCAGCAGCATCCTCTGCAGCGTCTTGAGCATCTTCAGCGGCGTCCTGGGCGCCTTCCGCCTCGTCCTGGGCGTCTTCAGCCTCAGCCTTGGCTTCTTCAGCACCCTCTTCTGCTTCTTCAGCGCCCTCTTCTGCCTCTTCAGCACCCTCCTCAGCGTCTTCGGCCTGGTCGACCTGCTGCTCGATCATCTTGGACAGGGTCTTGACCTTTCCAAGTACGTTGCCATCCTTGTCGACAACCTCGCCCTTTTCGTTGATCTTCTTACCGGCGCACTCGTTGATATCGCCCTCAGCGAGCTCACCGATGGGCTCACCTTCTTCGTCAAGCACCTGGCCCTTCTTGTTGACCTTGAGGCCTTCAAGGACATCGAGATCAGGTGTGACTTCAACCTCCTTGACCTCAGGCTCAGCATCACCAAGACGCTCCTTGAGCTCCTTCTGAGCTTCGAAGGCGGCCTCACCGGGGACGACTTCGACCTTGCCAATAACTTTGCCGTCCTTGTCGAGGATCTCACCCTTGTCGTTGACGGTCTTTCCAGCACAGTCCTTGACTTCGCCCTCCTTGAGCTCGCCAATCTCCTCACCTTCGGCATCAAGGACCTTGCCTTTCTTGTTGACCTTCAGGCCATCCAGGATGCGGATGTCGAGAGCACCTGCAGCCGACTCCTTGAGTTTCTCGGCAGCACCCTCGGCAAGTTCGACCTGACCGAGGACGTTGCCGTCAGAGTCGACAACCTCACCCTTATCGTTGACAGTAAGACCCTTAAGATTTTTAATGTCACCCTCAAAGTCGTCACCAACGTGGCCAACAACATCTCCGTCATCGTTGAGGACGTTACCCTCAGAGTTGACCTCGAGACCCTCGAGCGCCTCAACACCGGGCAATTCTTCCTCGACGTCGGCAGCGGCATCTTTGACATCCTCCTTGGCGCCATCGGCAGCTTCTTCAGCGGTGTCTTTGATGTCGTCCTTAGCCTCTTCGGCCTTGTCCTTAATGCCCTCACCAGCATCATCTGCAGCACCCTCCTCATCTTTATCAGCCTCCTCACCCTCCTCCTCGTCAACAAGATCGGCGGCATCGGGATGGAGCTCGGCACGGGCAATGACGTTGCCCTCATCGTCAAGGATCTCGCCATCCTCATTGAACTGCTTGCCTTGGATGTCGGCTGGGTCGCCCTCAACCAGGTGGCCAACAAAGTCGCCATCCTCATTCAGGATCTGGCCAGTCTTGTCAGCGGTCAGACCCTTGAGGATGCTGAGAGGAGGCATCTTGCGGCCAGCATCGGCGCCCTGCTTGACTTCGTCAGGCAGCTGGTCCTCGGGGAGGAGCTCGCAGCGACCGACGAGATCACCATCATCGTCGAGAATCTCGCCGTTATCGCCAATGGGGTAACCGGCAAGGTCCTCAGCATCGCCTTCGACCAGGCGGCCAACAGGCTTGCCATCCTTGTTGATGAGACCATCCTCGTCGACCTCCAGGCCCTTGAGGAGGCTCAGGTCGGGACCACCGGTCTGCTCCTCCACAGACTCCTTGACATCGTCAGTGGTATCCTGAGCACCCTCCTTCGCGTCTTCAGCAGTGTCCTTTGCGTCGTCGGCCTTGCCCTTGACACCATCGTCAGCGCCGGCGTCAGCCTCGTCATCGACACCTTCAGCGACATCATCGGTCTTGTCCTTAACATCGTCCGCTGCATCTTCGGCGGTGTCCTTAGCGTCTTGGGCTGTGCCCTCTGCGCCTTCGGTCGCATCATCTGTGGTGTCCTGAGCAGACTGGGCTGTGTCTTCTGCGGTGTCTTGGACGTCCTGGCTAGCATCCTCGCCAGTACCCTTCTGGTCCTTGGAGGCCTTGCCAGCGAGGTTAGATGCGCGGCCAGCGAGACCACGAGCGCCGCTCAATGCACCCTCGCCAGCCTTGCCGGCAGACTTGTCTGTGGCATCGTCTTCGGTGTTGTCGACTGTGTCTTCGACCTCGTCTCCAGCCTTCTGGGTGGCATCATCACCAGTTTCTTCATCATCTTCTACATTTTCAGTGTCATCATCAATAGGCTTTGGCTCGGCCTCTTCTAGCTCATCGCCAGCTTGTGAGACTTTGCCAGTGGTGTCTTCGGCAGTGTCTTCGGCAGTGTCCTCTGCTTGCTTCTTAGCATCGCCAGCGGTGTCTTCTGCCTTTTTCTGGGTATCTTGTGCGGTGTCTTTTGACATATCCTTGGTGTCCTTTGCCGTATCCTTGGTGTCTTCTGTAGTATCCTTGGCGTCTTCTGCCGTATCCTTGGTGTCTTCGGTGGTATCCTTGGTGTCTTCGGCGGTATCCTTTGCTTGCTCCTTGGTGTCCTCGGCAGTGTCTTGTGCCTGGTTCTTGGTGTCTTCGCCAGCTGACTGGCCCTTCTCGGAAACGTCAGATGTGTCAGGGGCCTGCGATTGCGGCTTGTTTAGCTTGGGAGCTGACTGCTGGGGCTTCCTGCCAAGCTTGGTAGGAGTGCGGGGGGTATCACTCTTTCCTGCTGCAGGGGAAGGCATTTTGGAATCGTTAATGGGTAATTCGTAAGTTGCTTTTGTAGCGGTTCGTTGACTCGTAGCAGAAACGTTACTGCTTATAGATCGTGAGCGGGTGGAACGGGGGGAGTTCCTATTAGGCGTCGGGGGAAACGAATAATAGGTGTAAGAGTTGGAGGAGTTTTCTGTCATGTATCAATTGACGAATGAGTCGTCTTTGTAGCTGGAAGAAAGAGCAAGGATATCAAGGCAGGCTTTCATTTATGAGGTCAAAATGGGAGTGATGGGCGACTCCTCAGTATGACGTCGACTTCTAGAGCTCGATGAGGCATGTAGCATGGGGAGCTCGCGCCACAGTAAGAGAGCTGGGCCAACAGAACCTGTTTTGGAGCTCACTGCTGGACTGTGTACGACGAGCCGCAACGAACCAGAGTAGTGTTGCGTCACTTGCTCCAGCCTTGAGCGGGGCGACGCTCCAGTCTCACCGAGCAATGATGAGAGAGCTCCACCCAGTGAGGTGACAAAAGGCGGGAGAGCGCTGCAGCAGGGATTGGGGAACTGTGGCGGCAACCTGGATGTACACCCATCGACGATGGCCGCAGCGGACGGCTGCCAAGTTCAGAGACGACCTGTGACTGCGACAGGGCTGAAAGGTGTTGACGAGAGGTATCTTGGGCAGGTTCAAGGACCTAGAATGCTTCAGCAACAACTCCGCCATTATACGATACTGTCTCGTTCAACAATCAACTCATGGCCAGCTACTACGCTCTTCATCCTCCAGGCATCGAATTTCGAGTGCCTCGTACATAAGCCACATTTCACACGAAACCTGTTGTCGGCCCGTTGCACGTAAGATTATCCAGGCCCGATCGACGGCAACGCAACAGCCACCTCCAGCGATCGATAACGTATGTCCCTACCTTGCCGCATTCCGCTCCTATCAGATACCTGCAACGCGCGGAGGCTGACAAGAGAGAGCAAGTCTTACCGTGTGGTCGTCCAAGCAGGTTGTTGCATCTAACAAGTGGTGTAAGACTCCATGACGTAGCGCGCTGGGGATTACCCTTGTCGGAACCCTGTCTACGTCGCTTACGACGCGGCCAGCTGCCAATCTGCGTCTTCCATGTTCGTTGGATGCAGCGCACCTGAAATGGGTTCGAAGTGCGATGAGCGGGAAGTGACCCTGCGCGCTGCTGATCAGGAACCGAAGTTGAGGCGAAATGCATGTGGTCCCTCGACAACCTGAGTGACGAAGAATGGAAGCAACCGACATTTCGTTCGTACTGACGGCCCCGCTCAGTGCACGCTACGCGACGTTCGGCCGTTGCCGTTGGGATCGCGATTTCGGTACGCTAATTGCAGCTCCGAGTTTCGTCACACTGATCGCCTGCTGGATCCAGCTTGAGAAAT
>QQTW01002058.1_pt1 | contig 14455 bp, 20 predicted proteins | sample 1904831 | NCBI WGS metagenome assembly QQTW01 (sample SAMN09435610, study PRJNA476489) | Subsurface metagenome, whole genome shotgun sequencing project. | reverse complement strand
GCTGAAAGAGCGCCAGCACCGTATCAGCGTCGAAAGACTCTTGGAGAAGCAACAGGGCCAAGATAGACGGCAGATTCGCTTGGCTCGTTAAGACAGACCAGACAGTGGCGTCTCTCCCACAGGCTTGAACAATCCGCTTGATGACGTCTTGCTTCTTGTAAAGCACCAAGTAGGGTAATGTGAAGGTCTGTGTATGGTTGAGGAAGCTGTCTACGGTGACGCCGAGTAGGTCGGAAAGCAGTTGCACGGTCTGCGGACGGGTGTGTAAATCCTTGACGACGGCAACTCCGATACTGCGCCAGAATGGCTCAAGAAGTCGTACTGGCGTTACGCCTTTCCTTTCAGCCAGTCTCGAGAGCTGGAACGTTCAGTATGTTCTCACTTCGAATTAAAAGATAGTTACCTCGTCATAGGCCACTCCGTGCACCAGTGAATTGGTGTGGCCGAGGTACTCCACCAAGCGTAGTAGCACGATATTCAGCTCCTCGTCGTTGCAGATGCTACGGTCGTTAGCCTCACGTTTCGTGGGGCTCTGATCACGACCAACCATGCTATCTGCCCCCAAGCTCGAATGCAGGTCTCTTGGAGAGCGGTCTCACTCTGATCAGACAGCTTTCGGAGATAGTCGATAGCGATCAAACGATTTCCACGCAGAACTTTCGGATCGGTAGTAGCGTTTAGAAACAGCGGAAGGACCTGACTGAGACCAAATCAGAAGTCTGGTCTTTTCAGTAGCCCGGGGAGACATACCCAGCAGCCAGACGAAGTTCTCTGAGCGAGCTCTGAAGAGAATGCAGACACCACCTCCCGAGATACGAAGAAGCCAGGTTCAAGAAGTCGCAATAGCTGGAGTGACGAACAAGTCGACCGATCGACAGCATTGCCCACATTCGAGGTTGCGTCGAGTTCTGGAATTCTGCATTCTTGAGTATTGATCTCAATGTCATGACCAGCTCTTTTCGCTCTCGATCGTCCCACTCGCTGGGAGATGTTGCTTGTTCGGCACTGGCACTGGCGGAGTCGCAAACCGAGCAACTCATGCTCTCCATACTTCCGATGCTCTCCACAGCGCCATCCAGCGTCCCGGCCGCAGCGCACGCCACAAAGCCGATGTCTTTCAGAGCTTTGCATCGATCCGTGGTGGACAAGGTCGCGAATCCTTTCCTGTATATAGTTAGCTTCCAATATGAGTCTAAGCAGTGAGTAGAGGAGTCCCACTCAGCAACGAGGTGAAGTCCATCAAGGTCACTGGCTATCTGCGAGCCGAGAAGACTGAATACTCGACTGGTCAACTGCTCCTTCGCACTCTGACAAACAGCAGAGTCATCCGCTTCATTTGTGATACGACGCCGCTTTTGAAGTCTGGTCGATTCGGCGTCCATGTTCCTTTGCTCGTCCATCTGAAGCTCCTGAAGACTGCTCGATATTTCGGACACGGCTCCAGCAGCGCCGCTGGTCAGCCCATTGGCTCTGACATGCGGGACTGGGATCGACTTGTCGCTTTCCATAGATGAGCGCAAGAGACGGGTCAGGGCAGTCTATGTAACCGTAAGAAATCCATAGTAGCCAAAGAGGAGGTCAGAACATACTTGTAGATCCTGACCAAGCGTGGATAAACGATCCTCATCCTTTAGGAGCTTAACCACCGCTGGAATTAGGAGACAATCAAACTCGGGAATACAAAGTTCAGATACTTTGACGGTTTCTGAAATGAGAGTCAAAGCGACACTGAGCTCTGTCTGCAAAGGTGCGCCCAAATCTGCCACTGGCCAACCGAGTAGTAAGACCTGCAGCCCAACTAACGACGCGACGACCTTGTCAAGAGAGGTTGAACAGGTCTTGGTTTTCGAGATATCTCTCAGAATGTCGTGAAGTAGACGAAGCAAGTCGAGAGCTACATCGCTGCGTCGGGCATGTATTCGGGAGCCAGGTTCTGAAGATGCAAGGACGCGGCATACTTTCGTGAGCTGATCAACTGCCCAGGAGAGGTGACTTTTAAGGCCGAGCAGTGGAACGAGAGACGTCTTGGATACAGAGATGGAGCTGATAATAGCGACTAAATGTATGACGAGCACACATGCTTGAGCGGGATCGCGTACAAGAAACTGATAGGCGCCCGTCGCGGCATTGCTGTCGAGGACTGACGGATTTATCTCCTGCAAGGTAGGGTCGGTAGGCACCAGCAGTTCGCAGACCGAAGAAGCTGCAAAAGATGCATCTTCGAGAGATGAAATCAATCCTAAACCGCTTAGCCTACGGTACCTGGCGTTCCATAATCTGGTCATGCATACCTCTGATACAGCCCTTTAGATAATCGACTAGCTTGTGAGCATTCCCCGACGGTGATGCAAGCTTGGCGACCGACCGCACAGCAAATCCGAGTAAGTCGACTATTTCAAATTGCAAGCTGTCGGTCTGTGGACGTCCAATGAGCGCCAGCAGGCGGGGCAGGAGCCAGATATAGAGCGGCGCTTGATGGCTATCTGTGACGGTCGAAGGCGCCGGTGCATAGAACAAAACACCTGGGACTTTTCCAAAGACAATCTTCAAGACAGATAAAGATCTTGAAGCCACGGACAGGAGATGATCGGCATCAGAGAATGGGTCATCCTGGACCAAGTTCTCCAATCCGGCTCTGCTCACAACGGTGACGAGGTTGTAGTTTGTGACGAGATTAGTCTCGATGGCGGATCCATCACCTCGACCGTCATCACTACTGCTCAAAATCTCGGACAGGAGTTGTTCGAAGCTTTCCCGATCTTCAGGCTTAAGATGACCGGTTGTGGTGGAGAGATTGCTGACGGTTTGGACTGCGCGGATTGACGATGGAATGTCGTTGCTGGCATTGTGAACATGATGAGTGCTTACTCGACGCTGATGGCCTGCAAAGTACCCTATCGCGGGCGCCATGATTGCATGAGTGCAGTTGAACCATGTCGTAATGCTCAGTGGCTGGCATGGAGGTTGAAGTCGTTATCGATAGCGAAGGCGATCAACGCGATCAACGCGTAATCATGTGACTGACGTCGCTTAGTAATAATCGTATCACTCTGACTCTTAAGCTTCTCACCTAGTGGGACTTGGCCTACGGTGCAGCAAGAGAGCAATGGCTGTTTCGAATGGAAGCTTGAAGATGGCGAATAATCAGACTACGCCTCCGGACAATGCTAAATACATGAGGGAGGCTCTAAGCATAGTAGATTACACAATTGTAACTTTTTCTTAATCGGGACCCTCTTTACTCACATCGCGAACAGGCCGAACTCGCATTCGTTCAAGGAGAGACGCCCATTGGCTGCGTCTTTGTGCATGATGGCCAAGTGATTGGTAGGGGCATGAATGATACCAATCGATCGCTGAATGTAAGAGATGATGATCTGTGATGTATCTACTACATACTTTGAATGATTAAGCGTAATTCCAACTACCATAGAGCGACAATATATTGAACATGTTTGTATATAGGGTACGAGACATGCAGAATTCGTCGCCCTCGAGGCCATCCTGGCGCAACACGGACCCGATATCATCCGTCAATCCGATCTTTACGTCACGGTGGAGCCATGCATCATGTGTGCATCTGCTCTGAGACAGTACGGCGTGCGATCGGTGTATTTTGGTTGCGCCAACGATCGCTTTGGTGGGGTAGGAGGGGTGCTCTCGATCCATTCCGAGTAATGTCCTCTTTCCTCTCTGACCTGCCCATGATGCTCATGATCATTAGCGATAATGTTGACCCACCTTTTCCTGTGTATGGGGGTTTATTCCAGCACGAGGCCATTATGCTGCTTCGACGATTTTACATCCAGGAGAATGAGAATGGTTTGTTGATTGAACTTGGATATTTTTCACTAACGAGAAATGCCTGCTGATACATCTCCCAGCGCCGGAACCCAAACCGAAAAAGAATCGAGAACTGAAACCCATCCTGGCGACCACGAGCGAGATGCAGTCTGCTACTGCGAATGCCGGGAGCGTGTTGTGACGGTTGTATGCGAGATCGTACATCATTGATAACCTATATCGAGGGTGCATCACGTGCTTGATTGGCCATCCACCAAAGAAGATGCTCCTTCCTTCTGTTGCCGTTCTGCCTCTAATTCGCGTTCCGCCTGCTGATAATACTTAGCCGTATCAACTCCATGCTATTCATTCATCAGCATACCATGCGTATCTCAATTATCCACAAAATGAGGTCAACCGTAGACTAACCTGTTGATGATTGGCAAAATTGAACCAAGGCATCATATGCAGCCAGAGGCCCGTATATCTCGAATTCCGAGCAGCGACGCCCTGCATATAAGGCGACATGGATGATTTGCCGTACAACGGCTCACCCTTCTTGACCTTGTCGACCATCTCACGCATATCCATCTCGACTTCACGAGCATTTTCTTCCCAGCCGTAGAAACGTACTATGATAGTTGTTCGTCAGCCGAATGGCCATCAAACGAGTACAGAAATGAAATCGAACGTAGTCATTGAAATCACTGGTAGAAGTACAATAATGATTCGACCGTTATGACCTATAGGAAAAGCATAGAGGAAAATTAATGATGAGATAATGCATCGACGTACAGATTGATCTCTGATAAACCGCCAAAAACCCCGCCCCCGCTCCAAGGGCATAACACAGCCTCATGATCGGTGGAAAGCCTCCTCTTCCGACATACGACGGAGAAACCTGCTCCATCAACCGCAGCAGAGCGGGACCCGCTGCCGCGAGGACTCCACCGAAGACGTAATCCGAAGGACGAGCATATCCGATGACTCTTTTGAAATGACTGTATATTGCAAACTAATCAGTCATATTGTTTTTCAAGTTGTGTTTTAAGAGGGTATTGCTCCGTTCCATAGGGTAATTAATTAAGATGCGATGAGAGGACATACGGGTCACTGTCAATCAGCTGTTTGATTGAGATGTTAGCTTTCTTGCTTGGGCCAATGATGAGGATGGACAACGTACGGGATATTCAGCATGCACGGTCTTGGGAGGCACATATGGCCTTTGTCGGGTTTGGGGCTCGGGTGTGGTCATTATGACTGACTTCTTTTGGCAAGGTGTGCAGCTGAATCACTGTAAGGAAGGACTAACGTTGAAGTCAGGGAGCTCGGGGGCCGTTGACGAATTGAGCCACAATCTCGGAAGCTAAGCCGCACAGCCACAGATCACTAGCCACATTTCACGTGCCCTTCCCTTCCAAAACCACTCAACGCGTTCTCTCGACGCGTTGTAGCAACTCCACACACTCCACCCACGGCGCAAGAATACTCGGCCCATTCAACCACCAGCACCTAAGCTACAAGATGGCATCACCTGAAGAACCCAGACCCGCAACCAGCACTACCAACGCCAGCAATAATGAAAATATCATCGAAGATGAACTCGATGATTTATTCAACTACGAGCCCGGTTCCGCGGACGTCTTTCGCGCAATCGATACCAACATGGACGCGTCTCCCCATATCGCAGCCGATGGAGCCGGTACGAAACGCAAGCGCGATAACATCGCGGGTGGTGATGGACTGGGTATCGACGAGGAAGTTAAAGTCCGGACGAGAGTGCCGACTCTCAAGCTCGATGAGGACTTGTATGTACATTCCATTTGTATTCTATCTGTACCTGTATATTCCATCTGTACTTCGTGCCACACGAGTACCTTTAGATGCAAATCTGCACAGGGCTAATAAAATGGCAATGGGATTGTGGTAGGTTACTTTCCGACAAGGGAATTCCTCGCTTACGCAAACTGGCGAAGAAGCAGTTGAGATTGAAGGGGAAGGGACATGAAGTATGTTTGTCCATCATCCTTACATTCAAAAAGAGACAAGGGATGTTATTTAGAGGAAAGTGGTGGAGCTAATCAAGTCATGCGATGTAGTTCTCTGATGTAGCCCGTTTATTGGCGTTTTATCAACTCTGGTTGGACGATTTATTCCCCAAGGCACGCTTCGCGGATGGATTGGAGATTATTGAGAAGCTGGGCCATTCGCGTCGTTTGCAGGTCATGAGAAGAGAGTGGATCGATGGGGAGAAGAGTTATGGTGGTAATGGTGGTGGAGATTATGGAGGAAAAACGCAAGTTGTGGAAGTTGATGATGCAGAGACGCAGGAGGGAACAGGTCAAGCGCGAGATCCTATTCAGGTGGATGGAGATAGGGGACAAGAGCGATCCAACGACCCTGGAGGTCGAGGGCCCGAGGAAGATTTATATTCTGCAACACCACGAGCTTTTCGACGAGGTGGTGCACCAACAGGTAATGAGACGAATGACCAGCCTGACGAGGACGAGCTGGATGGGCTCTTTGTAGGGACCGTCAATGGTGGGTCTGCGGGTACCAGCCAGACACGTGGTGGAAAAGAGAGCAGCGACCGAGGAAGCATAGAAGAGGATGATGAAGACGAGGACGAGCTGGATGCGCTATTTTCAAGTGCGATTCGTAATGGTCCGTCTCGACAGCCACATCCTGTCAACTTCGGTGAAAAGTCTGGATCGGGTGGACCAAAGGGTAGTCGAATGGACGAGGACCAGGAGGATGATTTGGATGCGTTGTTGGCAGAAGATGTGGCGAGAGCTAAGTCGTCGTCTTCGATGGATCACTCCAGTATGGCTTCGGCAGCAGCAACAGCGCCAGCATAGACAAAGGTTCTCGATGAGCTGTCGTTTGATGATGATCTGGACGCTCTGCGTGAGCTGGATGGGGCTTACAAATAGATATCCACCCTTCATCCATCCGACTTGATCTTCTTCTGTTCATCGCCTTCTGTGCACTAGCTCTTTCGTTTACTGAACCATATCATCCTTTCCCCAAACCCATATTTCTGAGATTGCCATAACCCGTCAAAATAGTCATACCCAGAATCATCCATTGCCGGTCGCCAAGACACCGATAACCTGTGTCCGTGCTCTTTACTCCCCACTAGACAAATCACCCAAGCAAGCCCACCTCATTTCACCGGCCAACCACTCCTTCAACGCTAACGATCATGCAAGTCGCATATAATGTAAGCAGGACGTAAAACGACGACTCATTCAAAGAACCCCATCCGGCTCGCCCGGCAATCTCTTAACCCGTCTCTGTTCCCAATCATCCAAATCCTTTGCCGCGAGTCTCTATTATTCAACATTCACAAACCATTAGCATTTATTCATCTTTTATACCACATACACCACTAATACCCAGGTCATCCCCCCCATCTCTTCTCCTCCGATACTAGTCCTGAGCTACCAGAGTGTTACGGCGATACTCCCATCTTACGGTCTATCCTTGTGCAAGATGAAGTGTCGTCGTAGCATTATAGAATCACGACCACAAGTCTCCACAGAAGAAATCCACAAGGTAAAAGAAGGAGCAAACAAATGTAAAGAAACTGGAAATGCAAGAATAAAGTAGGGTAAAGTTAAGTCTCCACAGAGGTAATCAACAGCAAGGTAAGGCAGAGCAAACAAATATAAAACAAACAAAAGACAGGGAAATATTAAAGGAGGGTAAACTACATACATAATACTCCTCCTTCACATCCACCTTCCTTTTCCCCACGCCCTTTCCGAGACTGAGTTCCTCCTCGCGCGTCATCCGTCGTACCTTCCGATCATGGCGTTCATATCTCATCGCCGCGAAGGGCGTTACTAGAAAGGAAGCCCCAACGATGGTAAGTATGAAGGGGAGTCCGAAGAGTAAAAAAGGATGCCGGTTTAGGGATCGTCGGTAGCGTGCACCGATGGTGTTGGTGGAGGAGGAGGGCCGGAAGGGGCGGCTTGGGAGGGATATGGCCATTTTTTATTTTTTTTAGAAATTATCTGATAGTGAGTGGTTTGGGGTCGTTGGTTAGCTCTCTCTGGTGTTTTATTGGAGTGTTGTGGAGTTAGTGGTGGTTTGAACAGAGGAAGGAAGGGAGCGGGTGGCTGTGGATTGATGGGATGGATAGACGGTGGGTTGAGGTAGACCACCAAGAAGCCCCCGCGAGGAAGGGGGGGTGCAGTGTTCCGGGGAAGGCATGAAAGACCCGGACCTAAGGACGGACGGCGGATACGACATGCGACGGTGGTCGACGAAACTATGGCCACACCGAATCTCGTCCCCAGGGTAGCGAGTCTGAGAAAGTACCGATTCGGTGGGCGGTCATATAAAAGTGACTTACTCGGACACTCGGTGCGTCTTGAATTTCTGGCCACCTTCCGCCCTTCCACCGTGCCTTCCGTGACGAATTGGCGCGAGCAAGCAAAGGTGAGAGGTTGATCAAGAACCTTTTCAATGAACCTACAGTATAAAAGTGACTTTCTCTCGCCCTCAGTCCCGCCACCGCAGCAGATGTTCGACGAATATTCGGCCAATATGTAGCCCACCCACCCTAACTTACCAGATACATGATCATTTGAAAAGAGCAAGCTCTTCGTTCGAACTGGAGGGCTTCCTCTTCATATAACTACAGTCTACGCATATGGTTCTAGCTGACCTATATAACTCAACTCCTTCATCCATTCCATTCCATTGTGGTCAAGTCACTCTACATACATACAATAACCCCGTCGTCATCAATGATACTTAAATCAAGGATTCAGTTCAGTCTATTCCTGTAGCCTGATTCCTCTCTTATTGACTTCCTTGCCCATTCTTATCCCTTTCCGTCTCTTTTCCTTCCAAACCGATCTTCCCAGTCCCTACTTTACCCTATCCTACCCGACCTTCTACCCCAGCGCCTAGACCAGATCCTTTCGAGGAAGCATCGATCACTGAAATACTTCCATCGTCGTCAATAACGACAGCCGCAATCAAGATGACATTGACAACGTCGAGGAAGAAAGAAAGAGAAGAAAAAGTGTCATACTGTAAACAAACATGGGATGGGATTGATTCCAATCATGCACGCCAAACGGACACACAGATAATTCTCAACGCCGCCGCCGTGCATGATTTAATGAATTCAACATAATGGAGCAGAGGGAGAATAGACATGCAGTGCACTAAGTAGAGACAAGACTAGACCTCTTCTGAGTTTACTACATTGAGAAATGAGGCACCTAAAAGGTCAAGGTTACGCGGGAATAGCACTTCCGTTGATTCCCTGCCCTCCTCCTCCTTGCGTTGTGTTCGTTGTTGTAGCTTGATGTTGAGCGGCTGCCATGGCGTTGGCTTCGGCTTGGTGCACGACGTTTTGAATCACGGTTTGTTCGTCTCGGCTGAGGTTCTTGGTTAAACTGTCGTAGAGGGGGGGCTGTTCTTGCTGTAGACCTGAATTATCATGATCATCGTCAGCGTTGCTAAGGAGGAGAGTCGGGAGAGGAAAACTGAGAGGGAATTTTGGGGGAGATGATATATGGGATACTCACGAAGGAGAGCCTCTCTGAAGAGACCATACGGTTCCACCTTGTCCAGCGGCGTCTGGAGTAGATTCTCTTCGGCGAGCGGGTCGTCGTCTTCGCCGTAGGATGTCTCCTCGTGGACTCGCTGGGCCTGATCAACCCGAGTCAGAGAGGAATGTTCCCCAAATCAAGATGGGTGACGAGGGAGCACACCCGTACCTGTTCATGTAAAAAGTTGATGTACTCCGTGCTCTCATCGTTGACGTCCTCTTCCGCCTCTTCCCCTTCGCCCGTCCCATCCCCGTCTTCGCCCCATCCTTGCACGCCTTCCTCGTCGTCACCGAAATCATCGTCATCGTCATCGTCCACGCCACCTCCCAGCCCGGCAAAGTCTTCTCGGGTCGCCTCTTCACGATCTGTATTACTCCCAGTCAGTCTCGACGGGGTCACGGCCGCTATTGCTGAAGACGTATCAACTCACTCTTCAAGGCCGCTGGTAAAGTTTGGAATAGCCGCACGATTCCCTGCAACAACCGTGGCCAACCCTGCTGCACGCTGACCGGCACTTGCTCCGCTCGCAGGCCCAACAGCGCCACGATAGCAGCGATCGAGAGCTTCTTATCGTGCACGCGTGTCAACGTGTCGATGTTCGAGAACCACAGACTGAAAAACTTGTTGGTCCAGCCTTTGGATTCCAGCACGTGCAGCGTCAGGACGGGGTCGTAGTAGGTCGCGTTGATAACGAGTTCCATCAGGTGCAAGCGATATGCCTTGACGGCTAGCTCTTCGTCGTTCGGATTGCTCATGCCCAGCTCCACAAATTGCGGGATGTACTGGTCGACGTGACCCCTCAGGTTGAGCATGATGGATTCGGCGAGCTTGCAGGCGCAAATGTGGTCGACTCCGCCCAGCCGCTTGTTGCCAAACGTCTCGAGCACCATGTCCACGAGCGCTTGGAGGTATGGCGGATGCTGCACGAGACGCTCGGATCCGTACGCGATGAAGTTGTCCAGCGCCGGAAGCATCTCTATGATAGATCACATTAGTGAGTTAGACGACGGGATTGGTGAGCCAGGAATTTCGCAATGCATGCCCACCTTCGAGATACAACTCCCCGCCATTCTTGTACGACTCGTGCATCAACTCAAAGGCCTGCCACATCGTAGGCGAGATGGCCTTGGCCGAGAAAGTGCAGCTGTCGACGATCTCAAAGATTTCCGCAAACAAGTCTGTTTCCCCGTTAGACATCGTCAATGGACTCTTAACGAGATCTGGGTTGTTAAAAGGGAAAACAAATACCATAGAGTCGATGTTCCAGCGTGATGCGCACGATCGGCAACAAGGTCGCCTCCAGCTGAGCCAGCACTTCGGGCGTGCTCTCGAGCGTCAGGATCAGCGTGCCGATGGTCTGCAGCACCCCCAGTGCAATCACGCTCTTCTCGTCCAGATAGTCCCCGTACGGATTCTCCTCGGGCCCCTTCTGGCTGTTGCGTTCGATCAGCTCGCGGATGAGCCGCAAGTACGTATCGCGCAGCTGCTCGGCCAGCGCCAATGCGAACGGGGTCAGCTCGGCGGCAAAGGTCTCCACAAACTGCTCCATCACACTCGCCAGGGCGTCGACATCGACCTCGTTGGCCAGCTTCAGCAGCTGCTGCATGATCTGCGGGATGTTCTGCTGCATCGCGCCGCGAATCATGCCGTGTCGGATCAAGGGCTGCAGCGCCAGGGCGGCCTCGACGCGCACGGGCAGCTCCGAATCGGCCATGGACTCGAGCACGTTCCGGTAGATGATGCTGAGGTGGTTGGGGTCCGTGAAGTTGAGCTGCTCGAAGCGACCCAGCGTATCGCAGGCGCGAGCCCGCAGATAGCCGTGCGGGCTGCGGAATTCGGGAAAGACGTGACGGACGAACCACTGCTCGGCCTGGTCGGCGATCGGGCTCTGCTTCTCCAGGATGACGCCCGCCAGGATGCCAATCATGCGCAGCGCACCCTCCTTCTCGCGTGCGTTTCGCTGCTCCACGGGGGCGACCTCGTAGCGATTGACGACGTCGTTGATGAAGTTGAGCACGACGAACGTTTGTTTTTTGCGGCTCTTGGTCAGCGTCTCGAGGAAGTTGGTGGCGGCCACGTCGGGCGCGGTGGCCTCTTCGAAGGAGCCCAGCTTGCGGTGCAGATACTCTTGTGGATCCGTCTCGAACAGCTCGAGGTCGTCATCGGACTGACACAAGATGGGAAAGACCAGATGGGCGATGAGATTTTCCATGTGCGGCTTGAGATGCGCCCACATGGTCTTGGGGCGCACGCATTCGTCGAGGAAGGCCAGCGTCAGGGACAAACAGGGCTTGCTGAGCCAGGTGGTCTTGGCCACCCAACGATCGATCTGCTGCAGATAGGCTTTCAAGATCTCGGGGGCGAAGGTGTTGTGGAAGGTCTTGGCGAAGTCGGCGTACTCGTCGCGATTGGTCTTTTGCATCGCCGTCGGATTGCCATATCTAGCGATTTGTATCAGTATGATGATTGCCAGTACAGATTTTCGCCATGTATATTTCACCCACCGCACAAACAGCCGATTGAGATTGTGATACGCCCACTTCTTGGAACGCCACCAGTCGTTCTGCGCTCGCTCGTCGAGATCCTCGGGGACCATGCCGGGCGGGAGATCCTTGGCGACGGTCTGCAGAAACAGCGAGCACCATCCCACGATGGGATCGTACTGATGGAGATGGGGTGGGAGTTCATACTGAGCAGAAATTCAACTATATCAGCGCTGCATCTGGCGTCAAGAGAGGGAAAGAGGGCCCAAAACTTGTAAGAGTCCACCCACGAAGGTCGCATGCTTGAAACACTTCATCACGACGCGTAACATCTCGCCCGCCTCGGGACTGGTCTGATGCACCAGGTTGACGCCGATGCGCAAGATGGAAGGGAAGGCGAGCTCGACGATGCGATCAAAGTCGGCCCGCTTCTCGACCGCCTTGAAGCGGTAGACGCGGCACAGAGCCAGCAGACACTGCAAGCCCGCAAAGACCGAGGGGACATCTTGGGCGTTGAGCAGCGACATGGTGATGTCGACGAAGTTGGGCCACCGTTCGGGGAAATCGTGCTGGAGCACCTTCTGCAGGATGGGGATGAGCTGCGGTCGGACCTGGGCCGGCGCGGCCACGAAGACAGGCAACAGCCGATCTCGGAGAGCGCTCTTCTCGTCATCCGGGATCTGGGTGTAATTGGGATATTCCTCGACCGCCTGCCATCCTCGCGTCACTCGATTCTTCAGGTAGACGGCCGCTACATCGGAGAAGATTCGCGTCAGTCGAGTTGTCCTTCCGTCACCAATACTGATGAGAAATCATGATGGCACATACTGGACAGCGCCACATGGACTTCGGAATCGGTCTGAACGATATGCAGCAGGGCCTCCAAGAAGCCCGGTTGATTCTCGGCCTAGATATATCCAGCCAGCGCGTCAGTGAAGGTCGGCGCATCGCCGACGCGACGAAGATGAGATGACTGACATTCTTGAGACTGAACTCGGCCTCTCGTCGCACATCCGTGTTTGGATCGAGCGTCGCGACAATCTGATTGCGCAGGTGAACCACGTCCATCTTGATGATGTTGTTGATGAGTGGTGAGCTCCGTCTAAGCTTCGCGTTGGTATTGGCTGTGGGGTGTCCGTGCACAAGGTCTGCGCCCGAGGGTTGTTGATGCCCGAGTTAAACCTCAGCGAAGGAAGAAAATATTATTATGGTGCGCACAACACCACCGATGGACGCAGGCGAATGCCCATACGCACAGGCTGTTACTGTGGGTCGCTGCCGTCGAGGGTCTATACAGGTATCCTGGTCGAGAAGGCCCCACGGGCCACAGCTCAAGGGTGGGATGGTCGACAGCGCGATGCGGGCTGTAATCGATAAGGGCGCGTTTGTGTGTGCGTGAGCTGACGAGGGCAGGGGCGCAACACCGTCCGTCAGCAATGCCGACCCTGCTTGTCGCTGAGGTGATATTGGCTCAGTCGTGATGAAATAACAATGGTGTTTTGTATTTCTTGTTCCTGCGCTCGTGCGCGTTCAGCGCCGTCCCTTGTGCCTGGTGCCTGGTTCTCAGGGTGGTGGTGCTACTGTACCTGATGCAGTGAAATGTGGGGAATATTCTGTGCCTGAGCCTGTGCGTGATCCCTGGTCCCAGATCCTGGCCGGCGCGTGTGAATTGTCGATACTGTAACCTGGGCGGCCAGCTTCGACTGATACGAGTGAATTGAATTGTTTACAGAAGCAGTGCTGTGCGATGGGACTCGAGCTTAGAAGAAGAAGAAGAAGATCCGCAATGGGGGAGCAGAAAAGTGTCAAGCTCGAGCTGGGGTCCGTCTGACCTCTTCACCGCTTTCGGGGAGTAACAGTGGGACGACAGACGGAGATCACGAGGGTGGGGTGCACAACAGCGACGGCAACATTATATATGAGGGAAGTACAAGATTGTTTGTATTGGACTATCAACAGAGAGCGGAAGCAGTTTGATGTAATTTGGTCAACGGACGACGTGGTTGAGGATATTGATGATGGTGAGGATCACATGTATCTGAATAGGATTATGTCAGCAGATAGAGCATACGAAGTTGGGCCCACGGGGGAGACAGGCACGACGCGAAGAATTTGGACTTGGAAGAGTGGAGGTGGTGATGGAGATGAGAATCGAGAGCATGAAAGGGACGAGATACGATCATCAAGATCTCGGAGCGCGTCAATGCCGTGCAGGTACAACACCAGGTCATCCTGTCGAGCGCCGACTCCAACGACTTCGTCAGCCGACCCCGCTTTGGCCTGGTGGAGGTCGTGTACGAATGGGCGCGCGGCATGTCATTCCAGCTCATTACGGAGTTGACGGACGTGCTCGAAGGCACCATCGTGCGGGCCATCACCCGCCTCGACGAGACGTGTCGCGAGGTCAAGAACGCGGCTCGCATCATTGGCGATCCGACGTTGTTCACCAAGATGACGGAGTGTCAGGAGATGATCAAGCGCGATATCACCGCTGTTGCTTCTTTGTATGTCTATAACATCTTTCTCTCTCGCTATCTTTCCTCAATCCCTTTCATGCTCTCGATTCTCATCTCCATCACCACCTCCACTCTTCCAAGTCCAAATTCTTCGCGTCGT
>QQTW01002057.1_pt1 | contig 14457 bp, 18 predicted proteins | sample 1904831 | NCBI WGS metagenome assembly QQTW01 (sample SAMN09435610, study PRJNA476489) | Subsurface metagenome, whole genome shotgun sequencing project. | reverse complement strand
ATTTATTTTTCAGCCCTCCTAGAACTGAGTACGCTTTTCGAGATACATCCTGATCACCCTATACCTACCGACAGTTCAAACGATGGAGGAGGAGGACTTGAGGAGCACGTACGTGAAACCACAGATACATCATGGAAGTCGTGAAGTACTAGAGAAACAAATGGTGAGGCTCTCGATGATATTATGACTCAACTTATCAACGTTTAAAGAGCCAGTTGTACGAGATCTAAGCTGAGTCCAAGCAGCGATACTGGGGCCCTCATCCAATTTTCAAGGATCCCCTTAAAATTTACGAGACTCCAGAGGAGTATATTGGACATGCAATGACCGCGATTCCCACACCGGCAATTGTTCTGCGAAGGGATGTCATGAAACAAAATTGCGAATCGTTTTTCAAAGCTCTAAAGCAGACCACAGCGCTCTTTCGGGCAGATTTGAAGACATTGAAGGTCAGCTCCGTCCAGCTTGTTGCCACGTCGGTGTATCGATCTTGAACTTTGAAGCTAAGTGCGAAACAGACAACTCCAATAACGCAGATGATGCTGACTGCCAACGAACATAAAGCCGTCATGGTATCGTCTGTGAGCGAGTGTAGAGGAATCCTACCGCTCACAGAAACAGGAGCTATAACCGATGTGAGTCCTGTGGACTACGATGCTGCTAGTCTCTCTAATAGAGTCAGGTCATGTTCGGCGTGCCCTACGTTTCTAGCACCTTACCTATGCTCAACCTTCTAGTTGGAAAGGTTGACTTGAACGTGCTCGTGGACTACGAAGATCATATGTTGTCGCTCAACTGCTGGCCGAGCGTCACAGGAGAGAAACCGCACCGATGGCCTATCTTCATAAGAGTAGGAAGAGGAAGCTCTGCAACAGATCGTCTTCAGCAACTTCTAGACCTTCTCCCAGAGAGCGAAAACGTCTATCTACGTGGTTTATATTGCGACGCAGGCGAGCTTTGCGGGACAATGCAGCCATCAGACACCGCTGAGGCTATTCTGGAACAGCAAATGACAGCTCTGATAATGGCCGCAGAGCTCGTTGGCGAAGATATACCGCTCGTCCTTTCCGCTGAAGCTACTTCGAGCAAAGACGTAGCATGGCAGCCTCGCGACCCTTTGCCTCATTGCTGGAAGCTGGAGTACCGCAGTGGTGATTTCATAGTGAATGATCTGCAACGAGTCACCAAAGGACTCGCCACTACGGATGATATTGCTATTCAAGTGCTGGCTGAGGTCGTCACCCCTCACCCGGAGCGAAAGGAGCCCTTAATCAACGCAGGCGCGACGGCTTTATCCAGAGAAATCAGCACTGGGTTTCCGGGATTCGGTACTGTTTCAAATTACGGAAAGTGGTTCGTAGACAGATTGACGCAGGAGCAGGGGATCTTGGCTACGAACGAGGAGGGCATAGACGCTAGGGCACCATATGAATCTACTTTATCGTTGCTAGTACAGAATGCTGGCGTCACTGCCAATGCCTATAAGTGTTATTTTGTTGTTGGTGGGCGACGGGATATTGTCTTGGAGGTGTGGCATCGCTGGAGTGAGTGGTAGGGTACAATAAGTCTCACATACTCGTTCAGTTCCTGGTGGAGCAGCGGGTTTTCCACGTCGTTTCTAGCACCGCCTTCTATGATATATACGCCAAAGCGCAAGAATCTCAATTTGCATTTAGATTGGTCTTTCGGAGTATGCTCGACTTCTTCAGGCCCCATTGATCGGTTTCTCTACATGATTGGCTTTGGCCAAAGCTGTTCAAATCAGCGAAGGCTAGGGCTATCCGGTAATCTCTCTCGGGTAGGATTGCACCGAGTCTGCCGAATGACGTCGCTAACTATCGCGATACCTCGAGAGGCCTCCAAAATAATTTCCCGCATCCTACATCTTTTCTCATTCCTCCACTACGATTACTACAACAGTTACAATCATGAGTCGTGTCTTACTCACCGGTATTTTCTCCCTGCGACGCACGCAAATAGCGTTGTTCTTCTCCCGTGTGCATTGGAGCTAAAGTTCTACCCACAGGTGGAAGCGGCTTCATTGCGGCCCATGTCCTCGACATCTTATTAGAACACGGGTACGTTTGAGCTCAATTATACACATAAACCCGGCACTACTGACAGTTCGCCAGCCATTCTGTCGTCACAACCGTACGCTCACAAGACAAAGCACAGAAGATACGAGATGCGCATCCCAATGCTTCAAAGGGCAAGCTAGACTTCGCTATTGTTGAGGATATCGCACAAGAAGGTGCTTTCGACGAAGCTGTCAAGTCCGACCCACCGTTCGAGGCTGTGATCCACACGGCTTCACCATTCCACTTCAATGTCACCAATACGAAGAAAGATCTGCTCGATCCCGCGGTCATTGGCACAACAGGGGTACTGAAGGCAATCAAAAGGAGCGCTCCCAGCGTGAAGAGAGTGGTAATCAAGGCAACATCCTCTGCTAAAATCTGACAAGCTGACACAGTCTAGGTGATCACCTCTTCCTTCGCTTCGATTATTGATGGCGACAAAGGCACTAGGCCTGGTCATACCTACTCGGAAGAGGACTGGAACCCAATAACGGAAGAACAGGCTGAAAATAGCCCTGCGCATGGTTATAGGGCATCAAAAACCTTCGCCGAGAAAGCTGCTTGGGAGTTTTTAGAGAAGGAGAAGCCAAACTTCACACTTAGCACGATCTGCCCGCCTCTTGTCTTAGGTCCCATAGGTACGTGAGTTAGTCCTTATGTGCATACCGAGGCTAATCTCACTGTAGTACACTATCTAAACTCGTTGGATGCTCTCAACACCTCAAACCAACGGATAAGGGACGTAATGCTAGGGAAAGCCAAGGAGGACATCCCAGCCACAGGCACGTACCTCTGGGTGGACGTGAGAGACGTTGCATTGGCGCATGTCAAAGCCATCGAATTACCTGCCGCAGCCAACAAGCGATTCTTCATCACGGCTGGACATTTCAGCAATAAGGAAATTGTCGACATCATCCGCGAGGCTTTCCCCGACTTGGCAGACAAGCTGCCCTCGAAAGACGTAAAAGGCGGAGATTACCCTGAGGATGGAGTTTACAAGTACGATAATGGTCGGTCAGTGGAGGTCCTAGGATTACAGTATCGGTCGCTGAAGGAAAGCGTTGTGGATACGGTGAAGAGCTTGCAGGCTGTGGGTGCTTGAAGGGAGTGGAGGGTCTTCGAGAGGAACGGGTCTAGAATTGTGTATGAACACTTAGTCGTGATACAGAGGATGCGAAATCATAGACCTAGTTTGACCGCCAATATCAAGTTTCTCGTACTTCTTAAAGATGACGAAACGGACGTGGAGACCTCGCCGCGAACTTGGTAAATCGTTGTTCTTGACGTTCCTGGGCTGCGTAAGGTACTTCAACGATAGAAGCAGCTTTCAGTATCAGTATCTCATTCGGGACTGTGAGATTTGTAAAATCGACTTATGAAGGCGACGGAACATCTTTCACTATTCATTAATTTCCTAAAATGTCCGCTCCCCAGCCCGCCTCAACACTCAACATTCCTTCATCCAACATTCCCGTGAAAGTATCCATAATCGACACAACGTCACACATATGCGAAATCCCGTCCGACTCATTTGAACAACCACATATCTAATGGATACGACGCCTTAAAACTGCCCCGCGCTGTCGTTCCTAATAGAGCATCCCACCGGCAAGGGTGTACTATTCGACCTAGGTGTCCGAAAAGACTGGGAAAATCTCAGTCCGCGAATCCAAGGATCAATCAAGAAAGGCGGTTGGCAGGTGATTGTCAAAAATTAGGTAGCGGAAATCTGGTTGGTTTCAATTGACGCTAGTTTTTACACAAAATGGCGGGCACTTCCACTGAGACCACACCGGCGCCTCTCCGCCTCTTCCCCCTCAACAACCCTGATTGCCAACCCAGGTTCAAGAAAAACTACGTCCCCGGCTACCCGACTAACCAAACCTCACCTATCAAACACTCACACTACGCATACTGCGCACTCCGCGAAAATCAACTTCTCGGACCCTGGACTCCTAAAATATTTCTGGTTTTAACACGCGGGTTACTCCAATAGTCTTAGGGTTTTCAGTTCCTTGGGGCTTCGATCGCAAGAGGCGTATCTAATTGAACAGACTCGAGCTTCTAACTTCATTGCATTCAAGCTATCTCCTTTTCCTTTCCACCCCAAACAATATCAAGAATGTTGCTCGGAGCGCCAGAATAATTGACCTGCAAGTGCGGATCTGCTTCTTTGACGATCGCCGTCCAATCGCCAAGTGAGCGCTCTCTCGCACCAAAGAATGTGAGCATGATCAAGTCCATCGATCTGAAATGCCATCAATCAGTACTGGAGTTAGTCACACCCGGAAGGCAACTCACCGTCTGAACTTTTCTTTATAAGGAGGTAACTCATCTCGCGGCTCGGGAACCACGGCGTCCTGGATAAGGAGATGAGAAGGACCCCTTTTCTTCGACCCGATTTTTAGGCCTGTTCAAGTCAGTCCCGTGTGCCAAACCCTATCTGTTATCGCACATACAGTCTACCTGATTTCGAAGGATCTGAATGCACGTCTCGTCTGGAAAATTATGAAACACATGGCGAAAGAGATACACATCTGCGCCCATGTGAGGCTCCTTCTCTTCCCGGATGTTACGCGCCTCGAACGTAACCCTTGGCAAGCCGGCCGGGACGTGCGAAGGCCCGTCGGCGATAACATGAGCGAGATCTTCAACTATGACGCTCAAATTGGGGAAGCGTTCGGCAAGCGCAATTGCCACGGGACCCCAGCCGCCGCCTACATCGACGCACAAGCGTGCTGATGGCCAGTCAAAGGCTTCGACCAGCGAGTCGATATTGGTCCGCGCCGCGAAACCACTCATCGCTCCTCCGTATCGACGAGCCCGGTCTGGGAAGTGGCTGAGATGGTCGTAGAGGCCCTTGTCTGTGTGGTGGCCCAGGGAGTAGCCCTGGTGACTTTATGTTCAACGTGCTCAAGCCACAGACCAGGATGGCCAGAATTACGTACACACTCATGAGGCGCCTTTGCTCGCCCATATCTTTCCAGCGCATGCACCGTCTGCGATGAACCTCAATCATCCATGACCGTCTACAGTCGGATGCGCAACCCAACCTACCCTCGTGGCTCCCGGAAACATCTCCTCGGTCATGATGCCCACGATATCTCGCATTTTCTCGTTTGTCGCAAGGACCTTTGTGGCAGCCGTATGCACGACTTTCCCGTCCCGTTCCTGGAAGATGTGATTACTCATGGCGTAACGGAGGAGGCGACGAAGGTCAATTTCATTCAGCCCACATTTGGCAGATAGCGCTTCGAAAGTGGCCTCCTCGTGCAGAGTAAATGCGGAGAAGATGTTGTAGTGATAGACGGCTTGGAGGCTTAGCACGTCATTGGGATTGATGGCCTCCGTATGTCAACGTCAGACATTGCTGGTGAGACGGAGTGATTCTTGGAGACTCACGCCAATGCCCATGAGCATCTCAGTAGGCCCTTTCATGAGATTGTGAAGTTCTTGCGTGCAGGCAATCACATTGTCTTGAGCGGCAAGCACATGCGTCTCATGAGGGGGAATTGGTATTACTGCTGGTCCATCAACGTCGAATGATGGTGTAGGCAGGTTCTTTGCGGCCAAGTATTGGTCTACGATAGCAGTATTCTCAGCGATGGTCGAAGCAAGTTCCGTGATTCTCGATGTGGGATGCATCTCAAGCCTGGATGAACCCCGTTCGGACGATATGTGTTCTTAAGTAAGGGCTCAAAAGACAAATCCCAACCTAGAAGAAAGCATACACGGGCTGGTCACATCCAGTGACCGAGGCACTTTCATCAATCACCTGTAGCTGATCGATGACTGCAGGTGGTGACGAATCCCGTATCGGGTTCCTGTTCTGGACGAGTGGGGAGTCGATAACACTGCAGGCTTGCCCGCAAAAGAACTGTTTGAGTCCTAATGACACTGAACATTGTTCTAGGTTATACATGAATACTTTGCTTCCCTGTTTGAAGTCTTTCATATTTTGAGGGTATTCCCAAGATTAGGCGGAGGGATTCTACGAATTAAAACCAACTTAACGTTTCTACGTTTCTCTGGATGTGAACACCAGAAGGACATTGTGATGCCTTCATACATCAAGTCTATCAACTCTGGGTCAACTCTCGGCAGTCATTTGCTACTTTCTGGAAGGCGAGAATTGCTCGTTCTCGGTTTTGTACTCTATTTTGCACTTGTTATCCCTTTTTTGAGATATTCAACGCAATACATTAGTGTGTGAGCGATTTGAGCAGAGACGTAAAAGTTTCCTAGTATCCCGTTGCAAGTTTACTCATATCAGAGAGATAAAGGGTGCGATTCCACAGCGTCCTATATGAGCCACGGTGTTGAGTTAAAGAATTTCCAAGCTCAACGCTTTCGTGACTTGCCTTTGAATTTACACTTACCTTCGACGAAGTTTTGAAAACCGTATTCAAAGCAACCTATACGGTATTGCCCGCCACCTCAAAACTTTTCTGCACCATGATGTCCTTCCTCCCCACCTTCGGCCCATCCGCGACCCCAGTTACCTCAACCGATGACCCATGATCTGCAGCGGACATCCAATCCAGAGGGACCATGGAGGAGCTCGACTCTTTGCAATTCCCACTGCTACTAGCGTGACTTTGCTTGCTTCCGACACTGTGGGTCATTCCGACCGAGCCTAGGGACATGGCACTGCGGAAGGAGCGGACAACAGACTCGGGCGAGAAGCCGTGGAAGAGAGGGCGAAGAGTGGGAAGACAAGCGCTCACAATGGCGAGGGAGGCTTCGATTAGAGTCCAGTAGGAGGTCTGGGCGACGTAATCTGCTCGCACTGGGTCAGCGCAGTCTTTTTCTGAGAATGGAGGCTCTGGGTTGCAATTACAGGTGTAATTCATTCGTTGTTCCATCAGGAAGTTAGAAGCCCTGACAAAGGTGACCATGCGTGTGATACTGGCTGCGATTGCCCTGTATATCCGATTTAGTCCTCTGCAAGAATTGGGGGACCGCCCCAAAGTGCTTTTGAGGTGAGAAGCCATCACTCACAGACAGCCTGACAGAAAGATTCCAGTGACGGCAATCTTATGCCTCAATGGCATCTGCAGGCGCCACACGAAAGGAATGGGAATGGTGATAATAATGAAGTCAATGAGAACATCCGAGATGGAGAGTGCGTAAAACACTTGGGCTTGATCGGAACAAGAGACGCCCGGACCAGAGGCCCCGTATCGTGCATAAGTAGGAATGGGTGTGCACAAGAACAGCAATGTGAAGAAAAAACTGACACCCCACACTACAGCTAGAACTATGGTAGCCCACACGATGACCGAGAAACAAGAGCCGCGAAAGATCCTCCGGTAAAAGAACAGAATGCTGCATTTCGCGAAAGTGATGGGTACAACATGGGTTGTTTGGAATATGACTTGAGCCTGGGAGGGATCGGTCAACATCTTGCCGCCTGGAGGTATGATTGTATGTTCTCTTACTGCCATGAACAGATGACTTGGGGGAATAGGTTTGCCGTCTGGAGTTCTCGGAACATGATCACCCAGATTCCCACCTACACACTCTATTTACACAACATCACATCAGTTCTACTACCCGTACAAAGACTCAAAAAGAAAAACTGAGGACTCACGAACAATAATAGGAGCAGCCAAGCATGGTACGAAGAAGAGCTGTATCTGTTAGTTGTTTAAACTTCGACAACCGCTGCCAACGTGTCGACATACGACAGCAAGTATGATCAGAATATCGTCAGGACCAAGAGTCAACCTCTTCACTTGACGAGCCCATATTCGAAGCCCCACAGACAGCAGGCTCAGGAAGGTGAATGCTGCTGCAAGGGCAATGACCATCCCACTTGACTGAACCATGTTGAGAACACGAAAGGACTAGCAATCACTCATCCACGAGTTGAAGCAGGTCCACAGTCACTGCGACGACGGTGATAGTGATGAGAAGAGTAGAGAAGAGCAAGACTGGATGTAGCACAGCCTGAGGTGAATCGATAAATCTGTGCGAAAGCAACGGGCCGAGAGCCATGTGGTAGAGATACCCCACATGGAGGGGTGCCATACTGGGATCGATAGGGATCCAAAGTACATCATTGTGGTCTGTGCCATATGCCTGCTGACTCGTATGCCATGCAAGAGAGCTGGCCAGCCCGTGTCAAACCATGTGGCCGTATACCAGGAACACGCCATGCAACTCTGTAGACCGTGGTGGAAAAAGTAAAGTACAGTGGACCGAAGCAAGATTGTCAGTCTTCAGTCAAAAAGAAAAGTGGCTGTCTCCAAAGCAAACATAGAAAAAGAACACGATAGGATAGACTTCTCGGCGAGGTGAATACGAGATATCTCGACTGCCAGTAGCTGATCACTTTTGATCCTGATTCGATGAAAGGTATCATTTCATTCTGCACCGCAACACGAGGTGCTGCACGCGAACACGAGTTTGAACCAATCCCTCGGTAGCCACACAGAATGTGTAGAATGTAGGTTGACGCGAAGCGGTCTCCTGGGCAGGCTTTAGAACTGATCTGAAAGAAGAAGCATCCATATCCTTGATATATCAATATGCGAATTGACTGGAGCGCAACGCGCCACAAGACCTTACCTCATGCTGTGAGTTAGAAACCCGACCCTGTTCTAGGGATGTCTCCGACAATCGACTCCGTTTCGTATCGGAGATCAAGCACTCATGAGGCTGCAGTACTCGTTGATTGATGGCAATACCGTACTTTAACCTCACCGGCCTCTTGGTGTCAGACTACTGCACGTCATAAGGTAGCGATCCGTTGCTAGCTAAGGTAGGTACGTTCCCGCGGCGCTGTCAGATGCTTGTCTACACCTCCAAATCTTGGTGGGCATTGCAGTTCCGTATTGCCAACAGTGTGTGAGTGCTTGTGCAGAATTGGGATGATAGGTGATATTCTCATCTAATTGTATACGTGTAAGGCAGCTCTAATTTAGCAGTACATTTTCCTCCGTTGCCTCAATCCATTGCTCCTTGGGCGATCCGCATCGTATGCTTGAATTGCTAATTATAGCCACATGGATTGCGCCAACTTCTCATCTTATCCAGTCGGGGAATTCTTTGGGAGCAAAGGGATAGACCACAGCGTCGTCCGCATCGCCCTTGTCATCCTCTGCTGTGCCACCGGTGGATCCTGAAGTGGCTGGGGCCGCTACTTCATTATGCACATCTCTGGCTGCAGCTGGATGTGCTCCGGCTGTCGTGGGACTGGCTGCTGGAAAGAGCTCGTTAGCTTGACGACCTTTGACTCTCGAACGTTGCGCGATACTGACAGTGTGGGAGAGGGATCGCTATGGCTCTTGTGGCTATAAGAGCGAGGTATAGGAACGGGATGGCGATATGCATGGTGATCGCGAGAGGTTTCGGAAAGCTGTGGGGCCCAATCCACTTGACGGTAGTTAGGTGACTGGATCGCAGTCGGAGGGTGATTGAGCAATAGAGGTGCGGAAGCCTAGCTGTAAGCGATGCCAAGGTCGTGAGATCTGAGGGATTCTTATATATTCAATCTCCAGTCGGGTCGGCTGAGGAGCTGGCCATGGTCAAATGAGTCGTATCCCCTTCATGGGTATCTCATGCATCCAATCAGGCAGTTATTGAAGTTAAATCGACATGACAGTATGTTCCTGTCATTTTCGGGGCTGAGCAACTGTCAAGAAAGTCCTTTCGTATTGAATTGGATGCCTATCAGGTTGATCATTTCTCAGGGCATATTGCTTGCGTTCCGATCGGCCACCGAGCTGTGTCTTATCGAACGTTGTTTCGAGATTTCAATATCTTGACCGTTGAATCGCGTCTAAAGACGTCGCAGTTCGATGTGGCGTACGGCGTATAATTGTCACGCAAGGTACCTCGAGGCACACACTTCTCGAGCGATACGATGGGCTAATTTTGCCTTATGCGGTATCGATTGGTAATTGCGCGTTACTAGAATAGGATGTCAGCTGATCTGACATCTTGAAGCTGGTTGCTGTAACAGTCGTGGCTGAGAGGGTCGCTGCTGGGTAGCACTGAAGGTCATTAGGAGGCTTGCTGATTTTAAAACAACAGATTAAAGGCAAGAGCCTGACCAAGCTCTATGCGGCGAGAGTGACTGCAAGCGGGAGTTAGATGGTAGTGTAGAGATACCAGGATAGTATGTCTGGCGCAAAAACATATAAAATCTAGAGCTACGTTGAATATCAAGCTTCATTTTGGCACAAGTTTTGTAAGAGATGAGCCTCTGTGTAGGATCTTCCTGACGTCCACTGCACGTTCATTCACCCTTCATAATCAAGACCATGTTTTGGCTTGCGAAGAAGATCCGTCCGATATAGATCAAAAACTCGCTTTCCAGCCCAAGCACTCAGAGTCTCCCAGTTGGCACACTCATGGAGACAGTTGTCATTCTGCGTTGGGTATCGAGCAGACGGGTCTTCATGCTGAGCTGTCTCATTAATCCAGTGGAAAGTCACCAGAGAAAGGTCGGGCTTGCACATCAAGCTCTCTCTGATATACTCAATGCAGTGATCTAGAGTCGTCAACGCATGCTTCATTGTTATTGTCACAGGAGAGGAAGCGTACCAACATGACTCTGTTCCCTAGTCATCTGAAGTTCGTCTTTTCCTTTGTGATAGTGGTCTCGGTACACCATATGTCGTATTTTCTTCTGCGCATAGTCAGCAGTGTAGGCCTCAAGAGCATGCCGTACCCACCAGACAATGCAACGCGTGATAGACTCCCAGAGACGCAAGACCTCCGCCATCCCTGAGATATACAGAGGTCAAGTTCAGTGCCTCGAGATCAGCGACATTGACCCGAATGTTGTCATCTGTGTTATCTGTGAGCCAGCGACTATAATAACTCTGGCTCATACCTCACTTCTCAGCAGATTATGCCAGGCGCTCTCAAGTTCAGGGCGGGGCTCTCCAGCTAAAGGGTTATCTTTGATTAAAGTTGGAAACAGCCGTGCCTCCCATCGAAGTGCATTGCGAGCGGGCACTGCATCATGTTAGACAGGTTGAAGCTGGAGGACGAGATGCTGGAGCCTTGCGTGGGATCAGATTTGGCGCAAATCCGTCGTTCCTCTTGACAAGCCATACAAACGTAGCAGAGTAGATTACTAGTAGAATGAAATGAAACAGAAGGAAGTATGAATGAGGGAGACGAAATGACCCTTTGCTCTTGAAGCCAGGCCATTGAGATCCTATCTTCCAGTCTTCCTCACTCGAAGGCCGCGACTTTTGTTCCTCGTCATCACCGTGAAGCTCATCGAGAAAGGGTTGGGTAGCGGAGAGGTCTTTGCCTTCGAACATTGAGATCAGAATAATTTGTGGTCTTAGAGATTATGTGCAGTAAAGAAGTACAATGTTCGATTGAACATGATGGCACAGGGCATTGCTCCGCGTGATAGCACCGTACTAGAGCACCATCTTGCCAGGCTGATCGGCATCAGTTCGGTGATCTGATCCTCGTATCTCAATATAGCAAAAGATATTTATGCCGATCGAGGTGGGGGCTGGACCGCCGTTAGATTACCGACACGATCACGGCGGTGTCTGTACAGCGTATTCTCGGACAGCCTTGACCTTACCATAGCCATTCACAGGCGGGTCAAACCCCTTCAGAGGCCATTAAGTACTCGCCCGATGAGGGCATGTCAACCGATGACATATTACAACGCAGCAATGTCGTATGGCTGATTCTGCCTTTGTGTCATCGACCGCTGCTTCATTGCGGAAACCACCGAGGGTCACACATTTCCCCAATTCATGCAGACTGAACCTTGAGTTTCACTATGTTTTTGTTTTTGTTACGAATCTGCTGTTAAAGTGTTCATGTTTGATGATTCCTTCCTGACTTGAGGGTCGATTGCTTTGGTCGAGAGTCATCTCTATGCTTTGTCACGACGGTTCTCTACCAATTCATGATGGTCCATTTCAAATTTCTAAACAGCAGCCATTACACTCGAATACCTACTCACAGCGAACATTCCATACTCAGTGGCGAGAAGGTCGACGTCCAAAGTCATTCAAAAACTTTCAGCAGGCTGTTTCAGCTTCTTTTTCTCTCCACGGTCATTGTGCTTGCTGGGCTCGGAGGGTTCCTGCTTGGAGTCTTCGTTACTAATGATAGGAATACAATCCCAACTTGGACACATTCGCTCTCACGTGGTAAGGCCTCTCCACTTCCCGAGTCAGCTTGCTGTTATTGACCACTGTACTTGTACAGTTGACGTCGGTTGGACGAGAGAGACATTCCATTACAACAAGACCTTCGGCGCGCCACCTTCCGCCGATGAAAGTACTGAGGAAGCGTGGGATGCCCTTGTACCACGTAAGGTTTCCCCCCTACCATATGACAAGATGTTGTCTAATCTTTGGCGTAGAGGGACAAGGATTCGTTCGATATCCCGCGAATTCTCCCAAAATCTCCGCAGTTTCCGCTGTGCATCAGCTCCATTGCTTGGTATGTCTACCACCGCACAGCACTCTTGAGACTGTATGTTGACTTCCAGCAGTATTCCATTCGCCGAGCATACTTTTCCCTGGCTGAACTCCGGAGTGATGACAGACAACATCACAAGCCACGCCATATGAGACACTGTTTCGACTATCTCCGCCAAAGTTTAATGTGCGCTGCGGACTCGAGCCTCGAGCCACAACATCCACACTTGCCAGGCGTGACTGGATGGGGCTTCGAGCGTCGGTGTCAACGCTATGATGAGTTGAAGCTGTGGGCTGAGAAGTGGAGGGCGAATGATAGGTTTGGGTTTAGAGAAGGCCACTTTCCGTCCAAGCTACATGGTCGTAGTCTTTGATACCCAGCATGTACATGACGAGCTTCATTCTTGACGAGTAAAACTTCTCCATGCTCGATGATCAGGAATCGAAGGACTGGGAAAGAGAACTTGAAGACTCGAAAGAGCCATTGTCCTCCATTGATCCATTCTTCAAGCTGTGGTTTTAGATGAGGACGAAGAGTGACGAACAGCAAATGAACGAATAGAATAATGAAGTGACTCTGACTGGAAGCTGAACATCAGTTAAGAATACAACTAATATACATGGACTATCATTGATGTCAACAACTGTCTCTGGGGCAGCATTGCAAATGTAAGTATGCACTGTTGAAGAAGTACCTTAGATAGCACCGCTTACGCTAGCTATTCTCCACGTGATAAAGTCAGGGTTCGAGGGTCCATCAATCACCGAGGTCCATGTGCTCCCGCGTCTTACATCTAGAGCTTCCCACCAAAGGACCTCCAGTCAGCATTGATCTTCTACGGTTGATCAAAAGATTTATGTTCGCCCTCGAGGGGCTGTGAGCATCCAAGATAATAATGTCCTCCGCCGAACCCCATTCCTCTCCGCCCGCCAAGGTCGACCCGAAGGCTGATCCCGTCCTGCGCAATGCTCTCCGATACACCATCTCCCCCAAGGAGTACGAGACGCTACATCAATATCTCATCAAAAGATCCCCACCATCGGTGAGAAAGAGAGTTCCGCAACCGCGCCGGTACAATGCGATCGTGAAAAGCAAGAACGACTACAACGCCGCCGCCGTTCGTGCATCGTTGCGAGTCTTCGTGGGCACTGCAACAGGGCTGAAAGTATGGGATCTCATCGTGACGCATATACTGGCTAGAGGAAGGCCACAGAAGTATGACGGATCTTTCCTATCATTAAGCCGTCCGTCTGACTCGCTTCTGCAGACCAAAATCCTCGACTTCTACACTTCGATCCCCCAACTTCCGCCTTTCAGCCTCCCTCTCCCTTATCCTCTTCCTCCACCGAATCCTCCATCGTTTCTTCACCCGCCTTCGTCTCAATCTCCTCAGTGAGAATGCCATCCGGTTCCGACAACGCAACCCCCGAGTTGCCCAGGCCCTGACTTCTCGTCTTGCGCCTGCCATCGGCGCGAGTCTCGCAGGCTTCGCATTGGGTGTATATCCTAGCGATCAGTTCCGCATCACTGTAGCTATATACGTCGCGACAAGAGCGGCAGAGTTTGCCTACAATGCCCTTGAGGATAAGGGCTGGTTCAAAGGGAGGCCATGGTGGTGGGGGAGTTGGATGTTGATGCCGATTGCGACGGGGCAGTTGTTGCACGCTTTCGTTTTCGACAGGGAGTGCTTTCCGAAGGTGCCACTAAACAGAGAATCTACCCGTACTGAGAGCCGTGCTGACCAAGTTGAAAAGGCGTATGGAGACTTCATTCTGAAAAACACCCCAAACTACGTCCAGCAGCGACCAGCAAACTACCCGCCCGACCTCCCGTGGCCAAGCACCACCGAAATCATCGACAGTCTGGCTCAAATGTCAACCCTCAATTGGCCGGGTATGGGAGTCCTTGTTCAGCGGGTAGCTTGGCATGATATGATACTGGGCTTGGAGGGCATAATGAGCGG
>QQTW01002056.1_pt1 | contig 14458 bp, 9 predicted proteins | sample 1904831 | NCBI WGS metagenome assembly QQTW01 (sample SAMN09435610, study PRJNA476489) | Subsurface metagenome, whole genome shotgun sequencing project. | reverse complement strand
TCGGTCCTTGGAACTACCCATTCCAACTGATAATTTCGCCGTTAGTGGGTGCGATCGCAGCAGGAAACTGTGCAATTCTCAAACCTTCAGAAATTGCTCCTTATACCTCTGGTGTCTTAGCTGATATTATCCAAAAGCATTTTGAACCAGCTTATATTGCAGTTGTAGAAGGAGGCGTTGAAGCCAGTCAACAGTTGTTGGCAGAAAAGTTTGACCACATCTTTTTTACTGGTGGCACAGCGATTGGCAAAATTGTCATGGAGGCAGCAGCCAAACATCTGACACCAGTTACTCTTGAGCTGGGTGGCAAGAGTCCTTGTATTGTAGATTCTAATATCAACATTGAGTACACTGCCAGACGAATTACTTGGGGGAAATTTCTCAATGCCGGTCAAACTTGCATTGCTCCTGACTACCTTTTAGTCGATAGCAAGATAAAGCAAGCTTTGTTGGATAGCATCCAGAAATGCATCCGAGAATTTTATAGCGCTGAACCAGCTGCTAGTCCTGACTATGCCAGGATTATCAATCAAAAACACTTTTCTCGTCTAGTTGAATTTCTCAAAGACGGTAAAATTATTGCGGGGGGAGAAAATAACCCAACTGAGTGTTATATTGCTCCCACAGTGATTGATAATGTTTCGCTGTCAGAACCAGTGATGCAGGATGAAATCTTTGGCCCGATTCTGCCTGTGATTGAATACGACGATTTAACAGAGGCGATCGCCATTATTAATCAAAGACCAAAACCTCTGGCTCTGTATTTATTTTCTAGAGATAAAAATCTTCAGGACAGAGTTTTGCAGGAGACCTCATCCGGGGGCGTTTGTGTCAACGACTGTGTTATGCAGGTTGGTGTCTCATCTTTACCATTCGGCGGCGTCGGTGATAGCGGCATTGGTAGCTATCACGGTAAAGCTAGTTTTGATACTTTCTCGCATTACAAAAGTGTGTTGAATAGATCTTTCCGGCTCGACCTCAATTGGCGATATCCTCCATATGAGGGCAAATTGCAACTGCTGAAGCGAATTATTAAGTAAAAAGCTTGGATTGGGAGCATCCCAGTTTTGCAAATATAGTAGAGTTGCTGTGACCACCAATTGTTTTAACAGTGGTCACAGTAACCCTAGTTACTGCTACTCTTCCCCTGACCCTTTTTTGCCTAAAATCAGAGACCGCTATATCGCTCTTCCGCCCACGGTTCTCCCCGTCGGTGGTAGCCATTGCGCTCCCAGAAACCTAGTTCTTATTGCTCTTCTTCACTTTCTTCAGCGGTAGGATAGACAAACTTAGAACGCCCACTCAGAATTGACTTGCCTAAGGAGAGAGCTTTTTGAGCTTCTAAAGCCGCTTTGCGCTTCCAGGTAGCTTTGCGTTTGTCTCGTTTTGATTTCGATGTTTTCTTCTTAGGAACAGCCATGACAGTGAATACAGCAATTTTTCAGAACCTTTTTATTCTAAGGCATTGAGACATCAGCCCCTGCTCAAGAACGGATCTTGAGCCGCTTTCGCATGTCAGATTCCAGGAGAGGTAGTGCTGCTGGGCGTTGTTGGTGCGGCGAACGGGTTGTTATTTGTGGTTCCGCTAGTGGATGGAGCTAGGGAAGGATTTTGCGCTCCGGAGGTGGGATTTGAGGTCGAAGGGGAACCCGGACTAACATTCGGTACGGTTGGAGTCAGAGGATTGCTCACCGGAGCTACTGGCGCGGAGGCTGGTGGTTGGGGGCTAAGACCGCTGCCAGGCGGCGGTGTTTGTTGACTAGGCGTAGGGATAGGTTCAGCAGTCCCTGTTTGCCCGGCAGTGCCATTGGTGGGTTGTCCTGGTGTAGGGGATGAGTTAGCAGTCCCTGTTTGCCCGGCAGTGCCATTGGTGGGTTGTCCTGGCGTAGTGTATGAGTTAGCAGGTTCTGAGCGATTGGTAGTGCCATTCCTAAGTTGTCTTGGCTTAGTAAGCGGGTTAGCAGTTTCTGGTTGATCAGGAGTGGTACTTGCTACGTCTTCGAATTGAAGTAGTGCTCGCGCACTCACGAAGTATGTAATCCACCTCTGGACATCGGGGCGGCTAAGCCACTGGGCTCGGTTTACTTCCAAAGACAGAACCGGTGCGATCGCTCCCTGGTTTTGAGCGACAATAATCACTGAAACATCTGTTACCCCAATGTCCTGGTCGAAGCTAGTTTGCGCTGCTTCCCTAGCAGCTGCTTCTGCCCGGAGCAGGAGAGTTTCGTAGGTTTCGTTAGGCTGGCGCTCAAGGGAGAGGTCAACGCGCTTGGTGTGATCCTGAGCAATCCCCGCCGCGTCACGCTTTATTTGGCTCAACGGCGAGGGCAAACGCTGCGCAGCGCTGACGCCTTCTATTGGCACTAACACCTCCGGTAAAGGTAAGTCGCTGGTGCTAGGGTTGGTGGTCGATGAGAAGCGTGCACTCTGCGCCATCACTTCAGTAGTAACCCAAAAACCTTCCCCTAATCCTAGTAATACCACGGTGGTAGCTATCCAGGTTTTCCCCGCAACCCATTGCCGAAACTGAGTTAGGGTGTAGCTTAGACTGCTAGTTTGGCACTGGATTGCCGTTGAAACGTCTTGCTCACGAAACTTGCACCTCATTACCGCGTTTCTCCTTAATGATGATCAAGAATGCCGTGGTGATTATTTAACTTCGCTGAAAATATTGACTTTTGTCCTCAAATATAGCTAAATATCTCAGATACATGTCAAGGAAGAGAGCAGGGGATCAGGGGAGCAAGAAAGCAAAATTGGCTGCACAGGCGGGGCATATACCTGACCAAGAAAGAAAAAGTCGCTTACGAGAAGTGAGGTTTGTATAAAATAACACTTCTAAACTACCCCGCTGCTCCCTCCTCTTTGTTAATAACCCGATTAACAGTGCCAATGGAAACTTTAATGCTCCGATGTGCGTCCGGGGATTATAAATTTTCATAGGCTTTCCTTTCCCAGTGGGCTGCCGCAAAGCAGCCCTACCACATCAAGCTTTACACTCGCACAGGAGGCATTAATGCCTGCGGCTCGGACTTTGTCCTCCGCGCCCGGTTAAAGACTAGTAAATGCTAGAACCAGAAGCTTTGGCTCCCACCCGGTAATCGTTTACTGGGAATTGATAAGTTCAGTTGATTGTGGTTCGCCCTTAGTGTAAGCTGACCCCTCTAAGACTGAATTTAGGATCGGGAGTGTCGGTGCGGATAAGAACGTATCCTAGTAAGTGATTTCAATACTGTTTTGGGGACATGTACTTATACTTATACCTAGAAATACTTAAGGTCAGCATCTATCCTAAGATTTAGCGTGTGGTGAAGTGAAACAAAGCCAACAGAGGAACATTGACTACTGGGATAAATGCGAATTAGGAGTAAAGCACTGTGAGATTCCCCTGGCTACTACCCACTGCTTTAAGCATTTTTATGTTATCGTCTCCGGCTGAGGCGGCGAAACTGCAATTTTGGCGTTTTGATGCCAATCACAACCAGTTGCACTTTAAAACGGATGCAAAGGTTCAACCCAAGGCAAAGCTGATTTTTAACCCGATGCGCTTGGTGATTGATTTACCAGGGACAAGCCTGGAGCGTCGAACGGTGAAGCAGCAGGTTGGCGGAGCAATTCGCAGTATACGTGTAGGGCAGTTTGATGACCGGACAACTCGCATAGTGATTGAATTAAGTCCGGGTTATAGGTTAGACCCCCAGCAGGTGAAATTTCAGGGTAATTCCCCCAGCCATTGGACAGTAAATTTACCGAAGCCTGAAAAAGTGGCTTTTAACTCGTCCAGTCCCCCCTTACCGCCTCGCCAGTCAGGGCAACAGTCTGCTGTCTCGTCACCAAGGTCAGTCTTCTCAGTGGTTACGCCTGATGGCGGCTCCTTAGATAAAAGCCCATCGCCCTCTAATAGACTGAGCTCCGCCACCAGAACGGCTCCTGGAGCCCAATCCGGAGCGATCATTCAAGTGGAGAACGTGCGAGTAACAGGGGATGGATTTTTCATCCACACTCGAGGCGGGGGAACTCCTCAGATTAAGGTGAACCGGAGCCGCGATCGCGCGAGGATTAACATTGAACTCAAAGGCGCAACTTTGTCGCCGCGTTTACAGTCACCGGATCTGGCGGTTAATCGTTATGGCGTCAGCCGCATCCAGTTGACCCAAGTTCAAACATCACCGCCCTCTGTTCGCATGACGTTACGGGTGAACGAAAACAGCCCCAATTGGCAGGCAACAGTCAGCCGTTTTGGCGGCGTGGTCGTGCTGCCCACAGGTGGCAGTAATACGACCACTATCGTTGATACTCAGCCCCAACCAGTTAGGGGGGGGTCTGCTACACCTCTAACCAATCAACCACCAGGGGTGGCAACAATTCAGTCTGTAGAGATAGCTGGGAATGGGACGCAACTGTTGATCAGGGCAGATCAACCTTTAACCTACGACGCCAGCGGCTGGGATCAGTCAACTGGCTTCTACCGCATCACCCTTACTAATGCCCAGATTGAGCGCTCAGTTAAAGGGCCTTCTCTAAATCCCAATAGTCCTATACAGCGGGTGCGCTTGCAGCAGTCCGACCCGCTTACTGTCGTGATTTTGGTGCAACCGGCTGCGAGTGTGCGAATTGGGGAACTTAATCAGCCCAGGCGAGGGCTGTTATCTCTAAAGTTACAACGCTCTTCTCTAGTGCTGGTGCCGCCCTCTACCTCAGCTACCCAGACGCCGCCACAAAAGCAAAAGCGGCGAATCGTCGTGCTCGTTGATCCAGGACATGGGGGCAAAGATCCGGGAGCGATTGGTCTGGGAGGGTTGCAAGAAAAGAACGTGATCCTGCCGATCGCGCAACAGGTGGCGGCGCTTTTGGAAGAACAGGGTGTGCAAGCGGTGATGACGCGCGACAGTGACTATTTCATAGGTCTAGGACCACGGGTGGCAAAAGCAGATGGTTTAAATGCGGACTTGTTTGTCAGTATCCACGCCAATTCCATGCCTGCCAACCGCACTGATATCAGTGGTTTGGAGACGTATTACTATGAAAGTGGTCGGCGTCTGGCTTGGACGATCCACAACACCGTTTTGCGGCGTATGAATATCCGAGACCGACGAGTACGGCGGGCGAGATTTTATGTACTTAGGAAGAGTTCGATGCCGTCTGTCTTAGTGGAAGTGGGTTTTGTGACCGGTCGTGAAGATGCGCCCCGACTAGCAAGCTCAGCTTATAGGGATCAAATGGCTGCCGCGATCGCGAGCGGTATTTTACAGTATATTCAGCATAATTTTTAACACAATAAATCAATTAATCTTGCCTTCGTACCGCCCTCGGGTCGCGTCTTTGCAGGAGCTCCGCCAGCGCTCGACCTAAAATATCCAAAATCCACCTGTGACTTACTCTTTTGCCTCCTACAGCACTAGTTCCCATCTTCCAATTCAAGAACCGCAGCGTGCCCCCATTGGGATTTTTGATAGCGGTGTAGGCGGTCTCACTGTCTTGTATCAGCTTTACCGGCAACTTCCCAATGAATCAATCATTTATTTTGGGGATACGGCGCGACTTCCTTACGGCACCCGCTCTCAGGCAGAAATTTTACAGTTTGTGCGCGAAATACTTAACTGGATGCTACCGCAGCGGGTAAAGATGGTAATTATGGCCTGCAACACCAGTTCTGCCTTGGCACTAGAAACGGTGCGGTGTGAATTCCCTCTACCAATTCTGGGAGTTATCCTCCCAGGAGCGCGAGCAGCAGTGCAGCAAGGTAAGCGAATTGGTGTGATTGCCACCCCCGCTACTGCTGCTAGCAATGCCTACCGGCGTGCCATTCTAGAAATTGATGCAACTGTCCAAGTATGGCAAGCTGGGTGTCCGGAGTTTGTACCACTCATTGAGCAGAACCGCATCAGTGACGCATATACGACTGAGGTAGCTCGGTACTATTTAGCCCCAATGCTTGCGCAGCGAATTGACACGTTAGTCTATGGCTGTACTCACTACCCCCACTTAGCGCCGGTACTGCGCTCACTGCTGCCCCCAACAGTGAAGCTGGTTGATCCAGCTGTTCATGTCGTGAGCGCTGCCACTCAAGAGCTTGACTTGCTGGGGCTAAGGAACACTCATGCGCCACTACCGACTCGCTTCTACGTTAGTGGTTGTCCACAGCAGTTCGCCCAGTCTTCCCTGAGGTGGCTAGGCTGCACCCCACTGGTTGAGTCCGTCCATTTAACCGCTGAAGTAAGTCCCAAGGTGCCACTGGAATTTATCGATTGAAGGCAAGCACTCGCAAGTTTCTTGGCGCTTTTTTAACTTACACTACTTACTTCACTCACTTTTGCTGTTACCGGCTTTTTTTGTTTTTGCGGCGTCTTTGAGGCAATTCGCCAGTCTAGCCAGTCACGTAATTAAACCATGCCTTCAAATTTGGGCATAATTCCAAATATTCAGGTTACAAAAAGCTGTAAAAATATACCCAACCCAACTCCTATAGTCACTTATTAATGAGCTGCTCTGCTGTGAGCTTATATCAATTTCTTCGTCGATGGGTATCTCATAATAACACAAAAATCTGGATTTTTTCCAAACAAATTTAAAACTATATACAATGCGTGTTGATTGAGCAGAACTCCTCATTACCCCATCACCCTAATGCCTGATTGGGATTTGATTTTCATTACTCGTTGCACCTCCACTAGCAGCAAAAAAGTTGCTCGAACTTTGGCACAGACTAGAAATACAACTTCCCTATGGCTGAGGCATAGCTTAAAATGAGTACAGAATATGTAAACTTTCGTAATAAAGCTTGAGTAGCCTTATCCATGACTTTAGCGACCTCCCTCTTTTCCCCAGTTGAAGCAGACCTGCGTTTGCTGTCAGAGAACCTAATAGAGTTAGTAGGTACGCCTCACCCCATCCTCTGTGCAGCGGCAGAACACTTATTCGGAGCCGGGGGAAAGCGGGTGCGACCGGCGATTGTCCTTTTGATCTCGCGGGCGACGATGCTGGAGCAAGACATCACTCCCCGTCACCGACGATTAGCCGAGATTACAGAAATGATTCACACGGCGAGCCTGGTGCACGACGATGTGGTAGACGAATCCTCTGTTCGTCGCGGCGTTCCTACGGTTCATAGCTTGTTTGGCAATCGCGTTGCGATATTAGCGGGAGATTTCCTGTTTGCCCAATCTTCCTGGTATCTGGCTAACCTGGACAACCTAGAGGTGGTCAAACTGCTGTCAGAAGTGATCATGGATCTGGCGGCAGGGGAGATCCAGCAGGGACTGAAGCGCTTTGACACGAGCTTATCGATTGAGGCTTACCTGGAGAAGAGCTACTACAAAGCCGCCTCATTAATTGCCAATAGTTCTAAAGCTGCCGGTTTGCTCAGCGACGTTTCTAGGGAAACAGCTGAGCATTTGTATAAGTATGGGCGTCATATCGGTTTGGCTTTCCAAGTGGTGGATGATATTTTGGACTTCACTGGTTCGACGGAAACCTTGGGTAAACCAGCTGGCTCGGATCTTAAAAGCGGCCATCTGACGGCACCGGCGTTATTTGCCTTGGAAGAAAAACCCTACTTAGAAGTGCTGATTGAACGAGAGTTTGCTCAAAAAGGGGATTTAGAGCAAGCAATCACGCTGATTCAAGCTAGTCAAGGCATCGTGCGATCGCGTGATTTAGCAGCCTACCATGCCAATCTGGCTGTTGAGTATCTAGTTGATTTACCGCCCTCAGAACCCCGGCAAGCCCTAATTGATATGGCTGACTACGTCCTGAGTCGGCTGTATTAGGAGTCATTCGTCACTAACAAACATACATTGGATAAATTCAAGCAATGTCAGGCGGTAGCTGGCTGGGGGAAATGATTGGTGCAAACGGGGTTTTTTTGAGCTGGACTTGAATTAAGTTTTGGAGATCTTCACGCCGGACTTCGATACCGGTGGTTAGATCGCCTGGTGTTTCAAAGAAGACGATATTATCAACCGTTTCTAAGGCAACCAGTTGGAACAAAATGTGAGTGACGGGAATGGTTACGGCAATCACCTGGGGGTCAAGCCCAGCAGCCGAAACACCTGAGGTATCTTGTAGGGTAGGGAAAGCGTAAATGACACGCTTTTCAACATCTGGGTTGGTACGATTGCTTAATGTTGTCAAAACCCAGCTTTGATCCAAACTTTGAAGGATATAGTACTGAGAGTGGCGTAACTGTCCTGCAAGCAGCTTGAGGACGGGTGCAATCGCTGCCACCACTCGCGACGTGACTCCATCTTGAGGGGCATTGTCAATTAGTAATTGAATTTGTTTGTCTAAATCCATATAAGCCTTAAAAAGCTTTTGCTATCACTCTGAGTTTAGTCTCAGTACTCCGCAATAGTATCTGAGATTGAGAACGCCCATCAAACGTTTAGTCTGCAAAACGCTGTGTTCCAACTTGATTGAGATGCATGATATGGTGATTAGATTATTCATCAACCGCTATGAGTTTGGACGGGCTGTTTAAAATGACTCATTTACACGTTTAGAACATTAACCGAAAAAATCCACAATTTAATCAAAAGATTGTTCATTTACAACCGCACCTTACATCTCATAAGCTTATTTAAAGACTGTACCGTCTATTGCAGTTTCGGTTGAAACCAGCATTGTTGAAGTTGATATTTTTAGACGTCGTAGTTTGAAGCAAAGCTGTAAGTTCTTACTTGCTGTCCGAAATACTTCTTATTTTAGCCAAGAAGTATCTTGGGCGGCGGAAACAGACAAGATGGACGTTACAAAGCTGGCTTTAATTCGTCTAGTTGATTTTCTCTGTCCTGTGAAATTTTAGTACTAGAAAGAAGAGGATTAGTTACGATGGCAGATAATAGTAATGGCTCCGGTGGTACTAACATGGGTAGCATGGGTAGCACCGGTGCGCAGGACTTTACCAGCCTATTTCCGGAATCACCTTGGGGTGGCTTGAGTGAAGTCGGGCTTACTAGCTTAGAGCAAGTCTTCCGTGGTAACAGCGGCGGCAACTTAGCCAGAAGTGATGGCAACACATCCGGTGGTGGCAACACATCCGGTGGTGGTGCCAATATGGGTGGCGGTAGTGCCAATCCGATGGGTGGCGGTGGCAACACATCCGGTGGTGGCGACACATCCGGTGGTGGTGCCAATATGGGTGGCGGTGGTGCCAATCCGATGGGTGGTGGTGGCAACACATCCGGTGGCGGTGGCAACCCCTCAGATGGTGGTGGTGGTAACTCCCCAGAAGTTGATGCAGCCGTTAGCGAACCCATTTTATCTGCAATTGAGACCGAACGTCCTTTAACATCTGAAGAGTCGCAAAAACTCGCTGATGATGTTGGTAAACTCATTGAAGGTTCTATCGATATAACTGGCTCTAGTGAGGGTGACAGCAGCACTAGTGGTGATGCCCTGCTAAGTGGTGGTGCTAGCAGCAACTCCAGTAGCCTTGGCTTCGAGATCAGAAGTATGTTGGACGGTTTCTTCATCAGTGAAGAGTTCTCGAACAACTTCACCGAAGTTCCAGCCAACACGGACACAGCTTCTGTTTTGCCTATTAGTGGTGGTAGTGGCAGCGGTGGTGGTAGCAACGCACCCAGTGACAACATGTTTGGCTCATCCCCCTGGGGTCGCTTGAATGAAGTCGGGATTAATAGCTTCAGTGACGTTTTCGGTGGTGGCGGCGCAGCCAGTGGTAGTAACCCCGTCGGCGGCGTTTAGCATAAACGGCTGCTGATGATAACTTATATGCCCCAGCCGTTGTTGTAATACCCTTTCCAAATCGATTTGCTACAGAGCCCCACCCCCCGAAATATTAGGAGGTTGGGGCGTCTGTTCTACAAGTTGATACCCAAGTGATTACGGCTAGTGAAAATTATTCCCTTAGCAGGGTGTTATCATCTGCAGCCTAAGTTATTAGGTGAACTGAGTGTAAAGCAGGCGATCGCGCCTATAAGCTGCACTATCGAAAAAACTGACAAGTCAATCAAAAGATTGTGCATTGCAATTGCATTTTACATTTCATAGAATTTAAGGGAATTGTGTAGCTTGTATTACAGTTTCCTTTGATGCTCAAAGGTATTGACACCCACCACATAGCTTCTAAAACTGGATCTTCTCGAGTTAATATTCGTAGAGTTCGTAGTTATAGAAGCAAAACTGTAATTTTATACCTGCTATCTAAATAATTCTGAATTTAGCCAAAAGCTATCTTAGGTGGCACGGAAAACACCAGATGAATCTTACAAAACAGGTTTTAAATTGTCTGTTTGATTTCCTCTGTCCCGTGAATTTCAGTACTAGAAATAGGAGACTTAGTTCCGATGGCAACTCTCGAAACTTCCGGTGGTGGCGACGCAGCCAGTGCTCAGAGCGAGCCCTTGCTTGTAGGCACGAATAGTAAAGGAGACTTAACTATTGATCTTAACCAATCCAGTAGTGATAGCGAACCCTTTGTTGTAGGCTCGAACGATACAGTGAAGATAACTGTTTACGGTAGTGCCGACGAATCCAGTAGTGGTAGCGAGCCCGTGGTTGTAGGTACTAATAATAAAGTTACTGGTGCTGAGAACGTACCCAGTAATGGTAGCGCTCCCTTGCTTGTAACTACGAATTCTACAGTGGAATTTGTCTACGGTGGCGAGACATCGCCTAGTGGTACTACTCCCTTGGTTGTAGATACGAATAAAACAATTGGTAGTGAGGAGCGCATAACTGAGAGCAACGCACCCAAGAATGATGCCAACTACCAGTGGGAGCTGACGTCAGGTGGTGGTGCGGGTTCGATGCCTGCTGGTGGGGACTCCTTAACTGGTGGTGGGGGTTCGATGGCTGCTGGTGGGGATTCGATGGCTGCTGGTGGGGATTCCTTAACTGCTGGTGGGGATTCTACATCTGGTAGTGGCAACGCCGACTTCTTCCGTAACCTCTTCGGTGCTGGTCAAGCCCCTAATCCTGACTACAAATATGAATTCGATTCGCAGCAGGGTAACGGCAACTTCATGCCGGGTGGTGTTGACTCCACCTCCTTGATGGGTAGTAGTAGTAACTCCTCCGATGGTGGCAGCGCCTTCGGTGCTGGCTCCTCCGCTCTTGGCGGCTTCGGTAACAGCAACAATAGTGGTGATGCGCCGCTAACCGCTGGTAGTAATAACACCTTTTTGTAATATTGAGTTGGGTTACGTACCCAGGACTTACGCAAGGGATCTGACTTAATCCCGCTTTTTTGATGCAACACGTCATTTCTCGCTACTTCTTCGGTAGCCGCTTGCAGTAGTCCTGTATCACTTCACTCAAATTGACACTCCGCCTGTCCGCTTCAGCTTTGAGGCGGTTTTTTTCGTTAAGGGTCACACATACCCAAGTTTTTAATGGCGCACCTAGTCCGAAGGTGCCCGTTGCTTCCCTATTGAGAAATCTATTTTTGCAAGAAGTCTAAAGTACGCCTCTAACCTTTATTTTGCCACCCTCCCCTAACAGCTGTCTGCGCTCCTTTCCTCATCATTGCGGAGTACTGAGTCTCTAGAAGGGGCGAAGCGCGTGCATTCTTCGCAAGCTTGCGGTCGGGGCGAGGTGAATAAACAAAGCTATTATGCTCCTCACTGGTATATTTACTCACATAAGAAACTCAATAAACCTAAATGAAGCGCGAAGTTATCAGTGAAATTTCGCTTGAACGCAGAGTAGAGGTAGCGTTAAGTTTGTTTTGAATCATGCAGTCGTTGGGCCGGGGTCGATTGCAGACTTAGTTCGTGAACTCGCGGCGAGGCGTACGACATTTGTCAAAAGACATTTGCAAACGCCTTGAGTCGATTTCGTCCACAGACTGAAGTCTGGGGCTAAACAAACAAAACCTGCCTTCGCAGGTTAAAGCGGCTCGAGTACTCTTAGTCTGTGCAGGCGGACAAAGAAGAGTGTAGCCGTGAATTTAGAACGCTAGGTACTTAGACTGGAATCTCCAACATGGCTAACTCCTCCAAGATGCTATCGCACTTGCGTCTACCTGTCTGGAATCAATGGCGGCGGCAAATGGCAGCGACGCCGTTGGCAGAAGTGGAAGACTCGCTGCTGCTGCGAGTGCTGGTGCAAGCGCTGGTGGGGGTGGGAATTGTGGCAACGGATATTGCCGCTGAAACTCAGTTGAGCTATTGGGCTGTGCCGCTCAGTGTTATAGGGGCGACTTGGAGTTGGTACCACCGCCGCGATCGCAATATCCCAGTCAAGTTCTGCATCGCGATTGGAATGCTGGTAGCACTGGGAGCATTCTTGGGGCGGTTGCTTGGTGAATTGAATGATACCAGGCTGCTCTTATCAGAGCTATTGATTCAACTCCAAGTGTTCCACAGCTTCGATTTGCCCCGCCGCAAGGACTTGGGCTATTCAATAGTAATTGGGCTGATTTTGCTAGGCGTTGCCGCTACGCTGAGTCAGACGTTAGCCTTTGCACCGGTGTTACTGCTATTTTTAGCGATCGCCCTGCCAGTTTTGGTGCTAGATTACCGTTCCCGCCTAGGGCTATCCAAATCCGAGAGTAAAAACCGCCGACTTACTGCTAACTCCTCTCCTCTTTCTCCCCGACGTCTAGGCATTTTCTTCGTAATCGTTCTCGGCTTGGGGCTAATTATTTTTGCCTTTCTGCCCAGGTTTCCTGGCTATCAACTGCGGACATTTCCGGTGAGTGCTCCGATCCAAGTTGAAGGTAACTTTGATGGTCGCAGTATCATCAATCCCGGTTACGTCCGCGGGGGCAATACTGGCAAGGATGGTAGTAGCAGTTTTGGTAAAGGTACTAGCCAAGACCAGAATGGGAAACCGGGTCAGCTAGACAATACGTTTTATTACGGCTTTAACGCCCAGATTAACCAGAATCTGCGGGGCGAGATGAAACCCAAGGTTGTGATGCGCGTGCGATCGCAGGCTGAGGGATTCTGGCGTGTACTTGCATTTGACCGCTACACAGGCAAGGGATGGGAGATTTCTCGCGATGAACAAGTTCAAACCGTCAAGCGCCCCCTTTGGTCTTACCAAATTTTTCTTCCCGCAGCAGCGTTCAGTGGTCGTAGTAAGGAGGTAGTGCAATCTTACACACTGGTGTCGGAGTTGCCCAACCTGATTCCAGCCCTAGCCTACCCGAAGCAACTTTACTTTCCAACGCCGGTGGTAGCCGTTGATCCGGAAGGCGGTTTGCGAGCGCCCGTGAACTTGTCAGAAGACCTTACCTACACGGTGATTTCTGAAGTTCCCTACCGCGATCGCGCCCTACTGAGATTAGCGCCAACCAACTATTCCAAAAGTATCCGGAATTACTACCTACAACTTCCCCCTCGTGCCGAGAAAGTGCGGCAACGCACTCAAGAAATCCTGGCTACTTCCCCCAAACCCCTCACATCAGCCTACGAGCAAACCCTGTATTTAGCTCAGTACTTGAAGCAGTACTACAGCATTCCCGCAAATTCTTTAGCTCTACCCTTTTTAGATGAAAACGAAGATTTAGTGGAGGCTTTCCTCTTCAAGCATAAAGGAGGCTATCCAGACCACTTCTCCACTGCCCTTACGGTGATGCTACGTTCCATCGGTATCCCAGCGCGGTTGGTAGCGGGCTTCAGTCCAGGTGAGTTTAATCCTTTTACGGGTCTTTACGTCGTCCGTAATACTGATGCCTATGCAATGACGGAGGTCTATTTTCCTAAATATGGCTGGTTTGCCTTTGACCCGATTCCGGGTCATCCCCTAATTCCACCTTCGATAGAGGAGAACCAGACCTTTAGCGTTTTACGACAATTTTGGAAGTGGGTCGCTGGGTGGTTGCCAACCCCTGTTACAGGTCTGCTGAACAATGTGTTTGGTGCCATATTTAACTGGATCACAAAAGCGATAATCTGGTTTTTAGCTTTGTTCTCCCAAGGCTGGGTCGGCGTCTTCACTGCGCTAATCGTGGCGACTGGAGTGAGTTTCTTGGGCTGGCTGGCTTGGAACCAGTGGCGAGTGTGGGGCTACAGTCGCTGGTTAGCCAAACTCCCGCCGATGGAAAGCCTTTATCAACAAATGCTCAACTGGGCAGCAGCAAAAGGTTTACGCAAGCATCCAGCTCAAACACCCCTGGAATATGCCAGAGTATCGCACAACCATCATTCCCCGGCAGTAGCTGAGGTGATTGAGGAAATTTGCCAAGCCTATGTCGGTTGGCGTTACGGCGCTCAAGAGCCTAAGTTGAACCAGCTCAGACGCCGGTGGCAAGACATGAAAAAAGTCTATTCCCCTAGATACAATAGAAAAGGTGGCTGAGTGCGATGGCATATCGTGCGAATATCTAAGACCGGGGAGGAGACAAGCGCATGAGTGACGAAGTCGTAACAGCACGAACAGTTGATTTGACCAACTGCGATAAAGAACAGATTCACATCCCTGGTTCGATTCAGCCTCATGGCCTACTTTTGGTATAGTTGGTTGGCGCTAGTCTCAGTAGGGCGCGATC
>QQTW01002055.1_pt1 | contig 14463 bp, 13 predicted proteins | sample 1904831 | NCBI WGS metagenome assembly QQTW01 (sample SAMN09435610, study PRJNA476489) | Subsurface metagenome, whole genome shotgun sequencing project. | reverse complement strand
ATACCCGCAGTTCCCCGCGCCGTCGGTTTCGCAGCCAGTTAAACATGTTCTTATCTTCATATACCCGGAAAACGGGGTTTGAGTGCCGGGGAAAAGAATGGTCGCTGTGATTGTTAATTCACGGCGATCGGATCAGCGACGCTTCAAGCAGGCTTTTTTCTTACGCGGACCGGAAAGCCTCGTGAATTCTTGACACCGACCCTTCGGCAAGCTATAATCGGGGATGCGTCAGCCGTTGTCGTTAATTGTTTCCAGCAAGACAATGGGCTGTTTGGAGCGATGTCCGGCGTACAGACGCGCGATGTCTACAGCGAACCACGGGAGCACGACTGGAAATCGTGTAGGCGGGTTAAATCCGTCTCGTGGGTTCGAATCCCACTCGCTCCGTTTGTTCCGCATACCGATCCTGTGGTTTCTCTGCGTCCGCGACCCGCTCGCGCATCTTGAAAGGGGCCTCAGCACACTTGCGACGTTTGATCAAGCCGCGTACCACTTCTGCACAAACTTCTCTTTCTGCTGATTCCTCGCCCGCTTCTCGGTCCCAATCCCGGTCTTCCCGAACCACTATCAAGCACCGGGTAAGAACGCGCCTTCTTGCGACCCCCATCTGGCAGCGCTGCCTTGTTCTGGCCCTCGCACTACCCATGCTGGCGGCGGGCGGCGGAGCGAGCGCCTATTACTATCGCCTGCATCGCTGGAGCTACAACCTAAAGCTGAGCGACCTGCCGAAAGCGCCAGCGGTAACCGCCGAACGGCGCATCCTGGTGATCTCCCCCCACTGCGACGACGAAACCCTCGGTGTGGGCGCGATGATCTCGGATGCGCGAAAAGCGGGCGTGCCGGTGACGGTCGCTTTTCTGACCAACGGAGACGGTTTCCGGGTCGCGGCAAGCCGCACACTCGGCGAGGTCGATGTCTCCCCCACCGATTTTGTCCGCTTTGCCGAAGTGCGGCAGAGCGAGTCATTGTCCGCCGATGAGACGCTCGGAGTCGCCCGCAAGGACGTTGTCTTCCTCGGATATCCGGATCGTGGACTCAAGCCGATGTGGGAGCAGAACTGGACGCCGGACAATCCCTTCCGTTCGTTTTATACCAAGCACACGCACTCGCCCTATAAGCAGACCTATACGCGCCGTACTCCCTACTGCGGCGAGGCGCTGCTGTCGGATCTGGTGAAGTTGATGAACCAGGTACGCCCTACGGACATTTACGTGACCCACCCCGCCGACGATCACCCGGACCACTATACGGCGGCGGCCTTTGCACAGGCCGCCCTTCGAGAGTGCCGCGAGGCGAAGATGTCGTCCTGGGCGGCGCGTTCAAACCTCCGCTTTTACATCGTGCACAGGGGTGACTGGCCGCTGCCGCAGGGACTGCACACCGACCAGCCGCTGCTGCCGCCGATGGGTCTGACCGGACTGGATACGAAGTGGACCGCTTATACCGCCTCCCCGGCGGCGGTGGAAGCAAAGCAGAAGGCGCTGGAAAAGTACGTCTCCCAGACAGAAGTCGCCGGTCGCTTTTTGAACTCGTTTGTTCGGATCAATGAGATCTTCGGCGAGATGCCCACCTATGACGCGGACCCGGAGGCGGCGGTCTCACTGATCCAGCCGCCACATGGGAAGGCATCGGCGAAGGATGCCGCGGGCGACGATGTCATACGGTACGCGACCCCCTCCGCTGACCTGACGGGTATTACCGTGCGAAAGATCTCCCGTGACACGCTGAATGTATCGATAAACACAAGGCGTCCCGCCTCCGACAGGGTTCGCTACACGCTTCTGGTACGCGCCATGGGCGATGCGGCAGACTCTTCGACCACAAACAGCCACAGTTCGTTTGTTCAGATGGACCTTCAGCCCTCGGTGAACAAAACCTCCGGGCAAAAAGAGCTGCAGGCGAACATCTCCCTGAGCGCGCTTGGAATGGGCGGCGCGGAGAAGAACCGCTGTGTCTGGGTAGCCGCAGAGACCCGCCTTGCCGCCAAACTTCCGATTGTCGATCGTGTCGGATACCGTGCTTTCGACATGAGCGATACGGTCACGCTCTCAGCTCCCAAAACAAAGTTAGCGACCAGACGTTAATTACAGCCACTCTGCGGGTATAATCGTCGTAATGTAGGGAGCGGGCATAGTTTTCTCTTCTTGCAGGACGATCTGAATACTTCCAGCGCACGATCCGGGAGACTGCTTAACCGAATGTCCGTTTACCAGCCCGAGCCACCGATGAAGCCGCTTACCACTTCCGGCGGAGATACTACCGAAACCCCTGGTCGCCGCCGGGGCTTCCGAATGCAGTTCGGCGGAAAGCTTAAAATGCGGCGCGCGGCGGAGCGTGAGACATTCGTCCTTCTGGTGATCTCTTACGTCGATATGATGACGACGCTTTTCTGGGTCTTGACCGGAAGAGCGACAGAGGCGAACCCGTTCCTGCAGTGGACTTTCGATCATCATCCGGTGGCGTTTGTTATTGTTAAAATGCTGGCGACACTGCCTGCTGTCTACTTCGCCCCGAAGCTCGCCCAGAAGCACCCCACCTTTACGATCTGGCTTCTGCGCGCGGTTATCGCGATGTACGTGCTGATCTACTTCGCGAACCTGTAAATCGGTAATTGGCGATGGCGGTTCTTTGCGTCAGTCCTGCTGGATCGTGAAGAACCGGCGTTCCATCTGCGACGGGAGAAGCCAGCGGGCGTGTCCATCACACCAGAGAATGTTTGTCCCGCCGTGATGCCCGGTAAACCAGTGCCTGGGCGCATCCTCAATGTTGATCCTGTCTGACTCGTAGCTCTGCCCCACCTGACACTCGCTGGTGTTAAAGTTGTGCTCCCACACGATCATTGTCTGGGCCGGCTGCGGCACATCGGCATCGGTCTGTCCCTGCGGCGAGGTTCCCGGCTTGCCGACGGCACTGCCGAAAAAGCTGTCCCAGCCGTTAATCACGTAGCGGCTGACATCGTCGGGCAGACCTGCGGCAGGAGGCGGATTGGTGCGGCGCGAGGGACAAAGCCGCACCTCCTCGCTCTTGACATAAGGCCGCAGGAGATAGTCGGTTCCGGCAGGAGCGATGGCGGAGGGCATCCACTCAGGGACATACGGGGTAATCGTATCGTCCGGGTTACGAGCCGGGGAGAGGCAGTGGTCGGCGTAGTTCGGCGAGCCGTCTCCCTTCGCTTTATCATCGAAGGTGGCGCAGGGGTACTTGGGGACATAATACCCATCATAATCCTGTTGATAAAGATTGATGGCAAACCCGATCTGCTTGATATTGCTCAAACAGGCCGCCTGACGCGATTTTTCACGCGCCTGAGAGAAAACGGGAAGCAGAATCGCGGCAAGCAGCGAGATGATCGCGATAACCACGAGCAGTTCAACGAGGGTAAAAGCGGAACGGTGTCGGTGTGCCATGCTCCAGGTAGTCTGCTTTCTTTTGGCGTGCCAAAAGTATAACCGGAGTGCGGGCAGGGGTCAATGGGCAACCCCTAATTTTTAGACACATGCATTGCCAACTCAACGTTATTATTACAAATTCGTTGGCTTTCCGTTGGTAATGTAACAAATCGGTACATTCTGATGTACAATGTCAACATTGCATCAATGCAACATGAACCGCACAGCGGCCTGCACAGGTACCGGAGGATGTTGTTGCCTCTGACGTCCGCGTGGGCCGTTTGCACCACGAAAGGAGAGGTACGAGTATGCCAACCATAACGAAAAAGGCAGCCGCTCCACTGCCGAACCGTCGCCGCGAGAAACCCGGCAGTCGGAAAGCAGTCGCGCTTAGGCCGGGCCGGGTCTGGAAATCGTTCGAGCAGTTCCGCACGGGCGGGCAAAACGATCTGGCGGCTCTGGAAGTCGGGGAGATGGGCCAGCTCATTACCCGGAAGGGAAGTTTCCGCATCATTCGCGAGGAGGACTTCCAGCAGCTATACGGCCTTGCGCGGGATGTGGAGCGGGTGCAAAACGGCCTGCGGATGGTCGAGGCAGCCGTTCGCAGCGTCCGAAAGCACCGTGACGAGGAGACGATCGAGGTACTGATACAAGCGGTCACCTTGGTAGATTTTCCCACGCTCCCCACCCGCGAACAGTTCGAGCCGCTTCAGCCCGAAGGGGCGGAGGCAGACGAAGATGAAAATGAAAATGGGGACGATGAAGACGAAATAGAACTCGATCCCGCCGTTCTTCGGCGCTCCCTCGGCAGTAATGGTAGCGAAGCGGAGTAATGAGTGATCTGCCTGATCTGCGTGAGTTGGAGCGGCAACTACAGACGCTGTCGCACAATACGGACGCTCTTGAAACGGTTCGAGATTTCGCCCGTACGCTGAAGAAGACCCGGCGGCGGCAGGAAGTGTTTAACGCGGAGGGGGCGCTCCTCGTGCGTCCCCCCATCACCTATGACGAGGCTTTGGAGCGCAGCCTCATTGGGGAAGAGGAAGATCCTTTCGTGCTTCTGCAAGGTGACCTCATACGGACGGACGCCGCCTATTTCATGGGAACACGGCTGACGGGGATGCGCTTCCTGATCGCAAACTCCACCTGTGATCTGGTGCCGGGTCGCCGCGAGTACATCGCGCTTCTGCCGGTGTTGCCGATCGAGCGCGGGGAGAGCGACGAAGAAAACGCCAGCGTCGCCGCTCTACTTGCCGAACTGCTGAGATTTGCGCAGACACGGCGGATGTACCTGCCTCTGCTTGCTGACGACCGGGAAAACGTTCTTGCCAATGCCGTCGAGTTTGACCGCATCGCGCAGGCACGGCTAGAGGATGTCCTTGTGGCAGACCGGATCGCTTCGCTTAGCCTTGTCGGCTGGCGGATTTTCGGCTCCCACCTGCGCGGTATCCTGACCCGCACGGGCGAGAGCGAGGTCGCACTTCGCAGCCGCTGGACCTGAAAAGCGAACGGGGGCGCCGTTTAACGCCCCGCTCTGACGACTTTCTGGACCTCAATGCTTCTTTTCTTGGTCCTGAGCGGCTTTGGTGGCAGGTCGTTGACAATCACTAAGCGCAGATTTTCGAGTCGGTTCTTATCGAGGTGCGCTGCCTGCGACGCGGGAACAGTCACGGTTTCCGGGTCACCATCGCTGACATAGGGGCGCAGCGGGCCTTTGTGGCGGCGCAGGGCGGCGATCCATCGCTCGATATTACCCGGCTCCGACCCGATCCTCATTACCTGCTTGATGTCGAAGCGCTTATCGATGGGCGCGTAGCTGGCATCGCCCCAGGCCATCAATATACAGTGGTTGTGATAGGCCGATTTCGGATCGACGGATCGACCGTCTAAAAGCACGTTCCATAGCGCGTGATTTTTCGGCGCAGCCCCGTAAGGCATCGCCATCGTGTCCATCGTCGCCTCCGGGACTCGGGCGCGGACATACTGGAAGCAGATCTCCATCTCCTGCTGAAGCTGTCGGGCGGACATACTGTGCATGGAGTGATGGGACGTACTGTGGTTCGCGACCTCGAAGCCCTGGTCCACCAGAAACCGCAATTTTTTATCCACCAGCACCTTTTGTCCGAAGGGCGGCGGATTGAAATTCGAGTCCGGCAGCACATAGAACGATGCCCGGTTCGGCCACGCATCGCCGTATTTTTGGTTCATTGCCAACAGGACGCCCAGAGCGCAGTTCGGGTCTATGGAGCCGTCCTTCAAATAATAGAACTGGGACTTGCGGGCGTCATCGAACGTGATTGCGAACGGCGTCTTGCCCCTGGGAACCACAAGGCGGGGCGAGAGAATATCCCGCATGTTTACCGGATACCAGCCCGCTTTGTACATGGATTCCAGCTGCGCGCGAAACTTCGCGGACGAGACATTTAGTCCCAGGCGAGCCACCAGAGACGCCCCCCGCCCACCGACCGGATCGCCGATGGAGTGGTACATCAGGATCGGGATTCGGCCCATCTCATTAGGCACGCCCGGCTTTGGGGCAGAAGTCGCGCTTCGCTGCGGGACAGTGCCTGCGAAAGCGTGCAGGGGAGAGCTGCTGGTGGCAAGAGCGACAGCGCTGAATGCGACAGCAGAAAGCAGGCGAGTACGATTCATTTTTATCATTAGAGATACCAGTGTAGATTATCGGGAATTAGCGGGCCAGCACAAGGGTAAAACCGAGATTGTTCTTCCAAAGAGAGATATCTCACTGCGTAAAATCCCGGCAGAACCGCCTCCTGAACTATTTTCGGTGACGCCCTGCCGGAAAGGCCCGATGATACAATAATCGCGTGAGTATCACCCTTCCATCGACAGAAAAATCTGCCTCGTCCACGCCACTCACCCTGTATCAGGGGGAGACACCGGACCCGCGCCAGGCGACCAAAGACGCGGTTGCCGTGTTTCGTCGCGGACTCCTCCCGATTGTCGAGATTTTCTACTCGCTGCAGGGCGAAGGGTCGCGAACCGGTCAGGCGACGGTCTTTGTGCGAACGGCGGGCTGCAGCCTTGCCTGCTCGTTCTGCGACACGGATTTTCGCGTGCGGCGCGAGATGACGGTCGATGAAGTGGTTGACGAGGTGCTCGGTTACGGCTGTCCGTGGGTCTGCCTGACCGGGGGCGAGCCGACGCTCTTTGATCTGCAGGCGCTTTGCGACCGGCTGCACGCGCACGGCCTTCGTCTTCAGATCGAGACAAACGGGCAGCATCCGCGCCCGTCCTGGAACCTGGACCATATTACGGTCTCGCCCAAAGAGAGCGAGGGTGGGCAGCTTGCGCCGTGGTATCTCGATCATGCCGCTGAGTTCAAAGTAGTAGTCGATAACCCGGCAGATTTGGACCGCGCCCGTGCCTACCCGACACCGGGCTATCCGGGCGGGCCGCTGCTGTATCTCCAGCCGAACGCGCTTAACCCTGATGCGGTGCGTCTGTGTATCGAGGCGGTGAAAGCGGAACCCACGCGCTTCCGGCTGTCTCTCCAGACCCACAAGCTGCTGCAAATCCCATGAGCGAGATAATTCACCGACTTTGCGCGACCGAAGCCGACCGCGAAGCCGCCATGCAGATCCGCGTGGAAGTCTTTGTCGATGAGCAGCAGGTGCCGCCGGAGCTTGAACCCGACGAATACGATGCCGACGCTCTGCATTTGCTGACGGTCAATACCGAAAGCGGCGAGGCGGTTGCGACCGCGCGTATCGTGGATAAAGGAAACGGACTGGCGAAGATAGGACGTGTTGCGGTTCGGAAAGCGTGGCGCGGCAGGGGCATCGGCGACACGCTGATGCGGTTCGCGCTCGAAACCGCTGCTACGAACGGTTTTACGACGGCGGCGCTGGATGCCCAGACCTATGTCATCCCGTTTTACGAGCGGCTGGGGTTTGTCGCCGAGGGGCCGGTATTCGACGATGCCGGGATTCCCCACCGACACATGAGGAGAACACTTTGACACTCGACGAGATGCGCGCCCTGTTTTCCGGTTCGGAGACGATGACCTATCTGAATCACGCGGGCGTCTCCCCTATCGCCCAAACGGTCGCAGACGCGGCACGCGGTGTTCTCGATGATTTGCTCCTTGGTGATCCGGTCGCCGCCTTTGGTGGACACATGAAGCGGCAGGAGACCCTCCGCGCGACGCTGGGCCGCATGATAAACGCCGATCCCGCAACGCTCGGCTTTATCCGGAACACAAGCCACGGTCTGAGCATTGCCTCCCAGGCGATCCCGTTCGCGTCCGGTGATGTGATCGTGACGGCCTCTGGCGAGTACCCGTCCAACATTTACCCGTGGATGGCGCAGGAGTGGCGCGGCGTCCGCACGCATCTTGTCGCCCCGGATGACGATGGCTTGGTGCGCGAGGACGATCTTCTCGCCGCCTGCGAGGCGAACCCGACGACGCGCGTTCTCGCCGTTTCCTGGGTGCAGTGGGGAACCGGGCAGCGCATGGACCTGCCACGCCTCGGGGCGTTCTGCCGGGAGCGTGGGATCATCTTTGTGGTCGATGTCGTGCAGGGTCTGGGGGCGCTGCGCCTGGATGTCGAGCGGGACAAGATAGACATCGCGGCGGCGGGGTGTCATAAGTGGCTGATGGCGCCCGGCGGGATCGGGGTCCTGTATATTCGTCCGGAGGTGTTCGCGACGCTTCTGCCGGTCAATATCGGCTGGAACTCGGTCGTGAACCCGATTGACTGGGAGCGGCAGCACTTCGACGAGCTGAAGACGACGACGGACCGAATCGAGGAGGGGACGCCAAGCATTCTCAACACCGCGACTCTCGGCGCATCGGTCGCGCTGATGGAAGCCGTCGGTTTTGATGCCATGGAACGGCGCGTGCTGGAGCTTGCCGACCACGCGCGGGCCTGTGTCAGCGGGCGCGGCTGCCGCGTTTTGTCTCCCGCGATGCCCGATGCGCACTCGGGTATCGTCGCGTTTCGGCATCCTACCCTCAGCAACAGCGACGTTCTGGCGAAGCTCGCGGACAACAAGGTGACGGTCGCCGTGCGCTGCGGTAATGTGCGGATCTCGCCCCACGCCTATAACACAGAAGCCGATATAGAGCGGGCGGCGGCGCTGCTGTAGGTCCGAGTGATTGAAATCACTCGCTGCGAAAAGCAGGCGTCCTCGCGGACGCGCAGCAACGAAGGGCTCGCTTCTCTCGTCCGGCAGGACGATTGCATTCGGAAGCGAGTGATTTCAATCACTCGAAAATAACGCAGACCCCGCGTGAATCTACCAATTGGCCTTTGAGGGCTATTCCACTGTATACTTTCGCGGTGGTACGCGAAAATCGCGACATGGCGAGTTCCTTGCCCCACCGCAACTCCCCGCACGCAAAGGAAGACAACACCTTTATGGCGCCAAGCCTCATGGATTTTTTCCGCCACCTGAACGACTGGTTCGTTGGCGCTATCGCCCACTATGGGACCGGAATCTACTCTATCCTCTTTGCCATCGTTTTCTGTGAGACTGGACTGGTTTTTCTGCCCTTTCTGCCGGGAGACTCTCTTCTTTTTACCGCAGGCGCTTTTTCGGGTCCGGACGCCAACGGTTCCATGACCGGACGGCTCAGCCTTCCGCTGCTGTATGTTCTCTTTTTTACCGCTGCCCTGCTTGGCGACAACCTGAACTACACCATTGGTCGATTTTTCGGGCGCAAGCTGTTCCAGCACGAAAAGAGCCGTATCTTCAACCGTCGCAACCTCCACAAGACGGAGCAATTCTTCGAAAAGTACGGGGTTAAGGCGATCATCCTCGCGCGGTTCGTGCCGATTATTCGTACCTTTTCGCCGTTCGTTGCCGGAATGGGAGATATGCCCTATGGGCGCTTTCTTACCTTCAGCGTGATTGGTGCCGCCCTCTGGGTCGGCGTCTGCGTGACCGCGGGCCACCTTTTCGGCTCAGCGCCCTGGGTCAAAAAGAACTTCGAGGTCGTGGTGCTGGGGATTGTTTTTGTTTCCGTCGTGCCGATGGTGGTGGAGATCCTGAACCACCGCCGCAGCTCCCGACGCGCTATCGCCCCGGCAGTGGTCAACCCGGAGCGCTAAAAGACATCCCACGCAACAGAGAACCCCTGCACGGCAGATGCCGGGCGGGGGTTTTGTTTATCTGGCGGTTTCAGTGCAGAAGAGATAGGGCAAGCGGGACGGTGATTGCCGAAAGCACAGTCGAGGCAAAAACGATTGCTATCGCCATATCCCCCTCCAGCGAGTTCTGAACGCAGAGTACGGAACACATCACGGCGGTCGGCATCGCTCCCATCTGAACGCCCAGCGAGATCAGGTTGTTCGGGAGCCCCGCGAAATGGCAAAACATCCAGGTCAGAAGCGGTGTCACCAGCAGTTTCAGCCCGCAGGAAAGAGCAATGGGGAGCGGGAACCGGCGAACCGCACCGGGTCTCAGCGCCGCCCCAAAGGCCAGCAGAACGATAGGGGTAGTTCCCTGACCCAGGTACGCCAGCGTCTGACCTGTGATATTTCCGACTGCCTGCAGCGACATATTCTGCAGCAGAGCGGTGGGCCAGGGGATAAGGCGCGCCATCAGGCCCAGTACGATAGAGACAAAGACCGGGCCGCGAAAGAAGCGGATCAGCGATTTTGCGGTTCCCTCGTTTCTAGGAGAACCGGAACCGGGATGGGTTCGGCTTGCGCCCCCGAAGATCCCGCTGACCAGAACGATGCAAAGGTACATCGGCAGTGTCATCGCGAACTGATCCAGCAGCACCGCGGCGGGAAAGATGTCGGCGACAACGGGCCTTGCCAGGGTGATGGGATAGCCGAGGAAACTAGTGTTGCCGAAGGCGGCGGTCATTATCAGCGCCCCGTGGATGGTGCGGGGCAGATGAAACAGACGCCCTAAGATATAGGCGATCAGCATCGTGCCCATTCCGGCCGCGAAAAAACAAAGGGTCGCTTTGGCATAATCCGCCGGAAGCTCCGGGGCCTTCGCCAGTGCAAGAACGACGAGAGCCGGAAGGGTAACGTAAACGACAAGACCATTCAGAACAGGTATCGCGGATGGGGGAATGACGTTTTTGCGCTTCAGGACCGCTCCCAGCAGAATCAGCAGGAAAAGAGGAGCCAGAATGCGCAGAACGGTGAACAAATTTTCGAGAAACACAGCCACTATTGTACCGGCTGCAGAACTCCCACAAGGAAATCCGGGTATCTTTATCGAAGAACAGTAGAAGAATAGTATTCGTGCGGCGTCGCCGCGCCGACACTCAGGAGGATTTTTTTGAGCAGTAGTACGCGCATCGGGCTGACAGGGCTTGCCGTCATGGGACAGAACCTGGCCCGCAATATCGCCCGGCACGGTTTCCCGATAGCCGTTCATAACCGGACCACGGAAAAGACCCGCGAATTTGTCGACTCCTTCGGCGATGAAGGCGCCTTCACCTTTACCAAAAGCGATGCCGATTTTGTCGCCTCTATCGAAGCCCCGCGTACCATTATCATTATGGTCAAGGCCGGTCAGCCCGTAGATCAGGTCATTGCCAACCTGAAGCCGTATCTCAGCAAGGGAGACCTGCTGATCGATGGCGGCAATTCGCTGTTCTCGGACACCGAGCGCCGTATCAAGGAGCTTTCCGCCGAGGGACTTCTGTTCCTCGGAACCGGTGTCTCCGGTGGCGAAGAGGGTGCGCTCAATGGTCCGAGCATCATGCCCGGCGGCCCAAAAGAGGGCTATGACCGGATCAGCGATATTCTCCAGGCGATTGCCGCTCAAGTGGACGGTACGCCCTGTGTCACCTATATCGGTGAGGGCGGAGCGGGCCATTATGTAAAGATGGTCCACAACGGCATCGAGTATGCCGATATGCAGCTGATCGCCGAGGCGTACGACCTGCTGAAAAACGGGGCGGGCCTGAGCAATGAGGAGCTTGCCGATGTCTTCGATCAGTGGAACCAGGGTGACCTCGATTCCTTCCTGATCGATATTACCGTCCGCATCTTCCAGACCAAAGATCCCGACGATGATTCGGTCTTCCTTGTGGACAAAGTGCTGGACAAAGCGGCGCAGAAGGGAACCGGCAAGTGGGTCGCCCAGGGCGCGCTGGATCTTGGCTCGCCCGTCACCGCGATCACCGAGGCTGTTTTCGCTCGGTACCTGTCGGCGGTCAAGGACCAGCGTGTCCATGCCGCCGGTATCCTGAGCGGACCGTCCGGCACCCACACGGGTGACAAGGCGGCATTTATCGCCGCAGTGCGTGATGCCCTTTACGCCTCCAAAGTGGTCGCTTACGCGCAGGGGTTCGATCAGATGAAGCTGGCGGCGGCTGAATTCGGCTGGACGCTGAACTACGGTGATCTGGCGACTATCTGGCGCGGTGGCTGTATCATCCGCGCGCGCTTCCTGGATCGCATCAAGGATGCCTATGATAAGGAAGCGGATCTTGCGAACCTGATGCTGGCCCCCTACTTCACGGAAGCGCTGACGAAAGCGCAGGACTCGTGGCGTCTGGTGATAGCTGAGGCGGTGCGTCTGGGTATACCCGTACCGGCGTTCTCCTCGTCCCTTGCCTACTACGACGGTTACCGACGCGAACAGCTGCCGGCAAACCTGATTCAGGCACAGCGTGATCTGTTTGGCGCACATACCTATGAGCGGACCGATAAACCCGGCGCCTTCCACTCCGCATGGGGTGAGGCGGAGGCCGATCACATTCCGCTCAAACCTAAAGAGTGAGATAACAACATGAACCGAAGGCCCTTCGGCAGCAGTGGCGTTAATATCGGCGAGGTGGGTCTTGGCTGCTGGCAGTTCGGCGGCGACTGGGGCAGCGTGTCGGAAGACGATGCGCTCCAGACGCTTCGAGCGGCCCGTGAGACTGGTGTCACCTTCTACGACACTGCCGACGTTTACGGCGGAGGGCTCAGCGAACGGCTGATCGGTCGATGGCTTGCCGAAGACAAGCCGGAAGACGTTTTTATCGCCACGAAGCTGGGTCGCCGGGGCGACCCCGGCTGGCCGGAAAACTTCACTCTGGAAGCGATGCGCACCCACACCGAGGATTCTCTCCAGAACCTTGGTGTGGAAACTCTTGATCTGACCCAGCTCCACTGCGTCCCGACTGAAACCCTGCGAGACGGCGAGATCTTCGAGCATCTGCGCACATTGCAGGCAGAGGGAAAAATCCGCCGCTGGGGTGCCAGTGTCGAATCGATGGAGGAGGCCCACCTCTGCCTGGCGCAGGAAGGGCTTGCCTCGCTCCAGATCATCTTTAATCTGTTCCGTCAGAAACCCATCGATGATCTGTTCGCCGATGCAAAAGCCAGAGGGGTCGGCATCATCGTACGTCTGCCGCTTGCGTCAGGCCTGCTGGCGGGCAAGTACACGGCGGATACCCGGTTCGCCCCGCAGGATCACCGCACCTACAACCGGGATGGCGAGGCGTTCAATGTCGGCGAGACATTCGCTGGACTGCCGTTTGAAAAAGGCGTCGCCCTCGCGGATGCCCTGAAACCCCTGGTTCCGCCCGGTCTCACGCTCGCCGAGATGGCGCTGCGCTGGTGCCTTGACTTCGACGCGGTCAGTGTCCTGATTCCCGGCGCGAAGAACCCTGACCAGGCGCACGGAAACGCCCGGGTGTCTGACCTATCCCCGCTATCCCCCGAACTTCATAAAACGCTTCGCCGGTTCTACGATGACCAGGGGATAGCGGACGCGATTCGCGGTCCTTACTGAGCCATCTTTTTCGCAAAAACCCAAAATGAACCGGCAGGCTATTCCCGCGTCTGTATCACCAGAATCGCGATAGGTAGTACCGAATGTTGTGTTCTTGTTGTCCTTTGCGAAAGGTTCGCCCGATGGAAATTTCACCTCTGCACCGTAAACTACGGCTGGCCGCGGCAGTGTCGCTGAGTGGCCTCGTGCTTTACGCCACCGCCGCAGCAACGGTCCGCGCCGCCGCGCCGCCTGCGAAAAAAGGGACGCCGAAAGCCGCTGTCAATAAGGCAGCCGCTCCAAAGCCGACCTCACAAACAAACTTCACGGATAATACGCCGCTGAGCGAGCAGCAGAAGATCGTTCATCTGCTAAATCGCACCGCCTTCGGACCGCGTCCCGGTGATGTTGAGCGAGTCAAGCAGATGGGCATAGCCGCGTATATCGACGAGCAGCTTCATCCGGAGCGCATCTCGGATGCGGCGATTGCTGCCAAGCTTGCTCCTCTGACAATTCTGCAGATGCCGAGCGACGAACTGACCCAGGGCTACTACGATGCCCTCAAACGCGGAAAAGAGCTGAAGGTTCTTCAGGCGAAGATCGAGCGTGAGACCAAAGCGCAGGGCGCTGCCGCTGGCGACACCATGGAAATGACGCCCGGCGGCGCTGCTCCAATGGCTGAGGAGGCCCCGGAGAAGAAGCGGCAGAAAGCGCGGGCCGCGCTCCAGAACATGACGCCTGAGGAACGCAGCAGAGCAATGGAGCTGATGCAGGGATCCCGGGGTAAAGCCGCCTACACCGGGACACCGCAACTGATTATTGCCAAAACGATTCGCGCGGTCAACGGTCCACCCGGTCAGGCAGCGGGCGACCTCGGTGACGTCCTTCTGGGTATAGCCACCGTCCACGCCCAGCGTGTGAAGCTCCATGATCTCACGCGCATAGTTCTCGTTCAGACCGGCAGGTTTTTTCTTTTTGATCTTTCCCTGCATCTCTTCCAGCCGCGCCAGCCGCTCTTTCGCATCGGCATTGCCCCGCTCAGCCATCTTTCTCAGCCGATTCTTTTGGAGCGCCAGACGCTCTCCCATAGCCGGGTCCGGCGTTTGTTCCCCGGTGGACTGGGCATTGTCCAGATAAACCAGCATTGCGGGGCTTTTTGCCGAGGCGCCGAGCAGATCGCGGAAGTTGCCCAGCGTGTACTTCTGGATCACATCGCGGTCATCACTGACTTTATAGACACGGCAGGCGTTTTTCCGGGCATCGATATTGAAGTGATTGGTCCAGAAATCCACCATGACTTCCTGCAGCTGCCGCGGTGACTCGACCGCGCGAATCGTTTTGGCAATAATCAGTTGCGGTGTCCCGGTGTAGGCGGCTT
>QQTW01002054.1_pt1 | contig 14464 bp, 16 predicted proteins | sample 1904831 | NCBI WGS metagenome assembly QQTW01 (sample SAMN09435610, study PRJNA476489) | Subsurface metagenome, whole genome shotgun sequencing project. | reverse complement strand
GGAAAAGTATATCGTTGACTGGGTTATGGACGGCAATGAAGCTTGGTATTGTTTAGAAAGCCAATGGACTGAATATATATTAGCGATCTTTGACTGGTTGCTACCGGGATTGTCAGGATTAGAATTATGTAAAAAGCTGCGAAGCCCTGCGTGCGCGCTTGCGCTATCGAAAAAGCAAACTCTCCCTGTGTTGATGCTAACTGTCAAAGACAGAATGGAAGATAAAGTTGCAGGCTTAGATGCGGGAGCAGATGACTATCTAGTAAAGCCCTTTGGGATGGTGGAATTGCTGGCGCGGTTACGAGCGTTGCAAAGACGTTCTCCTGCTTTTCAACCTCAACAACTCCAAATTGGCAGCTTAAATTTAGATTACGCTACTCATACTGTTGGCATTGAAAACCCAAAAGGCGATCGCCAATTTATTTCGTTAACTAGCAAAGAATTTCAGCTACTAGAATACTTTATGAAGCATCCCGATCGAATTGTTACCCGCGATCAAATCCAAAATCAGCTTTGGGAAATGAGCGCTGAACCTATTAGTAATGTAGTAGCGGCTCAAATGCGACTGCTACGGCGCAAATTAAGCAAGATCGGAAGCGATCGCTTAATTGAGACTATACATGGCATTGGCTATCGTCTCAATCATGAACCAAAATAGGCTTTTTCACCTTACTCGCTGGCGATTGGCGGCTTGGTATGCAGTTGTAATGGGGTTTATTCTCGGATTGTGTGGTTTAGGGGTATATCAAGCAATTGTTCACGCTCATTGGCAAACTCTAGATCGAGAGTTGGAGTCGGTGGCGGGTACTCTCCATGACAGTATTGAAAACACATTGAAGCAACCCGGGCGCTTAGAGCCAATTACTCGGCAACTTTTGCCAGAAGAAAGCGAGAAACGCCATGTTTTAGGAGCAATCCACCAAGGCGATTATTATGTAAGATTGTTGAATAATTCTAATCAGCTTGTTGCGGTGGCTGGTTTTCAGCCTCAAGTGCCATTAATATCAAGTAGACACACTTGGCAAACGCTCAAGGATGCTGATGGAAATCGCTACCATCAAATTTCTCTAAGCCTGCATACTCAAAACAATCTCCCTTGGAGATATATGCAGATGGGGCGGAGTCTCAAAGATATTGACGATTACCTAGCTAATGTTAAGCTAATTTTATTATTAGGATTACCAATTGCTATGACTTTGGTAGGCGCTTCTAGCTGGTGGCTATCAGGGTTAGCCATGCAACCAATTTATCAGTCTTATAGACAAATTCAGCAATTTACCGCCGATGCAGCGCACGAATTGCGGACACCTTTGGCTGCTACCCAAGCGACAGTAGAATCGGCTTTGAGAGTATACTCTTTTGCGCCCGAAACCCAGGATATATTCAGCGCCATAGAGAGGCAAAATCGGCGGCTAACTCAGCTAGTTACAGATTTACTACTACTGGCGCGGATGGAAAAACAACCTTTATCGATTCAAGATCGATGTTGCTTGAACGATCTTGTTAGCGATTTGGTCGAAGAATTAGCAAGTTTGGCGATCGCATCAAATATACAATTAACCTCTAATGTCAAGGTGCATACACCATTGACTGTTTTAGGGAACGAAGCTCAACTCTATCAACTGGTTTCTAACTTAATTATTAATGCTATTCAATATACTCCTAGTGGCGGTCAGGTAAATGTCAGCTTAGATCGCAGCAATAATTATGCTCTGATTAGTATTCAAGATACAGGCATTGGTATAGATGAATCCCAGCAAAAGCAGATCTTTGAGCGTTTCTACCGCGTAAATAGTGATCGCTCCCGCGTTACTGGTGGTTCTGGATTGGGACTTACGATCGCATCAGTCATTGTGCAAGCTCACGGAGGTAGTTTGCAAGTCCAAAGTCAATTGGGTAAAGGAAGCATTTTTACTGTGCGATTGCCTTTAGCAACCATGTTTTAGGCTATTAATTATTAACGACATGAACGTTAGAGAAACGGCAATTTCGTCCGTTAAATTTAACGTATTTGCTGTTCATAAAGCTAGTCTGGTATGTATCTGGGCTGAATTTTTGCTTGCGTCTCTAAAAATTTTTGATAGAAACCTATATAAAGCACCAAGCCTAAACCTGCATCAATTTCAACAATTTTAACACCGCACAACTTGCAAATTGTACGGTGTTGGTTAATAAGTCTTGCTAGGCTAAATTGCTGTGGTATTCAGACGACGGTAGCGCCCTTGAATCACCATGTAGATACCGTAAGCAACTAAACCCAGCGCTACTATACCCAAAATCCAAGCACCATAAGGTTGCTGTTGTAGTACCTGTAAAGCTTCTCCTAAGCCTCGTACTTCACTAGAATCGTACTGACGCGCTGCTTGAATTAGAAAAAAGCCAATAATACAAAATACTACACCTCGCGCTGCTAAACCAAATCTACCGATCGCGATTATCCAATTTTGTTGGGTATTGCTCACTTCGCTCAAGTCCATTTCTTTACGAAACTTAGCTTTATAAGCTTTATAAAACTGATAAAAACCTAAGCCGATTACTCCGGCTCCAATTGTTCCTACTAACCACTGTCCGAAAGGTTGAGAAAGCAATCTCCCCGTCCAATCTTGAGTAGAATTACTATTGCCGCCACTCCCCGAACCGATAACAATTCCAATTGCACTTAGAGCTAAACTTGCATAAATAAAACCATTAGCTGCGTAGCCAATACGTTGTGCTAAACCTTTGGTATCAGTACCTTTGTGTTCTGGATCTTTAATTGCTTGGATAAAACGCCAGAGTGAATAACCAATTAAACCGATTGCAACTAGACTTAGTAAAAATTTTCCAAATGGTTGCGTTACAATCGCACTTAAAGCGCCTTTAGTATCGGTAGTTTGTCCGCCGGAACCAAAAGCTGCCTGGGCAGCTAATAGCCCAACTATACCGTAAACAACGCCCTTAGCTGCGTACCCAAATCTAGCTAACCGCTCTATCCATAAAGAACGTTGCTGTATTAATTGTGGTGTCATGATTAAAAAATACTTATGTAAATGATAGTTATCAGAAAAGCATTAATAGCTACATCTATCTAAGTATATAAATTTTGACCCTGCTTGTTAATTGTAACTTAATAAGCCCAAGAGATAATCAAATATTCACCAACTTTAAGGAGTATTAATGATGACTGCAATTACAGATTCTTGGCAGCACGAATACATCACAACAAACGGTGTAAAACTACACTATGTAACGCAGGGAAATGGATCGTTAATATTAATGCTGCATGGATTTCCTGAATTTTGGTACTCGTGGCGGCATCAAATCCCAGAATTTGCCCAAAATTATCAAGTTGTAGCGCTCGATTTGCGCGGTTACAACGACAGCGATAAGCCAAAAGAGCAATCGGCTTACGTGATGGATGAATTTATCAAAGATATTGAAGGCGTAATTACAGGTTTGGGCTACGACAAGTGCATATTAGTAGGGCATGATTGGGGAGGTGCGATCGCCTGGAATTTTGCCTATTCTCGCCCGCAAATGGTAGAGAAGCTAATTGTCTTAAATATTCCTCACCCCGCTAAAATGGCTGAAGGTTTACGCACTCCCCAGCAATTGCTCCGCAGTTGGTATATGTTCTTTTTTCAGTTGCCAGAAATTCCTGAAGCATTAATCCAAGCTGGAGATTATCAATTACTCGCAAAGGCGCTGCAACAAATACCAATCAATAAAAATATTTTTACTCAATCTGATATTGAAGCTTACAAAAATGCCGCCTCAAAACGCGGTGCTTTGACAGCGATGTTAAACTACTACCGCAATATTACTCAGCAAAGAATGCTAAGTTCTGACTGGAGTATTTTGGAAGTTCCTACCCTCATGATTTGGGGTGAAGGCGATGTAGCTCTTGGTAAGGAATTGACTTACAACACTCAAGCTTATGTGAGAAACTTGCAAATCAAGTACATTGCCAACGCTGGGCATTTAGTACAGCAAGAGCAACCAGAGCTAGTCAATCAATATATGCGCGAGTTTCTAGAAACTGTCTAAATTTATGAAAGTAGGTTTTATTGGTACAGGGCTAATGGGGCTACCAATGGCTCAACGCCTCGTAGAGGCTGGGATTGAATTGGTAGCTTACAACCGCACTCTAGAGAAGCTAGAACCTCTCCAGGGGTTGGGTGTGAAGATTGCCCAGCAACCCACCCAAGCAATTATTGAGAGCAATTGCATTATTCTCATGCTTACCAATGCTTCAGCTATTCGCAGCTTGCTGTTATCGGAGGATGCCAAGCAACATTTAACCGGAAAGACTGTAATTCAAATGGGTACGATCGCACCAAAAGAAAGTATAGCGATCGCCAAGGAAGTTATAAGTGCTGGAGGCGACTACTTAGAAGGACCAGTTTTAGGTAGCATCCCTGAAGCACAATCTGGCAAGCTGATAGTTATGGTAGGCGGTACAGAGGCGCAATTTGAACGTTGGCAAGATTTATTGCAAAACTTTGGCTCTGAACCTTTGCTAATTGGAGAAGTTGGAACCGCATCAGCCATAAAACTAGCTTTAAATCAGTTAATTGCTTCTCTCAGCACGGCTTTTGCTTTGAGTTTGGGATTTGTCGAGCGTCAAGGTGCGGATGTAGACATTTTTATGCAAATTCTCCGCCAAAGCGCTTTGTACGCGCCTACCTTTGACAAGAAATTGCAGCGAATGCGCGATCGCAATTATTCTAATCCCAATTTCCCCACTAAGCACTTATTGAAAGATGCAGAGTTATTTATCACTGAAGCGGAAGGGTTGGGGATGAATATTAGCAGTATTGAAGGAGTGAAAAAAATATTGGAAATAGCGATAACTAGCGGGTTTGCAGATGCTGACTACTCATCACTATTTAGTGCAATTGAGGGAGACAGTGCAAGCTAGTTTATCGAGGAAACAGAGTAAGCGACAAATACTAAACCACTAACTAAAGCTGCGGCGACTATGCCCAAAACGACATAGTTGCGCTTTTCTGTACCTGTAGGATCTTCTGCTTGATAAACTATTGGCTCTTTAGCGAAGTTATTTAGACGACCGCCTTCTTCTGTTGTGTATGGCATATTTTCTATCCTTTTGCTAGTTAATTTACCAATCGTAACATAAGGTTTGTAAACTAACTCACAAATTTAAAAAATAAATCTTTCATTACTCTCCAGCCCTTGCAAAGACTGGAGAGTAGATTATTAGCTAGTAATAGTGCCGCTTAGGGGAGAACTTGCGATCGCGTAGTCTTTAATCGGGATACGTCCAGCTAGGTGCGCCATGCGCCCAGCTTGAGCTGCTAAGTTCATAGCACGAGCCATAATTGGGGCATTTTGAGCAAGAGCGATCGCGCTATTAATTAAGAGCGCATCTGCGCCCATTTCCATCGCTTGCGCTGCCTCGCTGGGCGCACCAATCCCGGCATCTACTACTACAGGTATGCCAGAGTTTTCGATAATTATTTGAATATTTGCCGCATTTTTCAAACCTTGCCCGGAACCAATGGGGGAAGCTAGAGGCATAACTGTTGCACAACCAACATTTTCTAACCGTTTAGCCAAAATTGGATCGGCATTAATATAAGGCAGTACGGCAAAACCTTCTTTGACTAGCTGTTCGGCAGCTTCTAAGGTTCCAATCGGATCGGGTAGCAAGTATTTAGGGTCGGGTATTACTTCTAATTTGACAAAGTTGTTATCTTCTTGTCCTAACAATTTCGCCATTTCTCGCCCCAGCCGAGCAACGCGGATCGCTTCCTCTGCCGTCTGACAGCCCGCCGTGTTGGGCAACATCCAGATTTTTGTCCAATCTAGAGCTTCTGCCAAGCCTTGGTGTCCTGGAGCTTTGGTTTGTACTCTGCGCACGGCAACGGTGACAATTTGACAGCCGCTTTGAATAATGCTTTGCTGCATTTCTTCTATGGTGCGGTATTTGCCCGTACCCGTCATCAAACGCGATTGAAATGTTTTACCTGCAATAGTTAGGGGACGATCTAAAAATTGTTCTAAAGGATGATTGAGTGTCTGCATTTTAAAAGAAAGTCAAAGGGTAAAGGAAATATATTTAACTGCAAAACCGGGAATAGTGGAAATGTTCTAATAATGAAGGAATTTGGTTATTTATGACATCTGCAATTAGATTAGCGGTTGCGGGAGCTAAAAGGATACCATTACGATGATGACCAGTGGCAAGAGTGAGATTAGCGTAAGGACTAGCACCAAGAATGGGCAATTCATCTGGGGTCGAGGGACGAAAACCCCACCAAAATTCCTCAATAGGATAATGTTGTAATTGGGGATAAAGATGGATAGCGTTTTGTAAAAGTAATTGCACGCCTGCGGGAGTGTTGTAGGGAGTAAAACCCACATCTTCCATAGTCGCACCAATCAGAATCCTCCCATCAGTACGAGGTACTATATATACATCTGGCGCATATAAAACTTGTTTTAGAGGCAATTGCTGCTCTGTTACGCGCACCGACAACATTTGTCCTTTTTTGGGGTGTACGGGTATGGGTAGCAATTCCTGCGACCAAGCACCCGTTGCTAATACATAATGTTCGGCATGGATAAGCTCGTTATTTGCCGTGCAAATGCCTATAACTCGATCTTGGTGATGAATAAAGTTTTTTGCTGTTATGCCTTCTTGGATATTTACACCTAATGCAACGGCGGCGGCGCGGAGTGCCAATGTTAAAGCTCGATTGTCTACTTGTCCATCTTCGGGATACCACCAACCGCCAACTACATCAGAACTTAAATTAGGCTGATGCTTAGAAATTGCTTGTTTATCCAACCACTGGGCATCATTTCTATCCATTTGTTCGTAAACTGGGGCTAAAATTCCACAATTCCAATAGCCCGTACTTAAACCGCTAAGTTGCTCAATTTTGCTCGTCCAATCAGGATAAAGCTGCCGCGACAGCAAACATAGTTCTAACATTGCGCCGGGGGGAATTTGCTCAGCAACGGGTGCCAACATTCCGGCGGCGGCATGACTTGCACCTGCTTGGAAGTCGCGGACAATTACAGTTACGTCTAGAGAACGCAATCTTAATTCAATAGCAGTCGCTAAACCAATTACTCCGCCACCAATAATCAAAACATCCGTTGTCATACCAGATTCTCTCCTTCTCCCATCTCTAGCCTAGCGACTAATCTTTATTACTTTTACTAATTGGTAAAAATTTAAAACTCTTTGAATAACGGAATTATCCACGCAGCCACAATACTTATCACCACAAATATTTCTAAGGCGGTGAGTAAAGAAATAGATTTTAACCTTAATTGCCTACTCCATCGCCAAGACCACCACGCAGCAATATGAGTAGACCACAGGGCGGGGCTGTCTTTGGCACGAAATCGCCAGTTTAGCATTGATAGCAGCAATGGCAGCCCTCCTACTTTGGCATTCATGAGGAGATGCAGGGCAATACAGACTACGATAATTATCCAGGAAATTAGGTGGGCGTAGTACCAAGGGCGATCTAGCTCTCCATTGGGCAACCATTTTTCGTCCATCATTTTGCCACTAAAGAGGGCAAAAGTGAGTGCCAAAATTACAACAGTGTTTGTAAATCGGTTTAAGGTGTACCACCAAATAGGTTTGCCAAACTGATTCAGCTTGGCTAAAAAATCGGGTTGAAGCAATCGTTTTTGTCCCCGATGGAAGCTATACACAACAAATAGGGGAAAAACGAGCAAGGTATACAGTCCAAAAGTCCCATGCAAACCTTCAATTTCCGGGTAGTAAGGAAGGGGAACTTTGCCCCAACGTCCATCGAAAGTGTTGTAAGTCCAGAAAGCTGTCAAAATTGCCGCAACTAGAAATAGACCTGTTAACCCATGCAAAATTCGGAGTAAAAAAGGCTGGTAAGGCTGGGAAAATTTCATCACTGGGCATCCAAGAGGACAATAATAACGACACAATTTCCCAGGACAATTAATTGCAGAAGCTTTGCCATTGTAGCGATCAGCATCATTATTAAGTAATGTGCGAGATTGCCTGGGCGATCGCTTAACTAAATTACTTCATCGCCAACAATCAAAACATCCGTCGTTATGCCGAATAATTCGCCCCTTTTTCCACCTCTAGCTACCGCGACTAATCTTTCGCCTTCCAAACAACTTTTTCTCCTTGTCCCCAAAAACCATCAAATTTTGTCACGCTGACATCTCCTAAAACCTGAGTTTGACAAGCCAAGCGGAGATTTCTGGCTGGAGAATGAGGCGGAAGGCTGCGCCGAGTTTTATCTTGCCAATTTACTTCAGAAACTTCTCCTACCACCATGACAGCACAAGTACCGCAAGTGCCAAGTCCATGACAATTGATTACCGAGGCATTGCCATTGTAGAGATTGATATCATTATTGAGTAATACTTGGCGGAGATTGTCGCCACTACTGCAAACTAGAACTTTACCCTGGGCAAAAACTTGGGGCATATTATTTTGTACTTTTATTTTTGAGCTTCTCCTTAGTCTAATTGGCATTTATGACAACACAGCTTTGGATTTATGACACAACGTTACGGGATGGAACCCAAAGAGAAGGAATATCCGTATCTATAGAAGACAAACTCCGCATCGCCAGACAATTAGACGGGTTGGGAGTACCTTTTATAGAAGGGGGATGGCCAGGGGCAAACCCTAAAGATGTGCAATTTTTCTGGCAGCTTCAAGAAGAACCTTTAATTCAGGCGGAAATAGTAGCTTTTTGTTCTACTCGTCGCCCGAATATATCGGCGGCAGAAGATCCAATGCTGCAAGCGATTCTAGCCGCAGGAACTCGCTGGGTAACTATTTTTGGCAAATCGTGGGATTTGCACGTTACGGAGGGTTTAAAGACTAGCTTAGAAGAAAATTTAGAGATGATCCGCGATACGATCGCCTATTTGCAATTATCGGGGCGTAGAGTAATATACGATGCCGAACACTGGTTTGACGGTTATAAGCAAAATAAAGATTATGCCCTACAAACCCTATTAACCGCCGTAAATGTGGGGGCGGAGTGGGTGGCTTTGTGCGATACCAACGGCGGAACTTTACCCCACGAAATTAGCCAAATTGTCCGCGATGTCAAGCTTGCTTTGCCGCCAGATACTCAAATTGGTATACATACCCACAATGATGCCGATACCGCCGTTGCCAATGCGATCGCGGCGGTACTCGAAGGCGCAACAATGGTACAAGGGACAATTAATGGTTATGGCGAACGTTGCGGCAACGCCAATCTCTGCTCAGTAATTCCCAATTTGCAATTAAAGTTAGGTTACAACTGCCTTCGGGAGGACAAACTTACCCAACTTACCCAAGCAAGTAGATTTATTAGCGAAGTTGTCAACCTTGCGCCCAACGAACACGCAGCCTTTGTGGGACGTTCAGCTTTTGCTCATAAAGGCGGGATTCACGTCTCGGCGGTAGAAAAAAATCCTTTAACTTACGAACATATTGAACCAGAAAAAATTGGTAATAATCGCCGGATAGTTATTTCTGAGCAAGCGGGACTCAGTAATGTTTTAGCAAAAGCTCGGACTTTCGGGATTGAATTAGATAAGGATAACCCCGCAGCTAAACAAATATTGCGCCACTTGAAGGAATTAGAAAGCCAAGGCTATCAATTTGAAGCGGCGGAGGCAAGTTTTGAATTGCTAATGCGGGAAGCCTTGGGCAAACGCCAGCATTTATTTACAATTAAAGGCTTTCAAGTCCACTGCGATTTATCTCAAGACGTGGATAGTTGCAATAGCAGCGCATTGGCAACAGTAAAATTGGCGGTAAATGGTCAAGATATTTTAGAAGCCGCCGAAGGCAATGGACCTGTTGCAGCGCTAGATGCGGCATTACGCAAAGCATTAGTCAATTTTTATCCCCAGGTTGCCAACTTTGAATTAACAGATTATAAAGTCCGTATTTTGGACGAATATAGTGGTACAGCAGCTAATACACGGGTACTTGTAGAGTGGCGCAGCGACTTTCAACGTTGGACTACAGTAGGTGTCTCAACTAATATTCTTAACGCTTCTTACCAAGCCGTAGTTGAAGGGTTGGAATACGGTTTATTATTGCCATCGGCAGTAATAAACGTCCATTGAAGCAAAAGTGCGATTGCATTTATTTCAATACCATTTTTGACCTTGTAGCCACAACTCCCAAAAAGTAATTATTCATGCCGCCGAAATTTGCCGATCATACCGCATGGCAGCAAGCAGAATTAATCATGCAGCCTGCTTTTATTCGCATTCTTGATTGCATCCGCAAGCACCTCGATACCAGTGCTTGGAAGGGAACCTATGAAAATGTGCTAATTTGGCAGCCGGGAACTACCGAAGAAACAAAGGCTGAAGTGGCTAATTTAGTCCAACAACTAGAATCGGCGCAAAGCGAACAAGTAGACCAAATCGAACAAGCTTTGATGAAACTGCCTACCCCAACACCGGGCTATCATTTATGTTTGCAGCATGAAGGATTGGAAACTGTCAAAGTCGATCTATGGGAACTATGCTATCAAGTTTGTTTTCACAACTATAGTTCTTTGCTTGCCGAGTTGCCCAATTATATCGTGGCAATTGACACTAGCTTAATTGATGAGACAGGCGATGTCGATTGGCAGCTATTGGATGAAAAAGCCGCTCATTTAGTCGATCGCGTGTTTGCCGAGTTGCCCACTATTTAAAACATTCAGAAACTTATGATTCAACAGTTACAAGCCATCCAGGCAGCAGCAGGGGCAACCTTTGATTCTAGTATCCCCGTAAGTTTTGGTAACGATGCTGAAGCCTCAGCAGCAGTGCAAAATGGAGTAGCTTTATGCGATCGCAGTCATTGGGGTGTGATTGAAGTTACAGGTGGCGATCGCATCCGTTTTTTACACAACCAAAGTACCAACAATTTTGAGCGTCTAAAACCGGGAGAAGGTTGCGATACAGTTTTTGTCACTTCTACCGCGCGGACAATCGATTTAGCTACAGCTTATATTACCGATGATTCGGTACTACTAATAACGTCACCCAATCGCTACAAATATTTGCTCGAATGGTTAGATCGCTATATCTTTTTTGCAGATAAGGTGGAATTAATAAATATCACCGCTAAAACAGCAATATTTAGCTTAATTGGCACACAAAGCGATAATATACTCCCAAACCTAGGTTTAGACGCAATTATTGGGCAACCATTAGCCAATCATCAGTTAATCAACGATATACGGATAGCAGTAGGAAGTGGACTTGCAACTCCTGGATATACGTTAATTGTCCCCGCCGAAAATGCCGCTAATGTATGGAAAATGATGGTAGAAGTGGGTGCTGTACCAATGGGCGGCGACCTTTGGGAACAACTAAGAATCCAACAAGGTCGCCCAGTTCCAGACAAAGAACTAACTGACGATTACAATCCTTTAGAAGCAGGCTTATTACAGACAATATCTTTTGATAAAGGCTGCTATATCGGACAAGAAACGATCGCGCGATTGAATACTTATAAAGGCGTAAAACAATCTTTGTGGGGTATCAATCTCAACGCTCCTGCCGAAGTAGGTAGTGCGATTATGGTAGGAGAGGAGAAAGTCGGAAAACTTACAAGTATTGTAGAGAGCGATCGCGGTTTTTTTGGCTTAGGCTATATTCGGACTAAAGCAGGTGGTGCGGGTTTAAAAGTCCAAATAGGCGAAACTACAGGCGAAGTAGTCGAAGTCCCATTTTTAAATCGCGCCCAATAATACCTACAGAGGCAATCCAATGAGCGTAACAATTCCTATCCAAGCCATCGAACTTACTCCTGGTAGTCACATTAGCATCCATAACTTATCTTGGCAGGAATTTGAAAATATCCTCCTCAATTTGGGGGAAAAACGCAATACTCGCGTGGCTTACTACCAAGGAACTTTAGATATTATGTCTCCCTTAGCAATTCACGAAAGACCCCATAGAATTATTGCCGATGTTGTAAAAGCAATTTTAGATTCCGAAGGGCGCGATTGGGAGGATTTTGGTTCAACTACTTTTAAACGTCCACCAATTGCAGGAGTTGAACCTGATACTTGTTTTTACATCCAAAATGTTAATCGCGTCCAAGGATGTACGAATATGAATCTATCTATCTATCCACCGCCTGATTTAGCGATTGAGGCTGACGTAACTTCAAAAACTACCTTAAATGCTTACATAGCTATCGGTGTTCCTGAAGTGTGGATTTACAAAGATGGGCAACTTACGATTAATATTCTTAGCGAGAATAGCTATGTTCAATCCTCTAGTAGCCTTGTTTTTCCCGATTTACCTATAACTCAACTTATTCCCCAACTGGTACTTAAAGCGATTGATGAAGGAACAAGTAAAATGTTGCGAGATTTGAAAGCCGAACTATGAGGATTATGATATGCGAACGCGCAAACGATTCCCCTTAATAAGGAAGAAAAAAGCTTTCTGGTTGTGGTTAAATTACATTCATGTCTGAACAAGTTGAAAAGAGCGATTTAGATATAGCAACAATTGACAATGATGAAAAGCAACCTATCAAAAAAGGCAAATTAGCCGATCCGCGTAGCACTTCAGAAAAAGCACAAGCGTGGATTGTCAAAGGTTTAGTAATTATTTTTGGTAGTACGATTGCTTGTTGTTTTGCCCTAGTTGTAGTCGAAATTATCTTTCAGCGCGGTAATGCAGACGATTGGAAAGATATAGTAACTTTGATATTAGTTGCAGAAACAGGGATCGTGGGGACTGTTATCGGCTTTTATTTTGGCGAAGGCTCAAAATCTTAGGTTATGAAAGCATCTACAACAAAATCTAATTCGGGAATGGGAATAGCGATCGCAACTCTATTCGCTATTTTGGCTACTTTAACTGTAAATGTCCTCTCGAATTTTTTCCCCACTAAAGGCGCAAACATTGGCAGAATTTCTAACACTATTCTCCAGGGAGTGCAGATTACTCCAGCAAATTATGCTTTTGCAATTTGGGGCTTAATTTATATAGGATTAATTGCTTATGGCATTTACCAACTTCGTCCCTCGCAACGCCGAGATCCGACAATCCAGCGCGTTGATATCTTGCTCATTGTTGCTTGCGCGGCTCAAATAGTTTGGGTATATCTATTTACGATGAGCTTATTTTGGCTTTCTGTCGTTGCAATGCTTGTAATTCTATTAGCTTTAATTGGCGCATACTTGCAGTTGGGAGTAGGGATTAGAGTATTACGCGATCGCCTTTGGCTTGCACATATACCTTTTAGTATTTATTTAGGCTGGATTTCTGTAGCTACAATTGTCAACATTGCCTCTGCCCTGTATATTTCTAACTGGAATGGTTGGGGTATTAATGCAACTAATTGGACTGCGATAATGCTAGTAGTAGCTACAGCAATCGGTGCAATTGTAGCGATTCAAAGAGCCGATATAGCCTTTATCTGTGTATTTATTTGGGCATATATAGCGATCGCAATTCGCCATTTAGATAATCCGACAATCTTAATTACCGCCGTAGCAAGTGCGATCATATTAGGGATTTTGTTAGTAGTTGGCAGAAATAAAGCCGTTAAATCCATCGCCGATTAAAAGGGAGTTTCAGTTTGCAAACAAATAGTTTTACCTGATTGGGGATGCTCAAAACAAAGCGCTCTAGCGTGTAAATGCAAGCGATTTACCTTAGCATTGCAACCATATAATACATCACCTAATATTGGTATCCCCAAGCCTTGCTTATCCGCAGAATGGACGCGGATTTGATGGCTGCGCCCAGTTAAGGGCAAAAACTCCATCCGAGTACAACCGTTATTAGTAGATAGAATTTGGTATTGCGTCATGCTTGGTTTACCTTTTTGCTCGTCAACTTTTTGATAAGGGCGATTTGTTGGATCTCCCCAAAGCGGCAAATTAATGGTTCCACTCGTACTATCTACAACGCCTGCAACTATTGCTTCGTAGACTTTACGGACTTTTCGTTGTTGAAACTGGATGCTTAGATGACGATGAGTTAAGCGATCGCGTGCTAACAAAAGAATACCCGACGTTTCATAATCCAAACGATGCACCGTAGCAATCCCCAAACGCCCAGCAACGCTATCTTGTAAGGTGCTATAACGCCCCGGTACAGATAGCAATTTTGGCGGCTTATTGACGGCAATTAGCCACTCATCCTCATACAAAATATTTAGCGGCGTATCCTTGACAACTACAGGATGTTGTGGCAAACCCGATAGCAAAAAACCCATTAAAGGCTGACAGCGCTCCTCACAAGCCCCGTAGAATTGCCCTTGTAGCTTATCTGCGGAGGAATCACCCCACCAAAACTCTGCCATTGCCAAAGGTTTAAGCCCAATAGTTGCAGCATAGTGGAGTAATTTAGGCGCACAACATTCTCCCGTACCTGTTGGGATACCTCTGGGCATTAAATCCGTTAGCGGTAAAGATTCCCCAGCAAAATTAGTTAACAAAAAATTCTCGATTTTGAAGCTTTGGAACAACTAAAC
>QQTW01002053.1_pt1 | contig 14466 bp, 17 predicted proteins | sample 1904831 | NCBI WGS metagenome assembly QQTW01 (sample SAMN09435610, study PRJNA476489) | Subsurface metagenome, whole genome shotgun sequencing project. | reverse complement strand
AGGACAAGCCTCGGGCAGAGTCTTCAATCGTAAATAGAATAAACTACCTGTGCAATGAAGCGGGATTGGTGCAAGTCAGGCTTTTTAAAAATTGTGCAGAACCAGTCAACCTTGGAAACCACTCATCATTAAGTAAAATAAGCTTGATGCCCACGCTGGTTGGGCTGTGCCGTTTTGCCCCCGCTGAAACTGCACCCGAAGGGGCACGTATTTCACACGGCGACGATCCTCATTGCGAGACCGCGCTTTGATCAACCACCTGAAGAAGGGTATATATCCGTACCAAGGAAATGCGTATTGGTCTTATTATCTGCCAGAGAAGCAACACACTACTCCTTGTAAGAGTCTGGCGGATGAAATCTAACAACCTTCTAATAAAGGAAGTCCCTCTCGCAGCAACTCTAAAGGCGAGACGCGATTTTGATAGACAGAAAAAACCACCGACCTAAACCTTGTGCTCCTGGTTTGACTCCTCCTGGGCAGCCACGCTGGCCCGCTTGTCGACGTCCTGCATCGTCGCCTCGGTGGCGTACGTCTCGCGCGGCCGCCACTTGGCCGAGGTGCGCGGGGTCGTCTCCTCCAGCATGCGGTCGACCTGCTCGAGCGACAGGCCCTTGGTCTCGGGCACGAGGAAGTAGGCGAAGACGACGCAGATGGTGCAGGTCGTGCCCCAGACGAAGAACACCTTGGACCCCAGGTTGCCCTGCTCCTTGTCGACCATGTAGGGGGTGATGTAGCCGATGACCTGGATCCGCAGTCAGCATTGCTTCGCTCTTGTGCGTCTGGGATTCGACTTACAAAGTTCCACAGCCAGTTCGACGCCGTCGATAGAGCGACGCCACGAGCACGAATCGACAGCGGGAAGATCTCGCCGATGACCACCCAGGCAGCAGGCCCCCACGTGCTGGCAAAAAACATAATATACAAGCAGACGAACACGCTGCGGTCAAGGTCAGCATCGCGTTTATCGAACGGGTTTCGGACGTGAGCATCATGGACTTACATCAGGCAATACGAAGCGGCTTGAGAAGATGGAAGCGCGGTGCCGACGATGGCGACGACAAACTCACACACCAACATACCGACTGTTCAGGAGGTCAGACATGTCTGCTGGTGAAGGTCCTTTCATCACTTACCAGCACCCCAGATCAAAAGCTTCCGACGCCCAAACCTATCGATCGTCCAGATCGCGATGGGGGTCGAAATGACGTTGACGATGGTAGTGATGATGTTGATCGTGAAAGGTTGCTTGATGCCAGCTTGCTGGAAGAAGGTGGTTCCGTAGTAGACTGAGGCGTGTCAGCAGACCACACCGCTGAAGGATCGAACATGCGTGTGCTTACAGATAAAGTTGACTCCAGTCCACTGCTGCATCATCTGCATCAGGATACCCAGAATAACCCGACGGAGGTTGCTGGAAGGCTTCTTGAAGCCACCCTTGAAGCAGTCGGCCCAGGTTGCCGTCATGTGCATCGACTCGAGCCTGAAGTTGGCCACGAGCTCGGCCAGCTCGTCCTTGATGTAGTCCGAGTCGGGAGGATGGCCACGGAGCTTTCCGAGCGCTTTGGCGGCATCCTCGAGCCTGTCGTTCTTGACGAACCAGCGCGGAGATTCCGGGAGAAGGAAGAGTCCGGTGCCGAGGATGATGGCCCAGAGCCACTGGAGAGCGATGGGGATCCTGTATGAGCTGGAGTCCATGCGGCCCTTGGTCCCTTGATTGGTGACCGAAGCCAGCATGAGGCCGATGGTGATGGCCCATTGGTAACCTGAGACGATCGCGCCTCGGACGGCCTTGGGAGAGATTTCAGACATGTAGAGGATGATGATGGCCGACACGAAACCGACGCCGAGCCCTGCGATCAATCGACCCGGCACCAGCAGGGCGATGCTCGTGGACGCGACCTGGAGCGCAACTCCGACGCTGAAGACCATGCAACCGAGGATGATGGTGGTCCGGCGACCCAGCCGGTCGGCAATGTCGCCGGCAACGAGCGCGCCAAAGAAGGTTCCTGCCGACAGGATGGAGGTGATGAGGGACTTCTCCCACGTGTGGTATAGATAACCGTTGTATGCATTCTCGGTGTCGGGAGAGTTGGGATGACCGAACTCCTGCTTGAAGAAGTCCATGGCCAGGACACCACTGATATAACCGGAATCATAGCCAAACAGAATGCCACCGAAAGCGGCGAAGGCGCACATGAGATAGGCTCTCATCGTGACGGGCGCCTCGACTCGGGCGGTCGAGACGCCATTCCCAGCGGAGGGCGAGTCTCTACCCATGATGAACGGTAGAGAGAGCTAGCGAATGTAGCACAACCTTGAAACGATAGAGAATGCTTCTGAACGGATGCCTGGGCTGAAGGCGCCATCGAGAAGGCATGCATCAACACTTATACCCTGCGCTCGACAAAGCGGAGCTGCAGACCCCTCACGTCAGACGGAAGGAGGGCCCCATTGCGATCTTGGGTAGGTGGTGGAGATGCCCTACAGCATACCCCAGATCTTCATCATCTCCGGCTGGCACGCGAGCACGTCCTGACTTCTCCCACTCCTCGACCCTGCATCTGGCCAAGTCAACCGAGGTGCTTCAACAAAGCCAGGAGCTTTCCCCGCCCGCAATGACCGCACTTGGCATAGAAAGCAGGCCGCTCCCTGTGGAGAGAGACGGTCTTCCGGCTGGGAAAGGTCAATTGTTTGCGTTGTGTTGCACGGACTCTGGTGGTGCCCATGCTTGGATCTCGGCCGCCGTCGCCAAAGAGGCAACTGTCATGTTCCTGAACAGTTTAGAGTCGAAACGCCGAACAGCGACAGCTGGGGCGACTGCGAGCGGATGGGTCGCAGAAGAGCAGAGATTGACAAATGCTCAGCGGAATATCCCTCCATGGCAATCTCGAACGGCCTGTCCAAGGTTTGATGCTCCTGATGGTGGCGCTCTCGCTTAGCTTATCCTGCTCTTCCACGTCTTCCACGCTCCATTTGATAGACCTCACCGCGCGACTGCAGAGGTTTGTGGCTCTACAGCATCAGAACAATGCTTTTCCAGTGCGGGGAACGTGTCTGCGGAAGCTTCTTTCCATCGTCGTCCGTATTCCGGTAGGTCTCTACCGCTCGCGGCTCGGTCTTGCCTCCGTGGGCTAGGGCTGTCGGCCGAGTGCGATCTCGATAGCTGAGCGCTCCGTATTTGCGGAGCAATCCATCTAGTAACTGCCAACTTCGAATGAAGTCACATGGTTCAACTCGTTCTTTATATCCGCATATCGTGGTGAATGAGGTGAAGTGCTCTCTTGGCTGAGTCCGCCAGCTGCAACGCGTGGACAACACCAGCCAACCGAGGCGAGGCCTGGCACGTAATCAAAGGGACTCCTATATTCGGGAGTCTGAAAAGACTTCATCAGTCGATTCTCGTCTGCCATAGTTTGAAGGCAACCTGAAAAGTTGCACTCCGTACGGGGGGATGCACTTTGAGACGCGTCCAGTGGATTCGGTAAACGGTAGATGGTGCAAACGGTGCAAACGGTGCAAACGGTGCAAACGGTGCAAACAGTGCAAACGGTGCAAATGGTGCAAATGGTGCAAATGGTGCAAATGGTGCAAACGGTGCAAACGGTGCAAACGGTGCAAACGGTGCAAACACCAAAAATAGTCTCTCAGAGCAAGCTTCATCACAGCTGCGATGGCAAGACCATCACCAAACATTGAAGTACGGAGTATGCTACAGGGATTTGATGCTTCGATCCCGAGTGCCAGTCTAAGTTGGCTCCTACAAGCCGGTTCGTCCGGCTTCCGCAACTCGACTGGGTTGGCAAGAGACTATCGCAGCGCGAGCCTCTGAGGCCCCCTACCTTCCAACCCTCTACAAGGCGAGAACCGCACCCAAATGCGCCAGGAGCCACCGATGGAGCCCAGAATGTGTTATCTGACAGGATCACGGCGATAAAGTCTGTTGCACCTGTTGAAGCTGTTCTGGATGGACCCGCACTCTACTCCTTCGCGTGGAACCGCCCCCCTCCTAAGCCCAAACCGCGGCCCTCCAACAAACCATTCGCACCTTCCACCGCAGCTGACCGCCTCAATAAGCTGAGGATATTCAGAGCACCGTCGACACGGCGACGATCGGCCACCGGACACACGCGATACCTGTTGTACAAGCCATGTCGCAGTGCGACAACCCCGAAACACCTCTTAAGAAAGCTTCATTATCCCCGCAAGATGAAATCGTGGCTTCAGTTCATAACGACGCCGACGGCGGACACTCCGGGCACCACGCTTATCCTACATTTCGACCGAAAACGCTATCTCGTAGGGAGTATGGCAGAGGGTACTCAGCGAGCGGCTACAGAGAAGGGGTTTCGCTGGCACAAGGTGGAGAACATCTTCATGACCGGTAGAACGGAATGGTCAAATGTGGGCGGTTTCTTCGGCGTATTCTTGGGCGTGGCGGATTCTCTTGCTGCCTCAAATCAGGCAATCATCCAAAGGATGAAGACAAGGGATCAGAATGCATCATCGTCCAAAAGGCCTGGGAGTGGGTCCGCAGAAGATGCGCTAGAAGCACCCAAAAGCTTATCGATCATCGGCCCGCGCAACCTGACCCACATGGTCGCCACCGGAAGAACTTTTGTATTTAGAAAGGGCCTCCCCTTGGTCCTCACTGAGGTCCGGGACTACCCTCCACTCAAAGACGATGCGGGCGTCTGGCAGCCTACTTGGCGCGACAGCAACGTTCGTATCTGGGCAATGTCAGTTGCGCCGGTCAAGGCAGACAAAGACAAGTCTCGGCCGGCCTCTGCAGCTCCACGGAAAAGATCCTTCGACGAGTTCGACCGTGCCTCGTTAGCCACGGGCGACCGCACCGAAAGCGCCGAAGAGAGGGAAGACAGGGACCATCAGCTGAGGCAGAGTGTCGTGTCTGACATGTTTGGCTCGGCATGGACCCTTGACTCGCTCGTCGAGATGCCTCTGGCCGAGGTGGAAATGCCCGCCAAAATCTTCGTACGGGATCCCGAGACCAAGAAGCTGGAGGCATACACCGGTCCCAAGCCTGGCGGTACAGGCGTACTGCCCGACATCAGAGTGCTAGTTGGTCGTCCGTGGCCGGCTGGCATGCTCAAATCCCTTCCTCCCACAACACGGGCGGAAGAGGCAGTCTCCTACATCATCCGTAACCATCCTCAACGAGGCCGGTTCAGGGCTGACGTAGCGGATGCCCTGAAGGTGCCCAGCGGCCCTAAAAGAGCTAAGCTCACCAAAGGCATTACCGTGCTCAATACCGATGGCGAGACAATCACGCCGGACATGGTTATTGAACCAGGAAAAGAAGGTGGAGGTGCCGCCGTAATCGATCTGCCGTCGATCGAGTACGTTGAACCCTTGGTAAATCGCAAAGAGTTTCAGTCAAATGATGTCATGGACGGCGTGGAAGCGTTCATTTGGTTGCTCGGACCTGGCGTCGTCTTCTGCCAAGTCTTGCAGAGCTTCATGCGTGAACGGAGCCATCTCAAGCACGTTGTGTCTTCACCTGACTGTTGTCCCAATCGATATTCGATGGATAGTATCGCTGCGGCAACTATCAGTCTGAATCAAGTGGATCCGCTGCGATACAGAGTCCCGGTTTGCGACAACGTCACAGTACCACAGCCAAACAGGAACAATCCACCTACAAGCGTCGATTCGCTTCCTTCCTTTGTCACGCCTGCACAGAGAGGGATGCAGATCGATTTGGAGCCTTCGGTGGGGATAGTAGGGTCAGAAATGCCATTGCTCGATCTCGACTCGGTGGTAGCGAATCTGAAACCCGAGGTTCTTCGACTGAGCTCTGGAGCAAGGGAAGCCGTCTCCAAGGATATATCAGCGGTGGAAGAGTGGAAGAAGAGCATTCCAAACGCGGATGCAGAAATCATCACGCTTGGCACAGGCTCATCCCAGCCCTCCAAGTACCGCAACGTTTCCGGAACGCTCGTGCGCGTTCCCGGCTACGGGTCGTACCTTTTCGACTGCGGCGAGAATACTCTGGGGCAGCTGAAGCGTATTTTCTCGCCCGCGGAGCTGTCACAGGTTCTGCGTGATCTCAAGATGATCTGGATTAGCCACAGGCACGCCGATCACCACCTGGGCACCGTCTCTGTCATCAAAGCATGGTACGCTGAGAACTACGACTGCGTTCCTTTCCAACCCGTCTCTGCGGCATTCTCCAACAAGCACACCGCCAACACTTCAGCAGCCTCGAAATCATTCAAGCGGCTTGCGATTGTTGCCGAGGACAGAATGCTTGATTTCTTTGCCGAATACGCCGATGTTGAAGACTTTGGCTTCAGTCGTATCGCACCCCTTCAGATTCAGGGTGCTGCTGTTAATCTTGGAGTCCCCGCCGAACTTAGATGGTACTCCGCCGCGCCCAGTTCTACCGAACCTTCAGAATCTCTTATCGCCCCTTCCGAATACGGCTCGCTGCTTGGCCTTTCAGATATCCAATCTGTCCCCGTCAGACATTGCCACGGCGCCCAGGCCGTGAGTCTTACTTTTCCGTCAGGCTTCAAGATCTCTTACAGCGGCGACTGTAGGCCCAGCAGAAGTTTTGCAACGATCGGGGCTGACTCGACCGTACTCATTCATGAGGCAACTTTCAATGACGAGCTCGGGGTCGACGCCGTTGCAAAGAAGCATTCGACTACGGGAGAAGCACTCGCGGTCGCTGCCGTGATGCGGGCCAAAACCGTCGTTCTCACGCACTTTTCCCAGCGATTTGCAAAATTACCCACCATGGAGGACTTGCGAAGTGGAAACGTGAACAGAGACGCGCTCAAGGTCTTGGACCCAGACGACCAAGTTGCATTTCCTGAACCGCCCGAGGGAGAAGATCAAGATCCCCTTGAAGACCTGCACGAGGACGATGACGACGACGAGATAACCGCTGCCTCTCTCCGCAAGGACGGTCTGATCGATGGGTCATGGAAGCCGACAGACTTGAAGGTGTGCGTAGCATTCGACTACATGCGGGTAAAAGTTGGAGAGATTCCTGAAATGGCCAAGTTCACGCCTGCGGTGCAAAAAGTCTTCGAGGAAGTCTCGGAGTCTGGTGAGAACCCGGAAGATCAACCAAAGGTAGAAGACAATGTGCAAAAGAAAGCGAAAGGGGATGAATTAAGTGACGAAGGAGCGAAAGGACGAAAGAAGAGACGAGAGCGGAGACGCAGTAGTAAGCAAGAGAACGAGCATAGTACCGTACAGCTTACTCGACCGGGTGAGTGACGGGTCAATTTGTCGGGAAATGGACCGGAAGAGGAGTACTGGATCCTGCCAACCCATGCGCCTCCATATCCATGCATTTCGGCATCAGAATGCGTTTTAACACGGCGTTACAGACGGAAATAGATCACCGGTTTGTACAACATTCCATTAGCCCCCAAGACTTGTACATACTGAACATGACTTCTCTTTAACGAGGGCCACCATTTCCACTAGTCGTGAGCTTTCGATTGTCGCCTGCTTGAGAATTGTAACGGCATGGATAAGAGCCTCACATAGGCAGGTATCAGTCATCTTCTTTGAGCTCCCATACGTCCATTCCCATACATTAGTGAGGTCAAAATGTGACCGATCAGATCTATGGATACATTTGACATCACGCCTAACAACGATGAGGGCAGCCGACATGAAGCAATAATGAACACATTTATAATAAGCCAGCACGTGGAGCACTTTTGGGTACATAATACAGCCCATCATTTCCGCATGTTTGACCGGTACTTCACTACGCTCTGTCCCTATAGAGTTGGGCCTTGACGCTTGAGGATTTCAGTATCCCCTAGATACGTGAACCGAATTGGTCTGTTAAGTGGCTGAGGTCCCTTCGTTCCCATCACTCGTTCATCACCAGGCATAATGTCTAATGCGTTATCAGCAAGGATGACTTCGGGATGTTCCTCGAACACCAGTCCTTTCGTGGGGCGTTTGGCGGTTATACGGAGCCAGTCCCTATGCCCGTTTGCGACGATTTCAAGACCTCTGTCAGAGAAGTCGAGATATTTCAGAGGTTGCGGCCAGTCCGTATCTCGAGACACCAATTCGCCATCGATATAAAGCCTAGCTGCAAGTACGTGTGGTTCCTCTTCCGTATTGTCGATCCTGCCTGAGAGAACTTCTGTGGTACCATTGGGGACAATGGAGATATTCTCTCTGACAATTGGTGCCTTTATATCTTCGCCAGTAGCGATTGAGATGAACCGTAACTCAACAGTCGCTTTCTGCTCCTCCAACCTGCTGCTTGCCACCCAAAGTTCGTAGAAGCTAGCCTTAGCTGGACGTGCGTGGACCACGCTCCAGTCATGGTGCGAACGCTTCACTGCTACTGCGACCGGCGCAAGTGCCCTTCGAATCACATAGTACGCGGGCTTCTTGCGCATGAAGTAGTCTACAATCGACCATGAGGTGACTGGCCAACAGTCGTTGAGCTGCCAGACGAGTGCGCCACCGCACAGGCGTCTCTGGCCCCACTGGCGTCGCCATCCCTGGTAAGCAAACGACATTGCCTCTGCCTGGGATAATTGGGTCAGATGAATGAAGCCCTATCGGCGAATAAGCAAGTTTCTTCTCATCATGGAGGGTCGCCAAACCTGAAGCTCAGTCACAGTCTTGAAATTCTCGACCTGGTACGTTGCAATGCGACGCTCATGGCCGTCTGCTTTGTTATGAAAGTCCAGCATCTGTGACTGTGGGTAGAGCTGTGATTGATCCGTACAGTAGTACTTGATAGTTTCAAAATGAGGAAAAGCTTCCATTCCGAACTCGCTATTAAAGCGACCGCCTAGTGAGCCAAAAATCTGATACTTCTCTTGGGTCCCGTGCCACACTGATAGATTGTTAGCTACGAGTAAGCTTTGAGGAAGATGTGCCTACCATTCCATTGATGCAAATCACCAACCGTTGGGTTCCCGGTTGCTAACCCATCACCCCAAGGACTTCCAGGATGGTACGGAACGTGAGGGCTTTCTTGCTCCAGCAAATCTGGAAGCAACTGAACAAGATTAGTGACGTAAAACGTCCCACCTTTTCTTTACCCTGAAACATACCTTCTCATAGATGTAACGAGCTGGGAAGTCAGTCTTCTTCCAACTCTCTGGGTCTCGGTCTTGATAATCATAAGTGAGCTTGAAGGTCTCCTGCACTTGGTAGTCTTCGTTATTTCCAGCGAAGATCACGATGCAAGGGTGATGCCGGATTCTGCGAACATTGGCGACACCCTCTTCTCTAATGGAGTTTAGGAGATTTGGGAAAATCGGGTAGTTTCCGCAGGCAAACATGAAGTCTTGCCAAACCAAGATCCCAAGCTCGTCACAAAGATCATAGAATATGTCCTGTTCCCATATCCCGCCTCCCCAGACTCTGCAATGAATGTCAGACCAGTCATTAACATACAGATCATTGCCACACCGAGTAAAAGACCAAATTCCTCACCTAGCCATGATTTGGTTTCCGGCCACCAGTAGCTCCAGCCACTTCCGATACCTTTCATCGGTTACTGTTGGCAGAAAGCTGTCTGCAGGTATCCAATTTGAGCCGCCGCAAAAGATATCGATACCGTTGATGCGAAAGAAAAAGCTCTTCCCAACCTCATCCGGTATTTGGATAAGTTCGCCTTTGCGGAAACCAATCTTTCGGGAGACGGTGGCAAGACCATCATCACCATCGTTGATCGTGGCAGTGACCTCGTACAGCGGCTGCTCCCCGTAACCATAGGGATACCATAGTTGAGGCTCAATCACACGGAACACAACTTCAGCTATCCCGTCTTGACTGACCTCTGTGGTGTTTTGAAACACTGTTTTGTCCCCTATCTTGGCCGAAAATCTGACGCTTACGCACGAAATTCCCTCCACGCAGGCTTGGATAGTCCCATTGGCTGTCTTCAAGTCTGAATCTAAGCAGTAATCGATGCGCAAGTCGGATACTCTCGACATGTATGCCTCCATGCGAACGGCTTTCCAGGGACCACAAGTGTTAAGCAAAGGACCCCAGTCCCAGCCCCTGCACCTTGATTAGCCGGAGGAATTGGAGTCTGGATCTGTCTGTACCAGTGATATTGGGCTTTTCTGACAGCCAATCGAGCCATATCTCCGTTGAAGCCAACCCATTTGTGCTCTGGATGAGCGTCTCGAATCTCTCTTGCGCGCCTTAGAGCCGACTGAAACTCAACCTCCAGTACATTCTCTTTTCCGCGAAGAAGCTGTTGTGTGACATCGACTCGATAGGGTATGAACATGTTGTCGCTTTTGAGGATGGTAGCACCATTCAATCTCACTGTAGCAAAGGTATCCAGTCCGTCGAACGCCAACATTATCTTCATGTGTTTCTGCACTTCATCGACCGTTGGAAGGGTTCTACGGTATGTCCAGGCTGTTTCTCCAACCCATTCTACATCCAACTCATTGAAGCCGATGAAAGGGTCAGGGATCCTGCAAGCATCAGAGCTCATCTATGGAATGACCACAAGCCAGTGAACCGCTTGCGCACATCTTGTTGGCAATGAGGTCCAAATGGACATTTGTCGGTATCTTTGCGACTGGCATCCATGCTTCATCTCGATGATCGTCGGCTCGTCTGAAGCTCCATTTGTCCTCTAAATTCCAATCTCTTGATACAGAGGGCATACTGGGGAAACGATTGATATGATACGAGCTGAAGTCGGGCTCGACAGTGAGATTCACTAGCTCGGATACTGTGTTATTAACAGGAAAATTGCACTCATCACTGGTTGGAGTGATCAAGGTCGCTCGTGGAAAGTTCAGATGCATTCGCGAACACTCGCACTGAGTAGATGCGGGTATCGCGATAAGATTGATGGTATTTGTACTGCAAATCATTGGCAAGGCAAAACACTAAAATCCGATTTCGGATGAAGTGCGAGATTCGCGAACAGAGTCTACTTCTACGTGAAGAAGTCTCTTATAAGGTTGCTGTGTTTCTGGATGCTAAGCAGAACTATCAACCTGCAGTGTACTCAAGTCGCCACGGTCACGATAAGGCACGATTCACGTCGCGAGAGAAGTGTGAAGATATGAAGGGTATCATAGGTTAGGTATACAATCCTCCACTGGCGCGATCAAGTCGGCGAAGAGACCGCTTTCTCTGCAGCCAGCCGAGATCCCCCACGCGCTTGAGGAGAGCTCAAGCATACTTCTTACATTGGTGTTCAACCTCCGTGTATGGACCTCTCTAGTAGCAGATTCCTACAGCGCGTATAGTTGACTTTGGGTGAGGTATGCGAGCGTATCGCTCCCAGTAGCGAGAATGTCAGTTGAGCGCCCTCGAGGGCAGAACACCACCTCAAAGCCGGCGCCGGCTGGAATGATGAATGTGGACGTTTGATCATCGAACGCTAGGACAGATATGAGCCAATGCTATGATGAATGCAATGTTGGAAAGACCTACCGTAGCTGTACGCATCCGGACAGACCTCTTTTGCTGCCTTGGAATACTCGCTCGGACGGCATGTGCTGGGACTGTTATAATTGCCAGTACAGCAGTCCTCGGGTTTATTCCACTTCGCGCATGCGGAAAAGCAGGGACTGAACGGATGTCGCTGGAGTGTACTGTCTGGATATGGGTATACACCGTCCATGGGTTCCGTCGGAGCGCTAACCTGCAGGCTCCACGGACACCAGCGTGAGACTTGGTCGTCATCTACCTCGGTTTCAAACGGGAGCGGTGTAGAGTCAGTTGTTCCTAGGAACGTTTGGGAGTCGCCCTCGTACGGGGCGAAGTCCTGAGGGGCGAGAAGACCTACGGTACCTTCGCAGGATGGATTCGTGTAGTTTGAAGGTATCCTTTCCAGCCTATCGTTGCCGTTGGGCCACATGACGATCGCCATTGGCAGGTTGTAGCCATCCACGAGTGAGATATCGTAGTATGTCAAACCATCGCCTGCGTTCAAGGTGAACTCAGCCAACGTGACCGGGGTGTCGCCCTGAGCCTGTCAGAATCGTTTGTCTGTTAGCAAGGATGGAGCTGCTAACCGTTACCAAACACTCCAGCAGGCCGTTGCAGTCACCCGTCCCACACGCTCGACCACCGCCGTTATTTGACGGACCTGTGCCTGCGGTGTTGAAGCTACAGTTAGTCCTTCCCCAAATTCGACCCTGCCAATCCGACGAGACCCAAGTTGACTGGTTACTGATGGGCTTCAGCTCAAACCCTGTGGTATCTGGTCCGTTGCCTGATTGCGTCGTGATCCCCGGGTAGATGGTGTCAGCGCAGTTGTTTCGCATGAAGAGCTGGACTGATCCGTCTTGTCGTTTCAGATTTTGTGGAGGCTTTATGCTCATGTGGTGCAACCCTGAAGCAGCTGGCAGGCTCATCATCAAGAGGCTCAGACATGCGATTACATATAACCGTAGGGCAATTTGGCTGCGGCTTGACGTTCCATGCAACTTGCAAGCCCATGGTGGTGTTCTGGATTGCATTCCTAGAGGACTGCCTGCGAGAATTGCGATGTACAAGGCTGATCGCGTTTTTCCAAGAAAATGATAAAGATAACCGATCTGTAGTTGATGCTCTATGCGCAACTTGAGTCGACTGGGACCGGCCCAAGCATGTAGGAATTGGAATATGAGTGCATCGTAGTATTCAAGCAAAGAACGACGACCAAGATCACATCAGCAGTACAGAACAAGTCCCGTTGATACAGCGCAGTGGGGCACGATTGCCTTTCGAGGAATTGCATTGGCTAGCAAAGAAGTCGCGATCCCGATCAAAGTCTCGGTGCGTTCCCGCCATGGAAGTCTGAGTGAGCGTCGGGATAGTCGCTTCCGGTGCCCCATTGCGAAGGATGGCTGTGAGATGACCGTGTGCCAAAATAGCATGTCGTTGGTACATATCGAAGTGCAAATACTAAGACATACAGCAGGGAATTGGTAGAAAGCAACCGAAGTTGAAACAAGGTTGAGATACCAGACTTCATTTTGAGCATGCCAACCGAAGATTTGCCGTGGGAAGATATTCCTCTCACTGAAGATTGGAGAGAATCGGAGAGAATCAACTATCTTGCAGCCTGTAAGCGTTGACGCAGCACAAGGCTTTTCTGGACGACTTGCATGGAGTCAGATACGATGTCTTCAAGGCCAGCTAAAAGTCGCACACAAGATCGACAGCATAGGATATTTACACCTTGTCATTATGATTCCCTGATCCCACTCCCTGGGTGTCGACCGCGGTCTTTCTCAAGCTCGCCTTGACCGGATTGGGACTCTCGAATATTTCCGACATCTCCTCCAGCGTCTTGCCCGCCGTCTCCACGAAGAAATAATAAATGGTCACCATCTCAACACAGATCCATACGATATAGACAAGGTATAGTTTCCAGCCAATCTCAGCGATACCGACACTGATGCCGTACGTGTTGACAACCATGGCGACGTTCAGGAAAAGAAAGTTCAGTCCAGACCCCTTGGCACGAGTGCGATTTTCCAAGCACTCGACCGCATAGAGGGTCTGTAGAGGCGTCCAACCCCATGCGAAGAAAATGCCGAATAGGTAGATGGAGACAATAGTACCATAGCTGAGGTTCGGGTTAGAGTCCGAATTGGCGGTGAAGGCTGTCAACAAGATGTAGGATATGAGCGCGCCAGTCAGGCCACCCAAAAGCATGAATCGGCGTCCCTTCTTGTCGAGCAGGGTTGCACCGTATACGGCGCCGAGCATGCTGAAGATGGGATTCAACGCGTTGATGAGAAGTTGCTTGTTTGGATCCGTGATACCAGCGTTCTTGACCATTTCGGGCTGAGAAAAGGGTCAGCCCATCGACCAGATCGTGACCAGATTTAAGGTATACATACCATAAAGTAGCTGACCACATTGTTTCCCGACCACTGACCAAAGAAGGCCATTGCGACAACCATGAAAAGCCGATATCGAGCCGCACGCGTGTTGGCCAGCTCCCTAAAGTCCCACCAATGATTGTCGCCAGCGCTCTTTTCCATATCTTCAACAATCTCTCGGTATTGGAGCTGCACGATTGGCGACTCTTTGTCGCCGTCTCCGTGGTACTTGGCCATGACTTTGATGGCTTCCTCTCGCCGATTGTTCGCAATCAGCCATCTCGGTGATTCGGGAAAGAAAAGAACCATGCACATGACTATGGTGGGAAGCCCAGCCTGGACAAGAGTGGGAATCTTCCAGCTCCACACGCTGTCACTCATATGCAGGTTTGTCCCGTACTAGATGATCAATGAGTAACAGCCTAATTGTATCAAAAGGAAGAATGCTTGGGGTGTAAGTCTTTTGAAGCAACATAGGTATTAACAAAAGATTTGACATGCAAAGCGCACCCAGTCAACCAGGCGAGCTCTTATGATTGGTGTAGTCCGGGGATAGAGAAACGAACACGGAGAATTTAATGAGACTTGGGAAGTGAGTTGTGCTTGAAGATATCGAAAGCATCGCCGCAAGAAACTTACAGTAGTCCAGCCAGCG